>Ga0335074_10005035_pt1 | contig 18268 bp, 18 predicted proteins | sample Lox_Sample_23_FD_206715 | JGI IMG/M metagenome (GOLD analysis project Ga0335074, IMG submission 206715) | Soil microbial communities from Loxahatchee National Wildlife Refuge, Florida, United States - Lox_Sample_2.3 | ecosystem: Environmental > Terrestrial > Soil > Wetlands | place: USA... | reverse complement strand
TGATGTCGGTCGCATATTTGACCACCTTGAAGGGCGTGCCGTTGAGATCGAGTATCGGGTTGTACGAAGCCTCGATCCACACCTCTTTGCCGTTCTTGCCGACGCGTTTGAACTGCCCGGCCTGATATTCGCCGCGGCCGAGCCTGGTCCAAAACTCCCGATACGCGGGGCTTTCCCGATAGGCGGGTTCGACGAACATGCGGTGGTGCTTGCCCTGAACCTCGGGAAGGGTATAGCCCATCGCATTAAGGAAATTCTGGTTGGCCGTGCGGATCGTGCCGTCCAGAGCGAACTCGATCACCGCCTGGGACTTGTTGATTGCATCGACCTGACCCCGAAGGTCGGCGAATTCCATCTTCTGGCGCGTCACGTCGATCGCATATTTCACGACTTTGCACGGCTTGCCCCGGCGATCGAGGATCGGGTTATAGGAGGCTTCGATCCACACCTCCTTGCCGTTCTTGCCGAGGCGCTTGAACTGCCCGGTCTCGTATTCGCCGCGGCCGAGCCTGGCCCAGAACTCCTGATACTCAGGGCTTTCGCGATAGGCGGGCTCGACGAACATGCGGTGGTGCTTGCCCTGGATTTCGGGCAGCGTGTAGCCCATTACGTCCAGGAAATTCCGGTTCGCCGTCAGGATGGTGCCGTCCAGAGCGAATTCGATGACCGCCTGCACCTTGTCGATGGTGGCGAGCCTGGCGGCGGCTTCTTGTGTACGACTGGGGATGAACAGGGAGAGCATCGGCTACCTTCGACGAGTTGGGGAACTTGGTCGGCGCGGGTGCCTGTCGTGTTGGGCCGTATTTCCGCAATCGACAGGCCGAGCCTAATGCTCGTCGATCTTAGTGAACGAGTAGTTACCGTGCCGAGGGCGGAAGGGGCGAGGCTGGCCGCGGCGGGCGGCGCGATCGCCGCGCGCGAACGCGTTCTTTTCGTTTCCCTGGTATTGTACGAGGAGCCCGAAAGAATGACGCTCTACCGCCGTCGCCGGCGTGCCGGAACTGGCCGGAGATGGCCGGCACAAGGCCGGCCATGACGATGTTGAAGGCCGGCCATGGCGGGTGGGGCCGCGAGTGCCGGAGAGTCGATCGTTCGGGTGGTTGGTATTACATCCGTCCTGCGTCCACCACCCAGAGCTGTGCCGTGCACATGCGGCTGTCGTCTGCTGCCAGCCACAGCACCAGCCGCGCTACGTCCGCCGGCGTCAGCTTCTGTTTCAGGCATTGCACCTGCATCAGATTCTGCTCGGCCTCCGGCGTCAGCCACATCTTGATCTGCCGCTCGGTCATGATCCAGCCGGGGATCACGCAGTTCACCCGGATGCCGTCCGCGCCGAGATCACGCGCCATGCCCTTGGTCAGGCCCTCGACCGCGGCTTTCGCCGTCGTGTAGGCCGGCATGCCTCCTTGCAGCGCGTGCCAGCTTATCGAGCCAAAATTAATGATCGAGCCGCCGCCGGCCGTCTTCATCATCGGCGCCACTGCCTGGATAGCGAAGAACTGGTGACGCAGGTTCACCCGCCATGCGGTCGTCCCAGTATTCGAGCGTCATCTCCTGCCACTTGTGCCGCTGGTCATGCGCCGCATTGTTCACCAGCACGGTGATCGGCCCGAGCTGTCGAGCCGTTTCGGCGATCGCGCCACGCAGCGCCTCGATGTTGGTCACGTCGCAGTGCTGGAAGAACGGTTTCGGATGTCCAGCGGCCTCCAGCCGATCCACCAGCGCGCGGGACTCGTCAGCGGCTATGTCCACGAATCCAACGCGCGCACCCTGAGCGGCGAAATGCGTGACTTCCTCGGCGCCGATGCCGCTGCCGCCGCCGGTCACGAACACCACCCTGTCGCGCAGGCTCGGAAAACTTGCGAACTGATCGCTCATGGCAGGAACCCCCGTTGCCGCAAACTTGTGATTACCTCCTCGACGATCTCCGCCGGCGAAGGCCCGACGTGCGCCACAATCGGATGCTCATCGGCGCCGGGCTCCTCCAGCGTGGCGAACTGGCTGTCGAGCAGCGCCGGCGGCATGAAATGGCCCTTGCGCGTCGCCAGCCGTTTCCCGATCAGCTCGCGCGAGCCCTGCAAATAGACGAGCGGCACATCGGTGCGCGTTCCGATCAGGATCTCGCGATAGGCTCGCTTCAGCGCAGAACAGGCGACCACCGCGGACTTGCCCGCCGCCAGATGCGCATCGATTGCCGCAGCGATCGCCTGCAACCAAGGCAGACGGTCGGCGTCGTCAAGCGGAATGCCGCGGCTCATCTTCTCGATATTGGCCGGTGGGTGAAACTTGTCGCCCTCGACCACGTCCCAGCCGAGCTGCGCGGCTACGCCCTCGGCGATCGTCGTCTTGCCGCTGCCCGAGACGCCCATCATCACCACGACTACGGGATTCGGCACGTCGGTTTCCTCCGCTCGGCGCATCGTGCGGCGCGGGCGGGGGCCGGTCAACGGCTCGGGGCGTCGGTCGTCTGGCGGCCGCGCACCAGATCGATCAGCGCTTGCGGATTGCGTGGCAGCGTATTGCCGCGCCAGGCAACATGCTGGTCGGGCCGCGACAGCACCAGCTTGCAGCCGCGATAAACCAGGCCGGCCTCGTCCGATCCCACATCCAGCACTGTCAACGGCAAGCCGCATCGTGCCGCAGCCTCCACCAGCGGATCGACATCCACCGCGTGATCGAGACGCAGGAGCGTAAAGTCGCGCCCGACCGCATCGTATAAAGACCGTCCGTCGTGCAGCCAGACGTGTGGCGTCCGGCACCCCGGCACCGTAGAGGGCGCGAAATCGTACATCGTGTAAGCCGGTGGTGCTTCCCCATCCGGCACGATGATCGGCGAGCCCGAATAGAACGTGCCGAAATTCAGCCCGCCGCAGCAATATTGCGGCATATTCAGCTCGTACACCTTGCGGCCGAATGCGGCACGCGCGGCCTCGCCCTCTGCGCCTGCGTCCTCGATCTGCCGCGGCACCGCGCCACGCGCGCGCGCCAGCGTCAGCGCGGTGTCCATTGCGTAACGAGAGACTTGCTCGGTGATCGGCCGACGCTCGGCTTCGTATGCGTCCAGAATCCCCGGGCCCGCCCAACCGTGCAGAACGCCGGCCAGCATCCAGGACAGGTTCGTTGCGTCAGCGATCCCGGCGTTCATCCCATACCCGGCGAACGGCACCCAGATATGCGCGGCATCGCCGCAGATGAACACGCGGCGGTCGCGGAACCGGTTGGCGACCAGCCGGCGGCCGATCCAGTCCTCCTTCCCGATCACCCGATAGTCGAAATCCGGCCCCACCCCGAGCAGCAGCCGGATCGAGGCGTCGCGGTCCACCGCTTCGAAATGAGTCTCTTCGGGGCGCAGGTAATTGTGGATCAGCCAAGTCTCCCGCCCGTCGATCGCGAACATGTTGCCGCTGCGACGCGGGTTCAGCGACTGCGTGGACCACGCCGGCGGCGCCTGCATGCGGCGGATCAGGTCGGGTGCACGGATGAAGGTGGATTGCGTTCGCTGCACCACCGGATCGCCGGTCAGGCGCGCGCCGATCACTCGGCGGATTTCCGAATGCGCCCCGTCACAGCCGATCATGTAATCACAGGCAATCGTCGACTCATCGCCACGATCCAGGTCACGAACGGCTGCCACCACGCTCTCGTCCGACTGCTCGAAGCCGGTCAGCCGGGTGCGATCGACAATGCGCGGGCCCGGCATCGCGGCGGCATGTGCAAACAGGACCGGTTCCAGATAGATCTGATTGATCCGATGAGGCGGCTCTGGCGTCGGCCACCACCCGTCGGGGCCGGTCGTGTCGCTGTAGCGATCTCGCCGGCAGGGGATGTGGATGCGGGCGAATTCGCTCCCGCAGGCGGTGGTGCGGAACGAGACGTCGTTCGGATAGTCGGCCGGCAGCGCCTCTGCTTCACGCACGGCACGGGCAACGCCGAGCCGACGGAAAATCTCCATCGAGCGCGCGGCGACATGGTTGCAGCGCGCACTCGGCGGCTCGCCGCGCGCCCGCGCCTCCACCACCAGCACATCGACGCCGCGCCAGGCGAGGTCCATGGCCAGCGTCAACCCCACCGGGCCGGCGCCGACCACCAGGACGCTGGCCGTGCGCAGTCGAGACATCATCCCCCGCGCAGCACGTCGGGCACCGACGCGAGGTTGCAGGCGGCTTGACTGGAGGGGTTGCACGACGCGTTCGTCGGTAGTGGGACGATAGGTGGTCGGGGCTTGGCGGTCACCATGGGAACTCGTTACCCACTGCGGCATCTCGCGCATGGTTCTATTGGTTGAGGTCCCGCCATCTCTCCGTGTCAAGCTCGGGCGGCGGCTGAAGCGTAGGCTGGCCACCCCGGATGTCCAGCTTGCACGAGCCCGTCTCTGACGCGTGATAGCGGACCTCAGGGCCGCCATCGATCAATGCACAGGTGTCGGTGGCGTAGGGCGCCTTGCGGCGGGCCAGCCACAGGACTGAGCATTCCGCGGCGGTCAGGACGCGCAGGCCTCGGCTTGTGGCGCGGACGCGAACGGCGGCACTTGCTTGGGGGCCAACACCCGCAAGTAGCTCGTGACACCACCGCCGCGGCCTGACGCGATCGCCGAACGGATCATGCCCTTCGGCGTCTACAGACGCCTTGGCGCGCTGTCAGTGCGCGTCTTTGATACACCCGTCAGCCCTGGCAGCCCACTCAGCCGCCCTCGCACAAACCCATTCCGCGATCTCCGCCGGACCTGGCTCGACCGCGATTATCCAGCCCACGAGGTCCCTGATCCGCAGCTGCCGTTCGATTTCCCTTCGCACACGCGCATGGCGTTTGACCCAAACAAGCTCGGCGACTTCCGCTGGCGTGAGGGGCGTCGGGTTCTCATGTGCGTCCAGCATCGTGCGGTCTCCTGCCGATCCATTATTGGCTTGAGACCGTCGCTAGCATATTGGTTGCGAATACACTTATCTGTGTTGTAGCGGTTTCGTGTTGTAGCGGCGCCTGTGCGCATTGGTGAGTGCTGGCGGCGGATGTCTGCCGATCTCTCGGGACTCGCGAGCGCCCGGTGGGAGCTGTGCGCGCGCCTGCCAAGTCGTCCGCCGGCCTCAGAGGGCCTCGATCAACCTTTCGCTACCTCCGCCAGGGCAGCCGCTGTGACTGCGGAACCTGGCGGGCGGTGCCGATCCATCGCGGAAGCAGTCCAGCCTGAAGCCGCCCTATCGCCGGCTGTGGTATCAGCGCGAAGGGCAGATCGGCGCCACCTTCGGATACTTCCGCAACGTCACGCGAGTTCCTCTGAACGGCGGCGCACAGGTCGTTTATCTGCGGAGCCGAGTCGCACGAGGAGGATGCCGTGCTGCCACCGCAAGCGTACTTTACACTACCCGCAGGGTCTCCTCGCAAAGCACGTTCACGAGCGCTTGCCTGCCCTCGCGCACTGCCGCCGTTGCGCGCTTCAGAGCGCCGGGCAGCTCGCCGGGCCGCCCCACCCGCTCGCCATGGCCGCCATGTGCCGCAACAATGCGCTCGTAGTCCGGCGCCGGGCCCAGATCGGCGAGCAGCCGCCCGTCGTCCTCGGCGGCCACGCCATGCTCGAACATGTCCAGCGTAGCTCGTCGCACGGCGCCATAGAGGGTGTTGTTGTAGATTACCACCAGCAGCGGCAGGCCCTGCGCCTGGGAAACGAAATGGCAGGCGGTGGGATTGGCGAACATATAAGCGCCGTCGCCCAGCACCGCGACGACGTTGCGCGCCGGGGCAGCCAACTTGGCGCCGAGCGCCGCGCCGAAGCCCCAGCCCAGCCCGCCGGCGGCGCTGACACCGAGCAGGCTGCCCGGCCCCGGCAACGGGCAGTATTCCTGGCGGAACGAGTATTCGTTCACCACGATCGTATCATGATCTACCACCGCGCGCAGGCAGTGGTTCATCCAGGCATTGGTGTTGCGGTCTCTCCGGCCGTCGCGCTCGGCCTCCGCGTCCCAGCCCGCCCGCAGCTCCGCCGAACGTTTCGCCAGCCGCGCGTGTCGCTCGGCGACATCCGGCTTGCGGTCCGCCAACGCTTGCTCCAACGCCACAAGTAGAGGCAGCGTGGCGCTGCGGATCGTGAGGTCGCTCGGAAAGCTTCGCATCGGATAGCGCGCATAGAGCGGGTCTTCGCCGATCTGCACCACGCGCGCCCCGGCGGGCGGGGATTCTTTGCTGGGGTACCAGGGGACGTCGGTCTCCCACACCAGCACCAGGTCCGCGGTCTTGAGCAACGCCCCGGGCGCAGAGCCGTGGAACATCGGATGCGTGCTGGAAAGCGCGAAGTACCGGGTGTTGAACGGCACCACCGGCAGAGCGAAGCTGTTTGCAAACCGCGCCAGCGCTTCGCTCTCGCGTGGATCGCGCCCGAGCGTGCCGGTGATGATCAGCGGCTGCCGCGCGGCGGCGATCCAGTCGGCAAGCTGCTCCACATCCGAGGCCGCCGGCAGCGGCGGACGAGGTTTGGCGCGCGACGGCTGGTGATCTTCCGCGGGTGCATTGACAGTCTCGCCCAGCACCTCGCGCGGCAGGCTTAAATAAACCGGACCGGCCGGCGACGTGGTGGCGATCTCCATCGCCCGCGTTACCACGTCGGCGATCTGATCCGGCCGACGCATCTCATAATCCCACTTTACGAACTCCCGCAGCATGCCCGCCTGATCGAACATCTCCTGCGCCCAATGGATGTAAACGTTGCGGGTGCCCGAGGGACCATTCTCGGTGACCGGCGTGCGGCCGGAGGTGATAAGCATCGGGATGCGGTCGCGGCTGGCGTCGAACAACGCGCACAGGGTGTTGGCAAGCCCGACGTTGACATGCGCCATCACCGCCTGCGGCCGGCCGGTCACGGCGGTGTAGCCGTGCGCCATGGAGACGGCTGCGTTCTCGTGGGGGATCACCAGCGGCTTGGGCACCTTGCGGTTGGACCGTGCGGCGCGGGCGAATGCCTCGATGACCGGGGCGAAATCCGTGCCCGGGTTGACGAACAGGTGGTCGATGCCCTGCGCGGCGAGCTCATCGAGGTAATCCTCGGCGGCGATGCGGGTGTGGGTGGTCATGGCAGCGGCCCCGTGTGCGGTATGCGAACTATGCTGGCGCCGCGGCGGTGGCGTCAAAACGTGAGCCTGCAACTTGACACGATAGGGAGCCACGCTAGCATGCTAGCACCTTGCTCGAGGTGTGACAATGGCAACGCTCGTCATCCGCAATATCGAAGACACTGTGCACAAGCGGCTCAAGGAGCAGGCAGCGGCGCACCAACGGTCCATGGAAGAGGAGGCCCGCCAGATTCTACGCCAGAGCCTCGCCGTGGCGCCCCGGGGGCATGCGTTAAGCTTCGGCCAGGCAATGCGGGCGATCTTCGAGCCGCTTGGCGGCGTCGATCTGCCGGAGATCCCGCGCCAGCCACCGCGTGACCCGCCTGACTTCTCCGGCCCCGAGTGGGACCCGCCGACGTGATCATCCTTGATACGAACGTCATTTCGGAACTGACCAGATCAATACCCGAGAGGTTGGTTGTTGAGTGGGCTGATGCGCAGCCACAAGAGACGTTGTACACCACGGCGATCACTGAGGCCGAGATGCTCTACGGCGTTGCCCTGATGGAACCTGGTCGGCGGCGGAACGATCTACAACGAGCCGCGTTGTTTGTATTTTCCGTGCTGCTCGCCGGACGGGTACTGCCATTCGATAGCGCGGCCGCGGCGGAGTACGGGACTTGGGCGGGCGATCGGCGACAGAACGGCAAAAAGGTCGGAATGGCGGACCTGCAGATTGCGGCCGTTGCTCGCGCCCGCGGCGCAGAGGCTATCGCGACGCGCAATACGAAAGACTTTGCCGATTGCGGTGTGCCGCTGATCGATCCGTGGCAGACCTCTTGACCTGTACGGATGCGGTGGGTCCAGCACCCGTCGAGACTCCGGGGTGCAAGCCGACCGAGGGATGAACTCTCACTGGATCACAGATCGCGCTTCCGATGCCGAGGCATAATGCCCCCTGTTCATGGCACCTCGTCGCAATTCGCCAAAATTCCAACACCTTGACTGCATCACGGTCGCTTTTTGACACGAAGGACGCAGACAGTGCGAAGGTCACAAAGGTTATTTCAGGCGTCGCGAGACGAGTTAAGCCCTCCGCGGCGACCAGCCATAAGCCTTGGCGCAGGCACCGCCCATGAGCATTGCCCGCTCGGTGTCGCTCAGGCGGTCAGTATTAAGAAAGGGCCCGACAGCCTGCTCGTAGTTGACGACAGCGAATGCGCGCGTCCAGTCGGTGCCCCATAAGCAGCGATCGAAACCCCAGGCTTCGAACACGCGGGCAAGCGGGTCCCAAATGTCCGGAAAAGGATAAGGCTCCCGGGATAGCGTGCAGGCGCCGCTGATCTTGATGACCGCGTTCGGACGCTTGGCGAGTTCCAGCACCTTCGGCAGGTCGGCCCAGGGCTGCGGCGGCGCGGGCGGCACGCGCGGCTGCAGGATGCCCAGATGGTCGATGATGAACCGCGTGTCGGGATGGCGGTCGATCAGCGCAGTGCCCGCGTCCAGGTTATTCCAGCATAGAATGTTGACCGGAAAATCGTGACGAACGGCGGCTCGCAGGATCCGGTCGAGGCCCGGGTCGTTTGGTTCGCGCCTTGCTTCTTTCGGCAGCATGATACGGATTCCGACCGCGCCCGGCGTCTTCTTCCAGTCAGCGATGACATCAGCCACCGCTGGATCGTCCGGTTCGACCGGCTTTACGACGGCGAACCGGCCGGGATGGGTCCGTTGCACTTCCACCGCATAGCTGGCGTCGTAGCGGTACAGGGAAAAGGCGGAGATGAAGATCGCACCGTCGACGCCGACTTTGTCCATCGCCGCCACCATCTCGTCACCCGTGACATGATCGGGCCAGTTCGGCACACTGTGCCACGGTCGCTTCGCGGTGTTCGCCTCATAGGCATGAACCTGGGAATCGATGATTGTCATCGGGGAAGCTCCTCTGTGCCCACGGGAGTTTGGCAATCACCGCAGGTTTGTGTCCAGAGGACCCCGGTTTCCATGCGTGGTGAAGCGCCGGAGTTTCACGAGATCGTACGCGGCGCTTGGCGGCCAATCAATTGAAGTCGCTTACTTTCCTGACCGTCACTTTCGACGCGTTGAGGACGTGAACCCCGCAAATCCGACGGCGATGCGCGCGTCAGCAGCAACAGCGGCAGCACGACGATGGACAAGACAAGCATCAATTTGAAATCGTCGATATAGGCAATGATCCGGGCCTGGCGTGTGATTTCCTCGTTGAGCAGGGCAGCGCCGTGCAGCGATCCGGGATCCCAGAACCGCGCCGCCGCACCCGTCTGCAAGGGGCGATTGAACGGGGTCACCCCGGCCGCGATCAGCGCGTGGTTGACTTGCGTATTGATCTCCAACAATGCGCCGGTGATGGAAATGCCGATAGCGCTGCCGAGATTGCGCATCAGACTATAGACGCCGGTAGCCTCGGTCCGCAGTTGCGCGGGCAGGGTCCCGAACGTGATGATGTTGATCGGAATGGTCAGGAAGCCGATGCTGACGCCCTGAAGGAAGCCCGCGCCGATCATGGTGCTTTCCGAGACATCGGGGGTCCACGATGTCATCTCGTGCACCACGACAGCGCCGGTGACGAAGCCGATGCCGACCAGCAGCCGCCCGCTGACTCGCCCGATCAGTCGCCCGCAGATCAGCGCCGCCAGCATCAGCCCGGCACCACGCGGCGCCAGCACGAAGCCGGCGGTGATCACCGGATAGCCCATCAAGGTCTGCAGATAGGGCGCCAGCAATGCCAGCGTCGCATACATGATCAATCCCATGGTGAAATAGAGCGTGATGCCGACAACGAAATTCCGGTCCGCGAACAGTCTTGGCGAGAGGAACGGCTTCGGCGCCAGGAACAGGCGGACAAGAAAGACGTAGAAGCCCACCGCGGCAAGGCAGGCCTCAACGATGATTTCATGCGAACCGAACCAGTCCAGCGTTTCACCGCGGTCAAGCAGGGTCTGAAACGAACCGATGGCGAGGCTCAGCGCCCCGAATCCGATCCAATCGAGCCGGGCCGAGTTGCCATGCGACGTCTCCCGCAGATAGGTCAACAGACCGAATGCTGTCACGACGCCGAATGGGACGTTGATGTAGAACACCCAGCGCCAGCTCTCGTTCTCGGTGAGCCAGCCACCCAGAATAGGGCCGCAGATCGGCCCGACCGTCACGCCCATGGTCCACAGGGCCATCGCGGAGCCGCGCTGCTCGACCGGATAGATGTCGTACATCACGGCTTGCGACAGCGGCACCAGCGCGGCGCCGAACATCCCTTGCAGAACCCGGAAGACCACGATCTGACCCAAGGACTGCGCCAGGCCGCACAGCACCGAAGCGATCGTGAAGCCGACCACGGCCGTCACGAACAGCCGGGTGCGGCCGAACCGGGCGGCAAGGAAGCCGGTGGGCGCCGTCATGATCGCGGCCGCCACGATGTAGCTGGTCAGCACCCAGTTGATCTGGTCCTGGCTGGCCAACATCGTCCCCTGCATGTAGGGCAGCGCGACATTGGCGATGGTGCTGTCGAGCGACTGCATCAGCGTTGCCATGATCGTGCAGACCGTCACCACGGCGCGGTGCGTCGCGCTCAGCGGTGGGTGCTCTGCCCCGCTTATCGTAGCCACGCCGTCACGTCTCGTCATCCTGCAGCCTGGCGAGATTCCGGCACACGAGTTCGAGGACGCGGGTCGCGATGGCGATTTCCTCGCCGGTGAGGCCGACGAGCACGGCATCGCGAATCTCGCGGGAGACGGATTCGACCTGATCGATGATCGACAGTCCGAGCGGGGTCAGAACGATCGTCTTGGCCCGGCGGTCGGCGTTTTCGCCGCGCCGTTCGACCAGGCCGGAGCTTTCCAGCGCGTCGAGCAGGCGCACCACCGAGGAGCCGTCGAGCACCAGCGAGGTGGCGAGATCCTTTTGCCGCATCGGGACCGGAGCGCGGGCGAGGTGGATCAGCGGCAGCCACGTGGCCTCGGTGAGGCCGAACGGGTGCAGCCGACGATCCAGCGCCCGCCGCCATTGCCGCCCTGCCCGGGCAATGAGGCTGCCAAGGCCGTTGCGGAGCTGCTGCTGGGCCCTGTTCATTGCATCTCCAATTGCTGGTGTATCAATATATGGTATGTCATCTATATTGACAACGGCTGAGTTAGCCACCAGTGGCCTTCCCTCGCCGATCGATTACGAATGCCGGCATCGCACCGGGCTCGGCCGCTCATTCAATATTCAGCCGACGATCACGATCCGACCGCTTAACGTTCGCGCGAGCCGCCCGAGAGAATGAACTCTCGTTGAATCATGGATGGCGCTTCCATGGCCGAGACGTCATGCCCCCTGTTGACGCTAATCCATGTCGGAGTGTCGTCGGTCTGCCCAGGGATAGGAGGTCACGAGGTTGGCGGTCGGCACCAAGCGCTATGGCCTTCTGCTTGCGGACGGCGTCGAGGCGTAGGGCCAGCGCGCGCTCGATATTCTCGTAGGCGATACTGCCGAGCACGAGCCTCGATGGAGGTCCACGGCTGGTCGGCCGCTTCATCCGCCAAGGCATGCCCCGATAGCTCCGCTTCGCGCCCTTCGCGCTCTTCGCGTTCCTTCGTGTTGAAATGCCCCGGACGCACCTCCGAACTTGCCCATCCGCGCTCAAACCTGGCGCCCGTCGATTCCCGCCGTACGCTCCACTGCATTGACGAATCGGAGCGAATCGCGGTTTGTGGGCGGCATGGACCTGCCGTGCTCCGAAACGTTGGCGTTGCCGCGCGGACCGGCGCACATCGAATGGCGACGCAGCGCGCGCGCCCGGCGGGTCAGCTTGCGCATCGATGCGCGCGGCGGCGCGGTGGTGGTGACCTTGCCGCCGCGTGCCGGACGCGGCGCAGGCATGGCGCTGTTGATGACGCATGCCGATTGGGTCGCCGAACGACTCGCCGCGTTGCCGGACGCGGTGCCATTTGCCGACGGCGCCATGGTGCCGATCGACGGACGCCCACATCGTATCCGACATATGCCGCATGCGCGCGGCGGTGCCTGGCTGCAGGATGACGAACTCTGCGTGTCGGGAGCTGCGGAATTCCTGCGCCGCCGCGTGCTCGATTTCCTGCGGGCCGAGGCGCGACGGCGATTGACTGCGCTGGTGGTAGTGAAATCCGAACGGCTCGGCATCACGCCGCGGCGCATCTCGGTGAAGGACACGCATAGCCGTTGGGGAAGCTGCGCCTCGGACGGATCACTGGCATTCTCGTGGCGGCTGGTCATGGCGCCCGAGCTGGTGCAGGACTATGTCGTTGCGCACGAGGTCGCGCATCTCAGGCACATGAATCATGGCAAGCGCTTCTGGGCGCTGGTCGATAAGCTTACGCCGCACGCCGCGGAGGCGATCCCCTGGTTGCGCACGGAAGGATCACGGCTGCTGCGCACCGGCTGAGCGGATCGTTTGCCAGACGCGCTCGGGTGTCGCCGGCATGTCGATATGCCGGACGCCGAGCGGTGCCAGTGCGTCCAGGATCGCATTCACCACGGTCTGCGGCGCTGCTATCGCACCGGCTTGACCGGAGCCCTTCACGCCCAGCTTGTTGGCGCCGGTCGGCTGCTCTACCAGCGTGATCGCGAAACCGGGCAGATCGTCGGCGCGCGGCAGCGCGTAGTCCATCAGGCTGCCGCTAAGAAGCTGGCCTGACCCCTGGTCGTACACTGTCTGCTCCAGCAGCGCTTGGCCGATGCCCTGAGTGACGCCGCCCTGAACCTGGCCGGCGGTGAGCAGGGGATTGATCAGCCGCCCGAAATCATCGACCGCAGTGTAGCGGTCGAGCGACACCGCGCCTGTCTCGGGATCGACCTCGACCTCGGCGACATGACAGCCGCTGGGGAAGGTGAACACGTCGCAGATATTCTCTGCCCGCGTGTCGAGGCTTTCGCCGGAGTCACGTGCCACCGCCGTAAGGTCGATGCCGCGGCCGTCCGGCGTGGTGAAGCGGCCGGCATCGAAGCTCAGGTCGTCAGGCGACGCCTGCAACAGCCGCGCCGCCAGCGAGCGGGCGCGAACTAGCATCTGCTCGACCGCCATCACCATCGCCGTGCCGCCCATATGCATCGAGCGCGCGCCGCCGTGCCCGCCGCCGGTCTGCACCCGCGCGGTATCCGCTTGGACATAGTGGAATGTTTCCATCGGCAACCCCAGCATATCGGCGGCGATCTGCCGATATGTGGTTTCGTGGCCCTGGCCGTTGGACTGGGTGCCGACCACCAGCGCGATCGTGCCATCGGCGGCGAAGCGCAGCTCTGCGGCCTCGTTCGGCGCGCCGCGCGCCGTTTCGAGAAAGCAGGCGACACCGATGCCGCGCAGCCGCCCGCGTTGCCGCGATGCCTCCCGCCGGTGGGCGAAGCCGGCGCGGTCGGCGGCTCGGTCAGCGGCATCGAGATTGGCGACGAAGCGGCCGCTGTCGATTGTGATGCCAAGCGCGCTCCGATACGGAAACGCCGCGATCAGGTTGCGCCGGCGAATCTCGAACGGGTCCATCCCCAGCGCGCGTGCAGCGTGCTCTATCAGGCGTTCGGTGAGATAATTCGCTTCCGGCTTGCCAGCGCCGCGATAGGCGTCGATCGGCAGCGTGTTCGTCAGCACGCCGTGCACATCCATGAATACGGCCGGAACGGCGTACGGACCGCCCATCGCGGTGGACGGCGCATTGGTCGATGTGCCCGGCCCGAATCCGGCGACATAGGCCCCGAGATTGGCGACCGTCGCGGCCTCCAGCGCCAGGAACCGCCCGTCGGCATCCAACGCGAGCCGCGCCTTCGTGTGGTTGTCCCGGCCCTGAGAGGAGGAAACGAAATCCTCGGCGCGTTCGGACATCCATTTGATGGGCCGGCCGAGTCGGCGCGCCACCCAGAGCAGCACCACGTATTCCGGATAGACGGCGTTCTTAATGCCGAATCCGCCACCCACATCGGGCGCACTCACCCGCACCGCTGGGCGTGGGAGGTGAAACACGTCGGCCAGAATATCCCGCATGCCGTGCACGCCGGCGCCGCTGACGATCAGGTGCAGGACGTCGTTCTCGATCGTTGCGATTGCTCCGCGAGTTTCGATCGGAGCGGGGATCAGCCGGGTGTTGACCAACTCGGCTTCGACCACATACGCCGCGCGCGCGAATGCAGCATCGACCGCGGCGCGATCGCCCTTCTGAAACCGGTAGGACAGGTTGCCCGGCGCGACATCCCACAACAACGGCGCACCAGGTAGGATGGCGGCGCCTGCATCGACGACGACGGGCAGCGGACGATAGCGGACCTCGACAAGTTCTGCTGCCTCGCGCGCGGATTCCGCCGTATCCGCGACCACCAGCGCGACCGCCTCGCCGACATGACGTACGCGCTCGTCCGCCAACGCAAAACGCGGCGGCACGATCATCGGTGAGACGGTGGCGACCTGCGCCGTGCAGGGCAGCGGCCCCAGATTGTCGGCCGCGAGGTCCGCGGCGGTGAAGACACCCGCGACGCCCCGCGCGGCGCGTGCAGCAGCGACGTCGATCGCCTCGATCGCCGCGTGCGCGTGCGGCGAGCGCACCACGCAGGCGTGCAGCAGATCGGACAGAGCGATGTCGTCCAGGTAACGACCTGCGCCGGTGAGGAAGCGTGCATCCTCCAGCCGGCGTAGGGTCTGTCCGATCCGCGGCATGTTTGCCCCTTTACGCGGAGAGTTCAGTCAGCAGCTCGACCGACAGCAGCGTTTCCGGCGATTCAGGTGTCGCTTCGAACAATTTTCGCCACTCCGCATTGGCATTCTCGAACGCCGTGCGCGCACCATAGGCTGCCATGTCCTCATACTCGATCATCATAATGACCGGTCCGGTATCCGGTCCCGGCACCGTGCTGCGAAATAGCCGGAATGATTTCGGCATCACCGGGCTGTTGAACCGGGGGGGGACCGGCTTCCTGCAACTTGGCGATAAAGTCAGGCATCCGGCCTGGTTTCACCTGGTATTTGAAGATCGCAATCACCGTCATCGGGCCATCCCGTCAGAACCCAAGCCGCTCGGCGCAGCCATACTCGACGGCGAGCTTACGCAGCACCTCCCAGGTCGCATCCTCGATGGGGATGCCATTTTTGCGCCGCTCCTGCTCGCGCTCCCATTCGACTTCGCCCGGGTAATAGACGCGGTCGAACCCTGCAGCAGGCGGCGTCGCTTTCAGGTATTGCGCGAACTCGGTCACTTCCTTCCGGAACGCTGCCAGGTCACGGAACGCACTCACCTTGAACACGGCGATGAAGCAGCCGTCATTGTGCCGCCCCGTCGGCTCGATGCCGAAGCCGAGTCCGGTGAGCAGGCCCGAGAAAATCTCCACGATCGCTGCTAAGCCGTATCCTTTGTAACCTTCCGCGCCGCCGAGCGGCAGAAGCGCGCCGCCCTGGCGCAGCTTGCGCGGGTCGGTGGTCGGTTTGCCCTCGGCGTCGATGATCCAGCCGGGCGGCACCTCCTTGCCGCGCGCCACCGCCAGCGCAATCTTGCCGGCCGCCGCCGCCGAGGTCGCCATGTCGAAGAACAGCGGCCCCGGCAGGTCGGAGGGGATCGCGAAGCAGATCGGGTTGGTGCCGAGCCGCGCCTTGGCGCCGCCGAACGGCGCCACGTGCTTCGGACTGCGGCCGGAATCCGCGGTAATCATGCCGATCATCCCCTCGGCGGCGGCCATCAGCGGATAGGCTGCCAGCCGCCCGATATGACCTTGCCGGAACACGGTCGTGGCCGCAACATTCTGCGTCCGAGCCTTTGCGATGGTATGCTGCATCGCCCGCTCGGTCGCCACGTAACCGAAGCCCCAATTGCCGTCGATCACCGTGGTGGTCGGCGTTTCCTGCTTGATCTCCCACGACGCGCCGGGAACGATATGACCCACTTTGACGCGCTCGATGTAAGTCGGGATCATTATTATCCCATGACTATCGTGGCCGGCAAGATTCGCCGCGATCGATAGCCGCGCCACCGTGGCCGCTTCGCTCTCCGGCGCGCCGGCGCCGATCAGCAATGCTGTGGCGATTTCAGTCAGACGCTCGGCTGAGATATTCGGCATGAGGACCCTCCCGTGCTGGCGCCGGCCAGTATTCCCAATCCGAGCGCCTCGGCCTAGCCTCGCCGGCGATTGCACGCGAAGGGAGGACGAAATGGCCGGTTCCACCCATATCTACGCCGGGGCCGCGGCGACCAAGGACGGCGGCGCGGGTGGCGTGTTTCGCTACACCGCTGAAGGCGATGGCTGGCAGCATGTGTTCGACAAGGCGGACGTGCATGCGATCACCGTGCACCCGAAAAGTCCCGATACGGTGTTCATCGGCACCAAGGATGGCCCCTATCGCAGCACCGATCGTGGCGCACACTGGGAACGGCTTGGTTTTCCCGACCGCGATGTGCAGGTCTGGTCGATCCTGGTTGATCGCAACGACCCGAACACGGTGTATGCGGGCGGCTCGCCGGTCGCGGTGTATCGCAGTGATGATGGCGGCGAGCATTTCCGGCGAATGCCGGATCCCGGGCTGCCAAACCGCGTCGCGATGTCGTTCCCGTGCCGGGTGATGCGGTTCGCCGCGCATCCGCGCAAGCCGGGCGATATCTACGCGACGCTGGAAGTGAACGGCGCGATGCACAGCCGCGACGGCGGAGAAAGTTGGGAGGACTGCACCCAGGACCTGCTGCGCCTGGCCACCGAGCCGCGGCTGAAAAGCCGCATCCTGAGCGATACCGACGCCGAGGGGATGCTTGACGGCCACGCCATCGCGATCAGCGATACCGATCCGGACGGGGTGATCCTGGCTGTGCGCATGGGATTGTTCCATAGCGCGGATGCCGGCAAGAGCTGGCAGGACATGCAGGTGTCACGCTTCTCCCCGTACACCTATGGGCGCGACATCCGTGTGTCTCCGCACGACCCGAAGACGCTCTTTGCCTGCCTGTCTGTGGCCGCAAGCAGCAATGCCGGTGCGCTATTCCACAGCACCGACACGGGCCAGACCTGGCAGCGCTTCGACAGCGTCGCGCCACAGAGCACGGTGATGGCCGTGGCGATGCACGACCGTGATCCTGCACAGGTGCATTTCGTGGCGCGCCGCGGCCAGTGCTTCGGCACCACCGATGGCGGGAAAAGCTGGCGGGACGCGAAGATGCCTGCTGCGTGCAGGGACCTCTACGCTGTGGCCTGCGGCTGAAGGGGGCGGCGATGCCGAAGGGTTATCTGCTGGCTGAGGTCGACATCACCGACCCTGCGTTGTTCGAGGAGTATCGGACGAAAGTGCCTGCCAGCATCGCGAAATATGGCGGGCGCTACCTGGTGCGCGGGGGTGATCCGCAGACGCTCGAGGGCGACCGTTCGCCACGGCGCCTCGTTATCCTGGAGTTCGATAGCCCGGCGCGCCTGGCAGAATGGTATCATTCGCCGGACTATGCGCCGCTGAAGGAGCTGCGGCAACGGTCGGCCAAGACGAACGTGCTTCTGCTGACCGGGACAGAGGCGCCGTAGGGCGGACGAAGTCCGCCATTTGTATCGATGGCGGACTGCGTCCGCCCTACCCTGATGCCGGGGCACAGCAATGGGGCTGTGCCGATGTGGAGGTGCTTGCCGTGTTGTGTGTCTGCGGAAGATCGATCACCGGGTTCTGATCGAAGAAGCCACACGGCAGCAGCTTGAAACCACAGGTGAGGCAGGTCTGCACCGGATGATCCTCCGGCCGGGGCACATGGTGCATCCCGAAACTGTGCCACAGCACGATGTCGGTGTTCTCGATGGGCCGATCGTGCGCGGTCCAGGCCGGCAGTCCGGCGCCGCCGCGCGATTGATTGACGAACTCCCCGGCAGGGAACCGCTCATCGGGATCGAATGGCGTGACCCAGATCTGATGCCGGATGAACTGACCGCGCCGCCCGGAGGGGCTGGCGGGCGCCGTGAAGGGCTGCACGGCTGAGCCGGCCTCCAGCTTGTAGGCCGTCGGCTGGCTGACCCAGTTCCGTGCTTTGGGATTGATGATCTTCCAGTAGCGCATCCGCGAGAAGTCGCTGTTGCGTCGGGCCTGGCTTTCGGTCGTGAGTGGCCGTTCCTCGACATGGAAAACGTTGCCGTACGGGTTCTCCGGTCCTGTGGGCGGCGCCACCGTGTCGCATTCGACGACAGTATTCGTGGGTCCGTCGACTTCCATGTCTAGCCGAGCACAAAAAATATGCTGATGAATGTGACCG
>Ga0335074_10005034_pt1 | contig 18268 bp, 19 predicted proteins | sample Lox_Sample_23_FD_206715 | JGI IMG/M metagenome (GOLD analysis project Ga0335074, IMG submission 206715) | Soil microbial communities from Loxahatchee National Wildlife Refuge, Florida, United States - Lox_Sample_2.3 | ecosystem: Environmental > Terrestrial > Soil > Wetlands | place: USA... | reverse complement strand
TGGAGCGCGGGCAGGTGATCGCCAAGCCGGGTTCGATTACTCCGCACAAGAAGTTCAAGGGCGAGATTTACGTGCTGAGCAAGGAAGAAGGCGGGCGTCATACGCCGTTCTTCAAGGGCTATCGGCCACAGTTTTATTTCCGGACCACGGACGTCACGGGTGTGGCGGAGTTGCCGGCCGGGACCGAGATGGTGATGCCGGGCGACAACGTGAGTTTGGTTGTCGAGCTGATCACGCCGGTCGCGATGGACAAGGGATTGCGGTTTGCGATCCGCGAGGGCGGCCGGACGGTGGGAGCGGGAACGGTTACTGAGATTTTGGAATAGGCAGAAATATGCGCGAAATTATCACACTACAGTGCACCGAGTGCAAAAACAAAAATTACAGCAAGACGAAGAACAAAAAAACCAAGACCGAACGGCTGGAGCTGAAGAAATTCTGCGCCTTCTGCCGAGTGCATCGGGTACACAGAGAAATTAAGTAAACTGAGGTTGGAAGCAGTCCGCGTAGGGGCATAGGCTAACGGTAAACCAGCGGTCTCCAAAACCGCCTTTGGGGGTTCAAATCCCTCTGCCCCTGCCATCCACCTGGGAGTAAGGAAATCGGAATTATGGCTATCGCACAAACGCAAGAAGGCGAGTCCGGGAGTTTCCTCCAACGGGCTTCCGGTTGGCCTGTGGCCTTGAAGGACTATTTCGAGGAGCTGCAGGCCGAGATGCGCCGCGTCACCTGGCCATCCTGGAAGCAGGTCCGCGCCACCACCGTCGTCGTGATCATCGCCGTCTTTGCGTTCGCGGCTTACTTCGCGGTGGTCGACGAGATTTTCTCCAGCCTGATCAACAAGCTGATGGCCGCATTCACTAAGTAGAGATCGATTAAGACAAATCATGGCGGACGAAGAGATTATTCCAGAGCCCGATCCGGCTTCTAATGGATCCGAACCAAGCGGATCCGAGACCACTGGATCCGAAGCCGATGGATCCGAACAAGCGCCGGCGGCGGCCGTCGCGGATGAGACCAAGAACTGGTACATCATTCACACCTATTCGGGTTTCGAGCAGAAGGTGGCGGATTCCCTGCGCGGCCGTGCGCAGGCCTTCGGCTTTGCCGATCAGATCGGACAGATTCTGATCCCCACCGAAGAAGTGGTGGAGCTGCGCGCGGGCAAAAAGGTTACCAGCAAGCGGATGCTCTATCCCGGCTACGTGCTGGTGCAGATGGACATGAGCGATCAACTGTGGCATGAAGTGAAGAACACGCCGCGCGTCACCGGATTTGTGGGTGGCGGCAACAACCCTGTGCCGTTGACCGCCGACGAAGTGAACTCCATCCTGTTCCGGCAGCAGACTTCGGCCGAGCGCCCGCGTCCCAAGGTCAACTTCGAACGGGGCGAGATGGTGCGCATCGTGGATGGGCCGTTCGCGAATTTTTCCGGGAAGGTCGACGAGATCAATCCCGAGCGCAACACGCTGCGCGTGATGGTCACTATTTTTGGCCGCTCGACCCCCGTGGAATTGGACTTTCTCCAGGTAAGCAAGGATTAACACATGGCAAAGAAAATTACTGATTACGTGAAGCTGCAGATCCCGGCCGGAAAAGCTACGCCGGCCCCTCCGGTAGGAACCGCGCTCGGTCCCAAGGGCGTCAACATTATGGAGTTCTGCAAGGGTTTCAACGCGAAGACCTCGGCCAAGGACCAGGAAGGGCTGATCATCCCGGTGGTGATTACCATTTATAGCGACCGGTCCTTTACCTTCATTACCAAGACTCCGCCGGTGCCGGTGCTGATCAAGCGCGCCGTGAACCTGGCGAAGGGGTCGGCCGAACCGAACAAGAACAAGGTTGGCAAAATCACCGAGCAGCAGGTCGAAGAGATCGCGAAACTCAAGATGCCCGATCTGAACTGCTTCGACGTGGCGGCCGCCGTGCGCAGCGTCAAGGGCACCGCGCGCAGCATGGGCGTCGACGTCGTTTAGCTCACACAGTACTGTTTCGCCTCTCAGCGGCGTCCCCCTCTTGGCACCTGGGCACTCGCTCCGTGCTATGTAAATAACAAGGGGGCATTGATGAGCAATTCCGAAGTTGGTGAGTCGGATCTTCTGGCGCAACTAGCCCTGGACCTACGGTGGTCCTGGAAGCATTCAGCCGATCAATTGTGGCGGCAACTGGATCCGGAACTCTGGGATTTAACTCAGAATCCCTGGGTCATCCTGCAAACCGTCTCGCAGGAGAAACTGCAGAGCGTCACGGCTGATCCCGGAATCCGGCAACTCATCGACAAAATACTCGAAGAGGAGCGCAAGGCGGTGGAGTCGCCGGCTTGGTTCCAGCGGGCGCATGCCGATTCCAAGCTGACCCACGTCGCGTACTTCAGCATGGAGTTCATGTTGAGCGAAGCGCTGCCCATTTATTCCGGCGGCCTCGGCAACGTGGCCGGCGATCAGCTCAAGGCCGCAAGCGATTTGGGCGTGCCCGTCGTCGGCGTCGGATTGCTTTACCAGCGGGGTTATTTTCGGCAGGAGATCGATGCGGACGGCAGCCAGCGGGCGCTCTATCCGGTGAACGATCCCGGGCAACTGCCTATCTCCCCGGTGCGTGAGCCGAACGGCGAATGGCTGCGCATCGCGATCGACCTGCCTGGCTTCCGCATGTGGGTGCGCGCCTGGCAAGCCCGCGTGGGGCGGACGAAACTCTACCTCCTGGACACCAACGATCCCGCCAACCTTCCCACGCACCGCGGCATCACCGGTGAGCTGTACGGTGGAGGGCCGGACTTGCGCCTGAGGCAAGAGATGGTGCTGGGGATTGCCGGCTGGCGGCTGCTCCGCGCCCTGGGACTCCAGCCGGAGGTTTGCCATCTCAACGAAGGTCACGCCGCGTTCGCCACCTTGGAACGGGCGCGCACCTGGATGTTGGAACACAAACAGCCGTTTGATGTGGCCCTCTCCGTCACTCGGGCCGGGAACCTCTTCACCACTCACACCCCAGTCGCAGCGGGCTTCGATCGCTTTTCGCCGGATTTGATCGACAAGTACCTCCGTCATTACGCGGAAGACTCGCTCGCAATTTCTTTCGACCAGCTGCTGAGTCTGGGACGCGAGAATCCGGGCGATGCTTCCGAACCGTTCAACATGGCGTACCTCGCGGTGCGAGGCAGCGGGCGAATCAACGGCGTGAGCCGCCTTCATGGGGAGGTGAGCCGCCGGATCTTCCAGCCGCTGTTCCCGCGCTGGCCGCGCGAGGAGGTTCCCATCACCTACGTAACCAACGGAGTTCACGTACCAAGCTGGGATTCCATCGAAGCCGACCGCCTCTGGACGGCGGCGTGCGGAAAGGATCGTTGGATCGGAACGTTGGAGAATCTCGACAAGGAACTGCGCAAAGTTGGGGATAGCGACCTATGGCAATTGCGCGCAGCCTCGCGCCAGTTCTTAGTCGAATACACCCGCGAGCGTCTCGGCCGCCAGTTCGCGGGCCATGGCGCGTCGCAGCAGGAAATCGATGAAGCCGAACAAATCCTGGATCCGAACACTTTGACGCTGGGCTTCGCCCGGAGATTCGCCACCTATAAGCGTCCCAATTTGCTCCTGCACGATCCGGAACGGCTCATCCGTATTCTGACCCGCGAGCAGCAACCCGTGCAATTGATCCTCGCCGGCAAGGCGCATCCCCAGGATCTCGCCGGTCAAGCCATGATCCAGCAGTGGGTGCAATTTGTCCGTCGGCCGGAGGTGCGCCCGCACGCCGTCTTCCTGAGCGATTACGACATGCTGCTGACCCAGCAACTGGTGCAGGGAGTGGATCTGTGGATCAACACGCCGCGCCGGCCTTGGGAGGCTTGCGGCACCAGCGGCATGAAGGTGCTCGTCAACGGCGGCTTGAATCTCTCTGAACTCGATGGCTGGTGGGCCGAAGCCTGTTCGCCGGATGCCGGCTGGGCGTTGGGCGATGGCCGGGAGCACGGCGATAGTCCCGAGTGGGACGCCGTGGAAGCCGATGCGCTCTATTCGTTGTTGGAGCGCGAAATCGTGCCGCAGTTCTATGAGCGCGACAATCGCGGAATTCCGGTTGCTTGGGTAGGCCGGATGCGCGAAAGCATGGCGCGCTTTACGCCGTCCTTTTCAAGCAATCGCTCCGTTCGGCAATATACCGAAGAACAGTACTTACCCGCGGTCGCAGCGTTCTTGGAAAGATCCACGGATGGCGGCAAGCCGGCCTTGAGCTTCCTCGATTGGACGCGCGAGTTGGAGCGCCACTGGCCGTCCATACGATTCGGCTCACTCACCGTTGAAACCCAGGGCGGTCAGTTTCTCTTCGCCGTTCAGGTCTACCTGGATGAGCTCGATCCGGACGCGGTGAGCGTGGAACTGTTTGCCAACGGCGCCGACGGAATCTTTCGTCAGAAAATGGACCGTGGCCAGCCGCTGGTCGGCTCCCTGCACGGATATCTCTACTCGGCGCGCGTTCCTGCCGATCGTGCTGCGGACGCTTACACCCCACGCGTGGTCCCCAGCAGGCCCGGAGCGGCCGTTCCTCTGGAAGCCAACCAAATTCTGTGGCAGCGTTGAAGCCGGTTGTGAGGCGAATTCGTGAACATCCGGCTTGAAGGAATGCTGCGCGAGAACCTGCGCGCTTACCCCTGCGGAGCTCCGTCATGCGGGGACCCGACGAAAACCTTGCGGCCGTTTGCCAACACGACCTCACGCGCCGACGCGACATGCGATCCGTCGCGCGCCCGGTAACCCAACACCGTCACGCGATCGCCGATCTTGAGCGTGGCCCGGCTCCAACCTTGCCGCGCCAGGGCGTTTGGCCCCGCCGCTTCGCAGGCCCAGTTTGCCGTCTTGCCGTCCGAACTTACCTCCACATACAAATACACGTGCGGATTCATCCACTCGATGTTGGTGATGCGGCCTTGCAATGTAACCCGCTGGTTCAAGTCGAATTCGGCCGCCACCGAGTGATGCGCGGATGCCGGAGCTACCGGCAAGCCGGTCGCGAGCAAAATAATCCAGGATATTCTGGCTAAAACGGCGCCGAGAGATCGCATGTTTTGCCTTTACTCTGGAGCGTACCACGCGCTGCGAACTGCGGGAAAGCTTCGCCGGGTCACATGCGGCTGGTGACCGGTACGTGACCGCTCAGGGCTTATCGCGGTACTCGTTATGGCAATTGTCGCAGGCCTGGCTGAGCGAATCGGTGCAATTACTTACCGCATCTGGGCTCTTCCTCAGCGCCGCCTTCAGGCAATCCCGTCCCGCGGGAACCAACGCATCCGCATACTTCACGTAATCGGCAGCCTGCACCGGAACCGGTTTGCCGTTTGATAGCAGGCGTCCCGGAACCAGGATCAGACTCGCCGTCCCTCTGATCGCGATGGCAGCCTGCTCCACAGCCTGCCATTCCTTGTCATTTTTTGGCACATTGGATTGCAGCCCGAACATGACGTTGGCGTTCGGCAAAGCCACCCTGCGCATCACCTGCTTCAGATTTTCGCGCGGTTGAGGATTATTGGGTGCTTGTCCGAAGGCGGCGGCTGCCAGCAAGAGCACAGCCCAGGCTCGCACTCACTTCCCCGGTTTCAAGCTTTGCGGAGTCAAATCCCGATGGTACAAATACGAAATTTCGATCGGCATGCTGTCCATGGACCGCACCTGCAACACAACCTGGTAAAACCGGGGCAAGCCTCCATCGGGATTCTTGAGCTTCTCAATCAGCTCGCGGGCCAGCGTCGGGTCAGTGAGGGCGCGCACCGCCGCGAGCGTGCTCGATATTTGATTGCCCGACAAATACAGAATGTCTCCGTTGCCATATAAGCCCGGAAGATTGCTGATGAGCGCGTGGCTCTCGTCGGCATCCTCCCCGGCTTGTGGATTGCGGTCCGGGATAAAGGCGGGCTCACCGGGCTGCGGATGAAGATTGCGGATTCCGTTGGGCTCCAGAACGAATTGCTGGCCGGTGGTAATCGATTGAATCTGCCGATTGCCGGTGGCGGGGCCGAGAAAGACCACATTATCCATGATCAGTTCGGGCGTCGAAAGCAGATCGCTGCGGGTGAGTAGGACGTTATCCTTACGATGCGCCAGGAACTGGCCGAGAAGAAACGACGCACTCGCCGTGCCGACTCCCGTGACTCCATGCGAGGACCCAAGGCAGACCATCAGCGGCCGATTCGTGCTGAGGATCGGACCCCAGAGCCGCTGCAGCTCGGCCGATCCATAGACTGGAACAGGGGCCGTCGCACCGGTGCGATCCTCTCCCGCCGCTCTGCCATGCCACAGCGTAAATCCGAAAATCAAAGCGCAGGCGCCCGCAACTGCGAGCAGCGCGCCCAGAACAGCCTCGATCTTACGGCTCCGGCTGGGCTGGGGAGCCTCTACTGCTGCCGTAACTGGAAGCGGCTCCGGCGGAATCGCGCGAACCTCGAACGTTACCTTAAACCCGCCCTTGGGCACTTCGATCAAAATCGGGTCATCGGCGCCTTCCGAGCGATAATATTCAGCCAGCTTCTGCCGTAACCGCGCCACATGCATCCGCACCACGGATTCCTGGCGAGGATCATAAGACTCCGGTTTGGCGAAAACATCCAGGCCGACTGTGTATTCTTTCAGAGCGTCGGCCCCGCCGGAAAGCGATTTCTCAGCCAAATACTGCAGCAGATTGCGGTGAACTTCCGATGTCCGAAAGGCCTTGCTCTGGATGATTCGCTGGACCTGCGTTTGGTTAGATTCCAGCTCGAGCACCATCGCTATTTATCATACGGCATCTGCGAGCTAGGCATGGTTACCAGCTCGTAATAGCCGTTCAGCTTAACGTGTACCGCGATCGGACTGCCGCTCGGATTTTTCCAGCGCCAATGATACCAACCGGATGACTGGGCCAGAAACGCGCCGTGGCCGTAGCTTGCCGCCTGGCCGACGTTCTGGTCGGGAAACCGGCCGGATAACCGCCCGCTGCTTCCGGTCGACCAGGCGTAAACCAGCGTCGCTCCTGCTTGCATTCCCACGCGATAGTCCAGTTCCTGGTGCGGCGCCACCGTCAGATCGAGATTATCTCTGTGCGGCGGCGGCAACAGCACCCGCGCGCTGGCAGGCAGCCGGGCTGCCGCGGGCTGGGGAGGACGGCGCACGCGTCCGGTCCAGAAATACAGTCCGATGGCTCCGGCGAAGCACACCGCGCTCAGCAGCAATCGCCGATCTCGAAGCATCTGTACCGATTGTAGGCGCGGATTTGGCGCCGGGACCGTTCGCACATTCCGTCCGATCACGTCACTCGGCCAAAAACCTTAGTTTTTTTTCGCGAGCGGGCGTGCCGCCCTGTAGCTCGAACGCTTTCCGGCCGATAACTCATGCAAGGAATAGGCATGGCAACATTGCCTCGGCAAAACTGGAGCGTCGCGTCCATCCGCAAAGTCAGCGGAGTCAGTTTGGAGGAAATCGCCCGCAATACCAAGCTTAAGGTCACTACTCTCCAGGCCATTGAGGAAGCCAACTTCGCCGAGTTGCCCGGCGGGATCTACAATATCAGCTACATTCGCCAGTATGCCCGCGCGATCGGCGCCGACGAAAGTTCGTTGGTGCGCTTGTACCAGGCTTTGTGCCAGGATGATAATCAAAGCCGCGCAGATGGGCGCTAGTCCGGCTGAGGAATCCCAGGCGCGAGAAAGCAGGTGCTATGCTGCCAACCCCCACCTCTCAGGCTGTGCTTGGCCGCCAGGTAACGGTCAAGGGCGAAATCCGCAGCCGCGAACCCCTTACCATTGACGGAGAAGTCGATGGAACCATCGATGTTTCCGGACATCGGCTTATCATCTCAGCGGGCGGCAAAGTGCGCGCCAACGTCAAAGCCACCGAGATTGATGTCGCCGGCTCGCTCGAAGGCAACGTGGACGGAGCAAACACCATCTGCATCCGCGCCGGGGCACATTTTCTCGGCGATATTCGCGCGCATGGCATCGTGATCGAAGACGGGGGCTTCATCAAAGGGAAGGTGGATTTGTCACAGCCTTCCAACGCCGCCAAAGCGGGCTAGCGGATCGCGAAACACCGCCGCGCGTGCTCTTTGCCGATCTGTGCTATTACGTTACTTAGCCGTGTTTCAAATTCTGTTGGCAGAGGATAATCCGGGCGACGTTCTGCTGTTCCGCGAGGCAATGAAGAGCCGCGGTGTATCTTGCAATGTCGTGGTGGCCGAGGATGGTCAAAAGGCCATCGCCCTTTTGGAGAATGCCTCCGCCGGCCAACCCGAATTCGCTCCGCACTTGATCGTGCTGGATATCAACCTGCCCAAATACAATGGCGACGCCGTCCTTCGGCACGTCCGCCGCCAGCCTTTGTTCGATCGAGTCCCGGTGATCGTGCTCACGTCCTCGCCCTCGCCGGCCGATCGCGCCGCCGCGCTTGCGTTGGGCGCCAACCTCTATCTCCAGAAATCCTCGGATTTGGCACAGTTGCTGGATATCGGCAGAATCGTCGAGACCGTACTCGAGAGCGGCCCGGGAGCCGCGCTGCCGAACATCCGCAGTGACTCTTAAGCGGCGTTCACAATCTCTCGCCGCCCTCGAATCCTCCCTGAGCCTGCAACTTGGAACAAATCCTTACTTGGAACAAATCTTTACATGGGGCAACAGACAAGCGACTCCCCAGTGGTGTTGTAATGTTGTGGAGAGGATTCGTCGCAGCTCCGCGAGTGAAATTCATCGCGCGCGGTTAACCAATTGGCCCGTTGCTGCGTCCACAACACAAGAGATTACGCTTCCACCTATGCGAACCATCACAACAACGACACTTTGCCTGATTGCTCTGGCCGCTCTCCCTGGGGGCGCGTCTGCTCAAACCTACGACTCGAGCCAAAACGCAATGCTGACCGGGACTTACTATGTCAGGCAAGTTATTTACTTTGTCGAGCAGGCCGGCGATGTGAACGGCGACTGCATCTTCCAAGGGGCCTGTGACGCCATCAACACCTACGGAAATATCACGTTTAACGGCGGGGGCGGTTACAACTTCAGCGGATGGTATGTCGATGCCGCGTCCGGCTCCAGCACGCCGGTGCAGTTCACCTCGAGCGGAACCTACGCCATATCGTCCAGCGGTGAGGGCTACATAACCGAATTCAACAACCAGGAGGGACTAAGCGCCAGCGACCAGATTGTCGGTCTGGTCTCGCATGGCACACCCGGTATTTTCATCGGGAGCAGCACGGACAATGTCGACGGATTTAACGATCTGGTGATCATGGCCCCGGTCGGCCCCACCGCTACCAATGCGACGTTGAACGGAACCTATCAGGTGGCATACTTCGATCCGACCTACTACCCGAGCAACGCCGCTGTGTCCGGCGGTGATGCGCTCTTTGCCATGAGTGCCGATGGCAACGGCAACATCGGAACCATCAATGTAACCGGCTATGTCGGAACCAACGCCGCGAGCACCGAAACGCTGACTGGCGTTACGTACTCATTTACAAACGGAGCTGCAAACCTCGCCTTCGGGGGCAACCCGAGTACGGAATTCATCGCGGGAACGGAGTTGCTCTATATTTCGCCCGACGGTAATTTCGTTTTCGGCGGCTCTGCCAATGGATTCGATATGTTTGTGGGAGTCCGCGCCGCCACTGCCAATCCGTCCACTTACAACGCGCTGTATTATCAGGCCGGGTTGGACCTCGACAACACCACGTACGGCAGCGATTATGTTCTGCTCGATAGCTACTACGGCGCGATTAATGTTTTTGTCGACCAGTTCGGCACAGCCGACATCATCGGGGACCAACGAACCAACTCCGAAGTGGGCTACGGCGGGACAGCTGACTTCACCTACTATGACAGCTACACGCTCAACGGAGACGGCAGCTCCGACGATTACGACTTCTCGCAGCACTACTTCAGCAGCTCGGATGGAAGCATTCGCATTGGCTATGGCAACAGCGCCGGCTTGCTATCCCTCAACGTCGCGTTGCAGGCGCCCAGTTGGGCCACCCAAAGTGGCTCCGGCGTATATTTAAGCCCCATCGGTATGGTGAACGCGGCCAGTAATTCGCCCTTCACTTCGCATTTATCGCCCGGCGAATTTCTGACGCTCTACGGCTCGAATCTCGCGCCCAGCGACGCTTCTGCGCCCTCGCTTCCGCTCCCGACTAACCTAAACGGCGTGACGGTGACGATCAACGGGGAACAGGCTCCTATCCTCTTTGTCAGCCCCGGCCAAATCAACGTAGTGGTGCCATTCGATGTCACCCAAGCCGTCGCGGACATTCAGGTCAGCAACAACGGCACGAATTCCAACACGGTCACGCAGTTCGTAGGAAACACTTCGGCCGGTATCTTTACCATTCCGGCCGGCGGCATCTACGACGCTGCCGCGCTCGACGTCACGGCCGGTTATTCGGTGGTATCGGAAACGAACGCCGCACAAGCCGGGGACAGCATCGCGCTGTATCTGGCGGGATTGGGCACCGTGAGCCCCGGGATCGCTGATGGATCGGCTGGCCCCAGTAATCCCGTCAGCAACACGCTTGGCACACCCCTGGTCTTTTTTGACGATGTGGATGGCAACTCCGCCCAAGCCACAGTAGCGTTTTCCGGGCTGGCGCCAGGATTCGCAGGGCTCTATCAGATCAACTTCACGGTTCCGAGCGGTCTCGCTTCCGGGGATGCGAGTGTGGAGATCCTGGGAACCGATGCCGCCGGTGCGATCGATTCCGATACGTTCGAAGCCGTCATGTGCGTCGGCTCATGCCCTAGCTCCAGCGCCGTGCCTGCCGGTCACGCACTGAAACCGGGCCAACCGCACCCGTTGGTTCACCACCGCCGGATGAACCGGCCGTATCGTGTCAATTTAACGGCGATTCGCGCACGCCGCGCGAACGCAGCCCAGCAGTAGCCTCGCTCGCTGGATTGCCAAGCGGCAAGTCCACGGTGATCGGATCATGGTCCGAAATCCGGCCTGGAATCGCGTGATTCAACGCCTTCAGCGTTCGGCCGTAGTAACAGCTGAACGCTGACCACTGCCTGGCGTCCGGGCTGGTCAAATACGCCGGCCGGACGAAGATCCAATCGAGCTTGTACTCGCCCACCGGCCCAAAGCGCCGCTCAAGTTCCTCCGTCGCTTCGAATCCCTTCGCGGACCGCTCGTTGGAATTCGCCAGCTTCCCGCCGCGCCCGTTCGCGGAATGCTCGGCATCGCCGCGGAAATCGAAGGCGCTGCCGTCGTCGAAACGAAAATTTTCGAGCGTGTGGAAAAACTTGGCTTCCGGATTATCGCCGATCAACGGAATGCTGGTGGCCGTCGGGTCTTCCACTTTGCGCGTGAATCCGATCAATCCGAGCGATAGATCATACGCCCAACCCAGCGGTGTAGTGTACTTGAGCGCCGACGTGGCGCCCTCCTCCACCCACCACTTGCCGCTCCCAAACCGCTGCTTCAAGGCCTGCGTCACGCTGATCGGGACTCCAGTGTGCGTCGAGGTGTTCATATCGCCGGCTAGAATCACGGGATGATGGATCCGCGCAATCCAGGCGAGGATTTCGTCGAGCTGCTTCCTTCGTTTCCGCGGCGACGCGACGTCTTCCAGGTGCGTTGCCACCACCGTCACGCGGCCGGACGGAAGCGCCGGATCCACCAGATCGGCCGTCATCATCATCCGCCCGCCCCGGCGCACCTGGCGCATCAACTGCTCCTTGAAGACCGCGGTGCTCACTTTGCCCTCGGCTTTGGCGGCGATCGATATTTTCTTCTCGTCTTTGTACCAATCGTGACCCTGCACCAGAAACGGAATGACGCGCACATTTTCCAAACGGTACCGGCTCAGGATCGCAGTGCCGTGCAGGCCGTGGTAACGTTCGGGATCCGGCGTCATGATCGCCTTGACGTGCGCGAGCATCGCCGCATGATCGTCGTGCGGGTCTTTGTATGCCTCTTCCACCTCGCGCGCCACAATTTGCTGGTCCAAGCCCATCGTCAGCGGATCCACCTCGACAAACTCCACACCGTAGGCATAGTTCATGTCCAAATCATTGGCCAGCTCCGCCGCCACATTACGGAACAGAGTCCGGTTCACTCCCCAATCCACTTCGTTCAGCACCAGCACATCGGCCTGCTCGAGAATCGAAATCTGCTCGCGGATCTTCTCGCGTTGTTCCGCATCGGCCTTCGATCCTTTGTCTTCCATCAGTGCGTTGAACCTGCGCGGATCGCTAAAGGCAAACCGCACCGCGTCGAACTCGAGCCCGCGTTCGATGTTCCATTGGGCGACGCGCAGCGTCCGGCCCAAGCCGGGTACGTAGGGCTTCAGCGGCACGACGCCGAAATCGGACGCAGTGTTTCGCACAAAAGGCGTGGTTAACAGTTTTTCTAGTTTCTCCTGCAAGGCCCGTGGCGGATTCTCGTCTTGGTAAAGCTCCCGAATCTCCTGAAATGTAAGGAGCTGCGGATCAGACGGCTGCGGCAAGCCTTCCGTCCAACCCGTGGAGGGCAAAAGTGTAACAGCAACCAGGATCGAAAGAGTTTTTATCCCCAAAGCGCGCACCTGCCTTGTAGATGCGGCCCTGGGGAGAATCCGTACAAAGCTACGGCGCGGGTTCGGAGCGCCCGCCCTTCAGCCGCAGCGCCGACAGCATCAATTTGCCGAAAAACTTACGCCGCCCATCGTCGAGAAACATCCACGAAAGCGCGAGGACTAGGCGGGGCGCCCGAAAATCCGGATCGGATTGCCCGCGGCGATCCAGAATCCCGTGCAAAGTTTCGCGCGGGTGCTCCCGAAAGTCATCCAGCATGGCCGTTTGATGGACGCAGGAAATAGTGCAAAATGGCGCACAGCCCTTGGGACGCGCCGCTTCCCGCCGCAAATCTTCCACCGTGTAATTCTCGAGCGGAATGCCGGGCTTTCCGCGCTGCTGCGAACAATAATGAACCAGTCCGTCTTCGCAGATATACAGGAAACGTCCGCCCGCGCGGCAATGCCAGGTGTTTGCCAATCCGTGGCTGATATTGTGTTGAAAGCTGTCAAAATGCGCGAAGGAAAATAGCGAATTCTTGTGCCCCAGAATCTTTTCGTAGACTTCGCGCTGCGTTTCGCCGAGCGGTTGCAATTGGCCGGAATGATCGTGCAGGATGCCCAGCGTACTGGTGAATCCAAGCCCCCGCGCACGTTCCGTCACACTGAGTGCGTCCTCCGGTCTTCGGATTCCCGCGCCCAGCACGGAGTTGATCGTCACTCCGAACGCGGCGTATTGCGCCAGCCATTCCAGTTTGCGATCCAGCACCTGCAAGCTCTTCTTTGAAATTTCATCCGGCCGTGCATTGTCGATGCTGATCTGCAGATAATCCAGACCCGCCTGGTTGAGCCTTTCGATACGCTCCGGCGTCAGCAGCAGGCCGTTGGTAATCACCGTAGCGATGGCGCCGTTCTCGCGAATGTGCGCGATCATTGCGTCCAGATCCGGATGCAGGGTCGGCTCGCCGCCGCTCAACGTGATGATCGTTGTGCCCAATTGCGCCAACCGGTCCAGCCGGCGCAGCATGGTCTTGAGAGGCACCGGATCGGAGGTTTTGTCGTACTCGTTGCAGTACGCGCAATCCAGATTGCAGCGGCGGATCGGCACTACCTGGGCCAGAATGGGATGTGCCGGCGACTGCATGGCCCGCGCAAACATCCGGCACTCGCGAACCGTCCTTTCCACTCGCCTGGTAATTCTCCGAAATCGCATCCTCACTCTTTGATTATGGACGCCCAGCGGATGGATTGCAGTAACACTTATTCCTGTTACAACGTCTAAACTTTACAATCGTTAGGCCGATTCTATGGGTAGGTGAGAGAAATGATGTTCCAAGGACGCTCGGTGATTTCCGCCGTCTGGGGAATTGTACCGGGCCCCGTTCCCGGTCCAACGGCCAACCAAGCTACGCGTCCCACATGGGACTGGCTTCGCCTGTTACGGCGTGAGCCAGAAGACCGCAAGGCTCGCGCACCGCGGCTTCCCGTCCCCCATTCCGACGCAGGCGCCGGTTCCCACGACGCTTAAGCCCTCGCGCGCGGCCGCAACAGCGCGATAAGCGCCAGTCCAGCCGCAATTAGGACAACTGTGCTCGGCTCCGGTGTGGGCGTGATATCGCCCGGCCCGGCTGGCGGATCGGTCATCAGAAATGCGGTCAATTGCCCGTCAAACAGGCCCATGCCCGTGATCTGCCCCGCGTTGTTAATCCCGAACGCCTCTTCTACAACCCAGCCGGAATTGGCCGGAAGCAACGAATTCAGATCCAGCATCGAACCGTCATCATAAAGAAAGGCATCCTGATCGCCGTCGGCCAGGTAGCTGTATCCAACCACTTCGCCGCTGTCGTTCACTCCATACGCATAGCTGCTCCCGCCCAGCGTTCCGAGGTCCGTCATCGTGCCGCCGATCAGCGCGAAAGCGTGTTGGTAGCCGCTGGCCAGGCTAGCGAAACCCACCACTTCCCCGCCCTCGTTCACGGCTGTAGCTTGGCTGCTGGTCCCTCCCAGGGTTCCAAGCGTAGTCACGCTGCCGTCGGCGTTCCAGATCAAGCCGCGAAAGGTCCCGTTCGCCAGGCGCCCGTCGCCCACCACCGTTCCCGCGTCGTTAATCCCATACGCGGCGCTCCAGTTCATGCCGGACGGCAGGGCCAGATCCTCCACATTCCCGTTCATCGCCACGAATGCCTCGCCGTTGCTGCCCGCGACTTCGCCCGAATTGTTGATCGCGGTGGCATACGTGTTCGCGCCCAGATCCGTTGCGCCGGAGCTGGTCCAAATGGTCCCGTGGGATTCCCCATCGACATAGGTATTTCCGACTACCGTGCCGCCATTATTGATCCCGTAAGCATACGATTCTGTTCCTGAACCCAGCGGTAAAGCGCTCAATCCCGCGCTCGTCGAAACAAACGCCTGCTGTCCGCCCGAGGTCGATTGCCCCCAGCCTGCCACCGCCCCCGAACTGTTGATGGCGTAACCGGTGGCGGACGAACCACCCAGTCCACCGAGATTGGCGATGGTATAGATCGGGTCACCGAATGCCGCGGCCGCAAATACAAGCAGTAAACCGAAGGCTTTCACGAAGGGCACCTCAAGGACTTTCTATTACGACCTGATTATGTCAGTGAAACCGCGCGCCTGGAACTGCCAAAGTTCTCTATTTATTTTTCGTGAGTAACCGGACAAACTTACTACTCCCCTGGTCTTAGCTGGGGGTACCATTCGAGCGCGTCTGGGCAACCGGCAGGCAGGTGATAGCCTGATTCCTATGCCGATCGATGCAGCCGTTCTCGACGAAATCGCGCACCTACGCGAGCTAAACCCGGCCGAAAAGGCGGCCTTGGCCGAAAAGATCGACCTCCTGCCCTGTCCGCTGGGGCACATGGTCTTCCGTTATGGCGACCCCGGACACGCCCTTTATATTGTCCGCTCCGGGGAGTTTGAGATTTTCGTCAAGAACGATCAGGGCGAGAAAATTGTGCTCGAAGTCGCCCAGCCAGGCGATCTTTTCGGCGAGATCTCGCTGCTGGACGGTGGCCCGCGCACCGCGTGGGTCACGGCTGTTGTGGACGGGGAGCTGCTGCGGCTCGATCGTGAGCATTTTGAAGATTACGTACGCCAGTGCACCCCGGCGGCATTGAACCTGCTGAGTGTCGCCGCACGGCGGCTGCGCAAGAGCGACGAGGTGATCCGCCGGACCGTTACGCGCAACGTCAACGACGTCGCCGACGAGGACCACAGCCTGCTGACGCGCCTGGCCGACCGGGTCCCGGCCTACACCGGCAGCCTGGGATCGGTAGCACTTCACGCTCTGTTCCTAGGCGGCTGGATCGCCGTGAATCTCAGCGTGATCGGCGCCCTGCGCGCGTTCGATCCATACCCGTTCGAGTTCCTCTCGGTGATTGTTTCACTCGAGGCCATTTTCCTGACGCTCTTCGTGCTCACCAGCCAAAACCGCCAGCGTGCGCGCGACCGCATCCGCTCCGATATCGAATTCGAGTCCAGTCTCAACACCGAGACCAAAATCGCCTATTTGCACGAGAAGATCGACAAGCTGACCGAGGGGCAGTACGAGCTGCTGATCAATACGCGGAAACTGCTGGCGAAATGATCGGCCCTCCGGCGCGGCCCTTTATTCCACGGGATACCCTTTAGCCGACCAGTTGGTATGAAAATTGGTCGGCATGTCCAGCACCCGGATATGATTGAATCCAAGCTGCTTGAGCAGTTGGTACGCAGGCCGGATATTCGGGCATTTCACCATGGGGCAACATCCGCAATAGATCACGATTTCGGAGTCCTTCGGCATGCCCTCCACTGCCTCTCGCAACGCCGCCAAGCCTTCCGGCTTGCCCCCGGGGCCCGCGTACTTGGCGTGCAGAATATGACGTTGGCGGTACAAGAAAGGAAACGTCACACAGAGAATGGTGGGCTGCGTGCCCGGAGATTTTAGAAGCTTCGCGAGCGCGCCGGTATCCATAAGCTCGCCTCTCGACCAGGGGTCCGTTTGCACGCTATCCCCTGACAACCCTACCGTCAGGATGGCGGCCGCTGCTAGGCTTGCTGCGATTATCAACCGCATATTTTCTTGTTTCTCCTGAAGTCAAATATACAATCTTCTCGCCGATATGCTTGAGCAGGATGGCACCTCAAGCGGTTTTGGCCGGCGAAGGCGTAAGCGAGGGGCGCGAGACGCGGATTGTCGATCTCCGGGACTTGCGAGCGGGCGATCTCGATCCGCTGCTGCGAGAACAAACGGAGGAGTGGGCGCACGAGCTGGACTGGGACTTTTCAAAATCCGCCGACCTTCTGCGGCAGCTGTTCGATGCGCGGGAATTGGCAGGCTTGGCGTTGCTCGATGGCCGCGACATTGCCGGATTTGCTTACTGCGGCTTCTCCTCCGGCAAAGCCCACGTCGGGGACGTTTACGTACCGCCGCCCTGGCGGAATGGCAATGCGGAAACGGTTCTGTTCCAGGCCCTCTTCAATGTACTGATGGACGCCCCAGGCGTAGAACGTATCGAGGCGCAGTTGATGCTGGCGCGCCAGGTACAACCACCCGATCGGGATTGCCGCATCGGCTCTTTCGAACGGCTCTTCATGACGCGAGACGCCGCGCCTTCGCTGCCGCCGGGCAACGCGTCCAATACATCAAGATTTCGCTTCGAGCCTTGGGAGGACCGGCATAGTGAAGCTGCTGCGTTTGCGCTTTGGCAGGCTCATGCCGGCCACGTTGACGCCCAGATCAGCGATCAATACCGCACCCTCGCCGCATCGAGCCGGTTCATTCAAGAACTGGTGCGATTTCCAGGCTGCGCCAGCTTCTGCCCGTCGGCTTCCTATGTAGCCTTCGAAAACGCAACCGGACATCCCGCCGGAATTTCGCTGATCAGCTTCGTTGCCCCTGGTATCGCGCACCTTGCCGAGCTCTGTGTTACGCCGGAGTTCCGCGGCGCAGGCCTCGGATATGAACTGCTCCGGCAATCCTCCGCCGCCCTTGCGGACGCGGGCGCTCAGCGGATCAGCCTCACCGTGACTGCCGGCAACGATGATGCTCTCCGGCTCTACCGGCGCTGCGGTTTCCGCCAGACCCGCCGGTTCTATGCTTACGCCTGGGATCGCTCCGCCCGACCCGCGTTCTCCTGAAACCCCGCCTTCGCTTTGTACGTTACTATCTCAAGTAGGCGGTTCTCATGCCCCGATCTGCTCTTTTGCTCTTGCTCGCCGCTGCCTTCGCCACCGGATCGCTCGTGGCCGATGACGATGTCGTATTTCACAGCGATGTCTCTCTGGTCCGCGTCGACGCGCAGGTAGTCGACTCCGGTAATCGCGCCATCGGGCACTTGCATGCCGGCGATTTTGCGCTTCGTCTGAATGGACACACGGTACCCATCCGCAACTTCGCCAGCGAAAACATGCCGCTGGACGTGCTCTTTTTACTGGATGTGAGCGCCAGCATGCGCCCGCATGTCCAACGCATCGCCGATGCATCCGGCCAAGCGCTGACCGTGCTCGGGAAGAACGACCGCATGGGCATTATGGTTTTCGATCGCTACACGCGTGTGCGTCTCCCCTTCAACAGCAATCCGCAGGAGGTGCAGCGTGGATTTGACCGCCTGCTGCGCGAGGAGCGTTTTAACGGCGGGACCGATATCACGCGCGCTATGTTCGACGCCGCCGACTACATCGGCCGTGAGGGACGCCGTGATGCGCGCCGCGCCATCATCATTCTTACCGACGATCAAACGGAATTCGATCGCGATGACATCGGCGTAGG
>Ga0335074_10005033_pt1 | contig 18269 bp, 20 predicted proteins | sample Lox_Sample_23_FD_206715 | JGI IMG/M metagenome (GOLD analysis project Ga0335074, IMG submission 206715) | Soil microbial communities from Loxahatchee National Wildlife Refuge, Florida, United States - Lox_Sample_2.3 | ecosystem: Environmental > Terrestrial > Soil > Wetlands | place: USA... | reverse complement strand
GCCCGAATTACTTTCAGCACCTACGCCACACGATTCAACGTCTCACCCAGACTGGCAGTTGATTCTTCGAGGGCGAACACCGGCCCGCCTCCGGCAGGGATGATGGGAAAGCACCCCCGGCACGCCTGCGGCGTGGATGATACCGCTCGTCCCTGGTCCTTTCTCCCAGCAACACATCCCGCCGGGGGCGGGGATGATGCCTGTCGTCCGGTTTCCCAATCCTGTTCCCGGCCAGGTCCACTTCAAACAAGCACGGCTGGGTCATTTCTGCCAAGCGCCGAAGGAGATCTTCGTCAATCGCGTATTCAAAGCACGCTTTCAAGTACGTCCGAATATGCTTTACTGCGGATCTCGAGTACCTATCCTCAGCCATCTTGTTCACCAGCAACTGAAGCGGAGTTAGCGTGATTTTGCGGGAGAGTATTGGCCGAGGGCAGGAAGCACGTGCTTGTCGAACTGTCGAACAGGTACTTCATGTCCTCTCGCATCTTCTTGCCCCAGGAGGCCACCTTTACGGCCGAGAACGTCTTCCAAAGCTCGGCGGTCAATCCTCTTATCCAGCCCTCCGGAACCTCGCTTCCAGTCAGCTTCTCTGGCTGTGGCGTGCGACCGATGTGGCGAACGTTGATCTCGATGACGGGAGCGAGTGCTGGGCGAGAATCGGCGGGTTGGCTGGCGGAAGAAGGGGCCGGTGAGGGATGCGTGGCTGCGTTCTTCGCCATGCCCGCAGTATAGGAGCGAACGAATCCGGCAGCAACTTTGGAACTGGGTGGGCAGTTGGGTGGGTTGTTTGGTCGTCCAATCCCTGCAAGTTATTGAAGGAATTGGTCGGGGCGAGTGGATTCGAACCACTGACCTCCTGGTCCCGAACCACGAACGCAAAAAGAATCAATAACTTGGCAGTGGGCACACCGGCATGGCGAGACATTGCTCGACCTTGCGATAAGTTGCTATTGCCAAGGAGCTTGCGGGCCACCCGAGACAGGGCTGTGGTCGTAATACTCGCGAAGGCGGGCAATGCTTCTATGTGGGGGGTGGGCACAAAATTAGGCACAGCCCTTCGGCCGCTACTCCCGCGAGGCGAAGGCCCGGAGTGGTTAGAACACCGTCGCTTTGACCGTCACTATGTGTACCCGCTGTCCATCGAGGGGGAAGTCGGATTCGGAAACGCTTATCCGTTTGCCTGCAAACATGAAATTGGCCCACCGAAGGCTTGCGTCAGGGATAATCTCTTCGCCGAATTCAGCATCCGTGCCAGATTTGGCAGCTATGGACTTCACAGCATCCAGAAGGCCGCGAACGAAAGCGATAGCGCCCTGGTCGCGGGAGACAAACCAGGTTTGTTTCGCCATGAAAACCCTGCCGCCAGCGAATCCGACCTCCCCAATGGGAATGCCGTTGCGTTGAAGGTCAAAATAAAGGGCATTAACAGGGACTAAATCAATCTTCGATTCGGCGAATTTCTTGCGGAGATCTTGTTCGGAGCAGTCGGGGCTGAACGTTATGCCCCAAGCATGGACATTAGGAGCCTTGGCTTGCCCGTTCGCACCCGGAGAGAGCGCAAGGGAACCGACAACCGTAAGCAACAGGAATAGTCTCAATTGATCCTCCTTGGGACCAGTGCGGGCCGCGGATTTGGCGCATCACGTTTCCATCCGAGGGCGCGGCTTGCAGCCGGTAGTACCTTTGCCGGCGAAGGATTCTCACAATTTCCTGTGGAAAACCCCCAAATATACCCATTGGGGTATACAGTTTTACTACCCGTTATCCACCTCGCTGGCGATACCTAGTTGGGCGGAGCAATACCACCGCTCAAAGGAGATTAGATGGAAACAGCGAGCAATGCGATTGAGAGCCTTCTGAACGAATTCGACGTGGCGCGGATTACCGGCCTGTCGGTCGCGTCCGTCCGACGCTGGCGGCTTCTTCGGCAGGGGCCGAAGTATCTGAAGATTGGCGCGGCAGTCCGCTATACCCCGGAGGCAATCCGGGAATTCGTGGCGACTAGGCCCACGGGCGGCGGGCAACAGGTGGAGGCGTAGGTGGTGGATTCAGCCATCACTTTCACTCGGGGCGAGGTTACCCAGTACTATGCCACGCGCGTCCCACATCTGAAACAGGGGCGCGCGGGTGAGTGGCGGGGCGGCTGCCCCATCCACAAGGGCCAGAGGGACAGTTTTGCCGTGCAGGCGGAGACTGGCCTTTGGACGTGCTTCTCCACGTGCGACCGGGGTGGAGACATTCTCGAATTGGAAATGCGGCTAACAGGCGCGGATTTCAAAGCGGCGAAGGCCGAAGTGTTCCGGCTGGTCGGCCGGTCCGAACCCGAATTCCGGCGCAACGGCCCCGCCACGAATGGAAAATCTCTGGGACTGGCACCTTCAAAACCAACAGAACCGACCGGTACCGAGGGCGGGTGGCGCGAAATCGAGCGCTACCCGTACCAGGGGATGCGGGGGGAGCTTCTCTACGAAGTGATCCGGTATCGCAAGCCGGACGGGAGAAAGGACTTTCGGCAATGCCGGCCGGATGGGCGCGGCGGTGTTATCCCCAACCTGGACGGTATCGAGCGGGTTCCGTACCGACTGCCGCGGGTTCTGAACGCTGATACCGTCTACCTTCCCGAGGGGGAGAAAGACGTGCACACGCTCGAATCCTGGGGGCTGGTGGCGTCATGTAATCCTGGCGGCACGGGCGGCAGCCATCTGTACCGGAGGTGGGCGGACTATTTCCGCAGCCGGAATGTCGTGATTCTTCCCGACAACGACAAGCCCGGATGGAAGCACGCCGTGGCCGTGGCCGGGGCACTCCTGGGTGTCGCGGCTTCTCTTCGAATCGTGGAACTTCCAGGCTTGCCGCCGAAGGGGGATGTAACTGATTGGCGCGATGCCGGCGGCACGCGGGGGGTCTTCTGTGAACTGACCGAGCGCACGGCACCGATCGACACAGAAGGACTTTCAGAACTGTGCGCGCGGTGGGGCGTGGCCGGTACGGACGGCGGGGCGCACGTGGAGGTGACGGACCCGTGGCCGAAGCCGGAACCCATCCAATGCGAACTTCCGGCGGTTCAGTCGTTCTCCGAAGCCCTGTTGCCGGATTCGCTCAGGCCGTTGGTGTCCGACGTTGCCGAACGGATGCAGGTGCCCCTGGACTACCCAGCGGCCGCCGCCGTGCTCTGCCTTGCTGGTGCTGTGAATCGGCGGGCAGTGATTCAGCCAAAAGCGAATGACACCGGATGGGTGGAAGTGCCGAATCTCTGGGGCGGAATCATCGCCCCTCCGGGCTTCATGAAGTCTCCCGTAATTAACGCCGCAACCCGCCCCTTGGAACTGATCCAAACCGAGTGGCGGCGGGAGCATGAAGAGTCGCTAAAGGCCTACGCACGCGAAAAGGAAGAATGCGAGCTTCGCCGTGCGGCGTGGAAGGAGCAATACAAAGCGGCATCCAAGAGAGGCGGTGTCGCACCCGAGCGGCCGGAGGAAGATCCAACAGAACCGAAGTTGCGCCGGCTGATCGTAAATGACGCCACCTTCGAGGCGCTTCATCAGACCATGAGCGAGAACCCTGCTGGAATCCTGCTTATCAGGGATGAGCTTACCGGGTGGTTGAGTCGATTGGACCAGGAGCAATATGGAACGGAGCGGGGCTTCGCCCTACAGGCGTGGAATGGCAACTCAGCCTATGACATCATCCGCATTGGTCGAGGGACCATTCACGTAGATGCGTGCTGCATGTCTGTATTGGGCGGCATTCAACCGAGCCGGCTCCGCTCTTATCTGGTGGATGCGCTCGAAGACGGTCCAGGGAATGACGGTCTGATACAGCGGTTTCAACTGCTAGTGTGGCCGGAAACTTCGAAGAACTACGAGGATGTAGATCGGGCACCGAACGCGGCTTCGGAGGAGCGCGCCGCCCAGGTCTTTCGCAAGCTAGTGGCATTGGACCCGACGAATCCGATTCGCTATCGCTTCGCGTCCGACGCACAAGAGCTTTTCACCGAATGGCGGTCTGAACTGGAGTTAAGGGTCCGCGGCAATGAGCTTCACCCGGCCCTCATCTCCCACCTGAGCAAGTACCGCGGCTTGATGCCGAACTTGGCGCTTCTGTTTCACCTGGCAGAGACGGCCGGCGGCGAAAACGATGGCGCGGTGACGCTCCGAAGCGCCCTTCGGGCGGTGGAGTGGTGCGAATATCTGGAAACCCACGCGCGGCGCGTTTATTCGTGTGTTGTAACTCCTCAATGGCGAGCGGCGCGCGAACTCGCGAACAAGATCAAGCAACGCAAGATCGGGGCTGATGGCGAGTTCTGTTGCCGTGACGTTTATGTGAAGGGCTGGAGCGGTCTGGACACGTCCGAAATGGTGAAGCGAGCTATTGAGGTGCTTCGGGATCTCGCTTGGATTCGGGAGGCCAGAGGGGAGGCGGGGCCGGCGGGCGGGCGCCCGTCAGATCGGTACGAGGTGAATCCGGGGGTGTGGAATGAGTAGCCCTGAGATTCTGCCGGCCACAAGCCGTTGGGCGAACTGGAAACCGAAGCGGCAGATACCGACCACATCAGTAGACAGCGAACCTACAGTGCCATCAAAACCCGGTTCTGAAGGTTTTGAAGGCGCGGTCTCTGCCAAATCTCCAGAGATTGAGGCACAGCCAGACCGGGCCGAGTTGGCGCGCGCCATCGATTTGGTAAATCGGGCGGGCGTCCGCATCATGGCGCTTGAGGGCGGCGCAACCATCGGCGTGTGGAGCGATTTGGACGGGCCGGAAGTCCGGGCGGCACTTCGCACCCTTGGATCGGACCGGCTTCGGTTGCGCTACCTGGATGGCGCAGACGTTCCCATGCGGTACAAGCTGCGGCGGGTGGAAGGTGAACCCGTGCCCACGGACGTGCTTGCCGAAATGCAACGGAACCCGGCGGAACCGTGGAAGGTCCGGGACCGGATGTTGAACGAAATGGGCTGGTGCTCGAAGGGAATCCCGTGGGCGGAGTGGAAGGCGGCGGCGCCGAACCGGCTTTTCCAAGAGCAAGGCACAACCGTGAAACCGGGACGCATCACGGCGTCAACCGTGGGGCATGGTGGGCGGAAGGCGGGCAAGTCCGAGAATGGAGTCAGAAATGGGCAAAGAACAGAACCGTGAAAACGCGCTTGAGCGCGTAAACCTGATGCTGGCGCGGCGTGATTCCGCTTGGCTGGACTCGCTTGCAAATGAAATCCGAGTGAACACGGGCGCGAAAGTGTCGCGTTCCGAAATCGTGAGGGCGGCACTCTCGACCCTCGCGGAGCTTCACCGGCTTGCGCCGATGGCTCCTACCCGGCTGATACCGCTGCACTCCTGTAAAAGCAGGGATGAACTGGCTTTGGCCGGTACCCTCGCGGTGCGCCGGGCGGCATTCGTGTGAGGCGGGCTACACACTTACACACATCTCCGATAATTAACATTACTTGACCGTGCAGGTGACACAACTTCACACTTTTTCGGTCGTCCGCCGGCTGCCCTGTCATGCAACCGCTCCGTTGGATGACAATTGGGCTTCAACGAGTATCGGTCCACTCCCGAATCGCACGCGCATGTGCATTGATCGCACTTAGGGGTTCGATCATTCTGGCGAGACGGCCGGCATCCGGGTCGAGCAACACTGCAAGCTGGCCGTTTATCCGCCTGAGTTTCTCGTCAATGTTCATCAGTGCTCGCAGAATGCCGAACCCTATGCCAAGCATAAGAGCGGCAAAGAGGCGGAAGTCGCTTCTGGACTCGGTTTGCGAAATGCCAAGCCACTCTAATACCGGCTTCAGCCCAATATAGAGGCCAACGATAACTGAACCCAAAATGACCACCCAAACTATGATTGGAAAGGCGTTACGCCTCGAACTATCCTGGTCAGCCACAGAATATCTCCTTCAGCCTTTGGAGTGCTTCTTTTTCGCCTTGCGCGCGGCAACGGCGGCGGCGGATGCCTTCTTCGCGCGGGCGGAGCGTTCTTCTGGCGTCATGGTTTCAAGGGAACGCTTCCCACCGATCTTCCCGCCGATCTTTCCGCCCTTCGCGCCTTGCTTGCGGAAGAACTCCAGAACGTCGGGCGGGAGTTTCTTCTTCGCCATGAACCCATCTTAAAGCGGGTATTAGCTGAGATCAACATTTCTCTTTACCTAATAGGGGGTATTAGATATAATCAAGGCATGAAGGCAATCGGCTACGTCAGAGTGAGCACCGAGAAACAGGCGGACTTGGGCGTTTCGCTCGAAGCACAAACGGAGAAGGTCCGGGCCATGGCAGTGGTACAAGGCGCGGAGCTGGCGGAAGTCATCATCGACGCGGGCGAGTCGGCAAAGTCCCTGAACCGTCCGGGCATGGAGCGGCTTCTGTCCCTGGTGGATGCCGGCGCCGTGGATACGGTGATTATCGCTAAGCTCGATAGGCTCACCCGGAGCGTGAAGGATTTGGCGGAACTGTTGGAGCGGTTTAACCGCCGCGGCGTGTCCCTGGTGAGCGTGGCTGATGCTCTGGACACACGGAGCGCGGCGGGCAGGCTTGTGCTCAACATCATGGTTTCGGTGAGCCAATGGGAGCGCGAAGCCATCGGCGAACGGACGCGGGATGCAATGGACCACAAGCGGGCGAACGGTGAGCGGGTGGGGACAGTCCCCTTCGGATACCGCGCCGCGGCGGACGGCTTACACCTGGAAGCGGACCCGGCGGAACTGGGCATCCTGTCCCGAATGCGGGAACTGAAGGCGGCGGGCCACACCACCCGGCAGATTGCGGCCGAACTGAATAGGGAAGGTTTCACCACCCGCCGCGGGACGGCATGGCGGTTTCAGTATGTCGCGGAAGCACTCCGGGCGGCATAGGCAGGCGCGGCGGGGTTTTGATGGTTTTGAAGGCGCGGTACACCGGGGCAACGGCAAGATATGAGGGCGGTATGAAGAAGCGAACGGGCGGGCCGAAGAAGACGGCGCCGAAGAAGGACGAAGAATGGTTTCGTCGGAAGGTGGCCGAACTGAAAGCCGAACTGGATAAACTGCCGGCGGAACGGCAAGAGCAATTCAGGCGGGAACTGGAAGAAGGGAAGGAACACTGAGCGATGGCCGTATACAAGCGGGGCAAAGTCTGGTGGTACAAATTCAACTGGAACGGGGCATCGATCCGGGAGAGCACGAAGCAATCGAACAAGCGGACGGCCGAACAGAAGGAGGCCACACACAAGACCTCACTCGCGAAGGGCGAAGTGGGGCTTCGGGACCGGAAACCAGTGCCCACCCTAAAGGAATTCGCCGACGGGGACTTCCTCCCGTTCATTGAGGCCCGCTTCCAGAACAAGCCCAATACCCTGGACTACTACCGGAACGGCTTGAAGAGCATAAAGGCCCATGCTCCACTTTCGGGCTGCACTCTGGACACCATCACCGCGGACAAAATCGGCGCATTCGTGGCGAAGATACGTCAGGATGGTTTAGCCGTCGCCAGCATCAACCGCCAGTTGGAGGTTTTGCGGCGGCTGCTGAAAGTGGCGATGGAGTGGGGCAAGGTTGAGAAGGCGCTTCCGAAGGTGGAGATGCTGCCCGGTGAGAATCATAGGGATCGGGTTCTATCGGGAGAAGAGGAAAACCGCTACCTGGAAGCTGCAACCGCCATCGGCAATGGCATTGAGGAAGCCTATCGGCGCGCATTGGAAGGCATCCGCGCTACCATGCGCGGCGAACAACCAAGCAAGCCCGAAGACCCGTTTCTACTCCGAGACGCCACCGCTTTGCTGATCGATTGTGGATTGCGGCCGGATGAGTGTTTCCGGCTTCGTTGGGAACACGTCCGGGACGGAGCGGTCAATGTGCCTTTCGGGAAGACAGAGAACGCGCGGCGGACAATCCCCCTGACGCCACGGGCCGCGGCTTTCCTGGAGATGCGGCGGCCCGCGGCGAAGACCGAATGGGTGTTTCCGGCAACTACCAAGAGCGGACACATCGAGAAATCGAGCCTGAAGAAGCAGCACGCGAAGGCGTGCAAGCTGGCGAAGATTGCGGATTTTGTGCTCTATACCTTCCGGCATACCTGCCTGACGCGGTGGGCGGCTTACATGGACCCGTACACACTGGCATACCTCGCAGGGCACAGCGATTTCTCAACCACCCGGCGGTATGTTCACCCGCAAGCACAAACGGTTCTGGACGCCATGGAGCGGGCGCGAGAGGCGCGGCGTGGGCACAATTCTGGGCACAGTGAGGAAAAACCCGCGAAGGCCACGAACGTTGAGAAGCCCGATAACGAGTTGAATCGAGTGGATTTAGTTGGTCGGGGCGAGTGGATTCGAACCACCGACCTCCTGGTCCCGAACCAGGCGCTCTAGCCAGGCTGAGCCACGCCCCGAAAAGGTTAACGCTGCGGCGTCTTCAGTATACCACTTGCGAGCTGCCGCGCGAAAATTCTGATTCGCCGAATGCGCCTCACCCTTCCACCGCACTCAGGGATTCCTCCACTACACGCAGCAGACTGCCCACCGTGAATGGTTTGGGGAGCAAAGTGAACCCTTTGCGGGTAACGAAACGCTGCACCAGATCGGCATCGTGGAAGCCGGAAATGAAGAGCACCTGCAAACCCGGCTGCCTGGCGCGAAGGCGCTCGGCCACCACCGGACCGGTCAAATCCGGCATAATCACGTCGGTCAGCAGCAAATCCACCGGCTCGGCGCTGTTCTCGAAGGCGCTCAGCGCGCCCCAGCCGCTTTCCGCGGCAAGCACACGATAACCGGCTTCCCGCAACGTGTGCTCCAGCAGCCTCAGAACCGCCCGATCATCGTCAACCACGAGTATCGTAGCGCCCGGCATTAAACCCATTATACCGGGCTGCCACGGCGCACATGGAAGGCCCGAAAGGGCCAAAATGCCACGGCCACAACGGTGGGCGGCGCCCAGCCGCCCACCGGCCTGCCCCCTCGACCGACTAGTTCGACGACGCGTTGGCGACGATATGAATCCGCCGGTTCTTCTGCCAGCAGCCTTCATCGTGCTCGTCGCACACCGGCTTTTCCTTACCGTAGCTGATGACCGCAAGCTGGCCTGACGGAATGCCCACCTGCACCAGGTAATCCTTGGCCGATTCGGCGCGCTTCTCGCCCAGCGCCATGTTGTATTCGGCCGATCCCCGCTCGTCGCAATGCCCTTCAATCGTCAGCTTGTAGTTCGGATAATCCTTGAGGATATCGCGTAACTCGCTGGAATCGCCCTGCAACGCCTTGACGGCGTCGGGACGCAGGGTGTGCTGGTCGTAATCGAAGTACGCATCCTCAATCCGCGCCAGGAGTTGATCGATTCTGGCGCGCGTGGCAGCGTCGGGATAGTTCGACTTCGCCGGAGCCGCTTCCGATGGCTGGTTAGCGGCGCGCTCCATCGATCTGGATGGTGGCGTGCTCGCGGCAGCCTCAGCCGGCCGGGCCGCAGGCGTCGCCGGGGGCGTTGCCGCCACTTTTTTGGAACATCCGGCCACAACCATCGACAAAGCCGCAACCGCGATCACGGCCACTTCTCGAAAATTCTTCATTTCCAACCTCCTTTCTAACTTTTAACTTGTCTCGACCGGCAAGGCCATCCTGTTCGGACAGGATTTTGAACGGCTTCCCGCTTGTCTACACTAGTAGAGGAGAATACATTGCTGGAATCTGCTCCGCGCAAAGCTTCGGGTCTTGTGTTGTGGCTGGGCTTTGGCGGTTTGCTGGTCTGCATCCTGGGCGCGGCTACCGGGAGCCTGGTGGTGATGGACCGGGTTCACCAGGACGAGACTCGCATCCGCAAGGCGTTCGTCACGCGCCTCGACGCGCTCGACCAGATCCGCTCGCAGATCCTTTTGTCGGGCACCTACGTGCGCGATGTCCTGCTCTCCCCCGATCCTTCGGGCGCCGCAGCCGAGGTTGCCCGCCTGGCCGCTCTGGAACGCGATAGCGGGGCTGCCCTGACCACTTATTCGCATTCGCTCGAAGCCGAAGAACGCGAACCGTTTCTCGCCCTGCACTCGGAAATCGAGGCTTACTGGAAGATCCTCGACCAGACCATGGCCTGGACGCCCGAGGAGCGCAACCGCTTGCGCGATTCGTTCTTTTACGACGAACTCATCCCCCGGCGCAATGCCATGCTGCAAATCGCCGATCGCATCGCCATCGCCAACGAGCACGGTCTCAATAGTGCCGAAGAGCAGATCACGGCTTCCTCGGATGGCCTGCGCCGGTCGTTGATCGCTACTTTCGGCATCACCCTGGCCGGCGGCCTGCTTCTGGCGCTCCTCACGGTTACCCGCACCTTGCGGCTGGAGCGCGAACTGGAGCGGCGCCTGGAGGAGAACACCCGCGCCCGCGCCGACTTGCAGGAACTCTCCGCTAAGCTGCTCCGCGCCCAGGAGAACGAGCGCCGCACGCTGGCCCGCGAGCTGCACGACGAGGTGGGCCAATCGTTATCCGCCATTCTCATGGAGACCGAGAACGCCGAGGAAGCCGCCACCGCCGCCATTATGCGCGATCACCTGGGGGCCATCCGCACGCTGGCCGAGAAGACCGTCAACGAGGTTCGCGACCTAGCGCTGCTCCTGCGCCCTTCCATGCTGGACGATTTCGGGCTGGTGCCGGCCCTCAACTGGTATGCGCGCGAGATGAGCAAACGCACTGGCTTGAATGTCGTGCTGTCGGCCGACGAAAACGCGGACGACTTGCCCGACGAGCACAAGACCTGCATCTTTCGCCTGGCGCAGGAGGCCATCAACAACGCGGCCCGCCATGCCAACGCCCGCACCGTGGAAGTGGACGTGAAGCGAGAGGAGCATTGCGTCCGCTTCTCCGTGCGCGACGATGGCGCCGGCTTCGACACCCGCTTCGTGCGGGGACTTGGACTGCTTGGGATGGAGGAGCGCGTGCGGCGCTTGGGCGGCCAAATGGAAATCGATTCCCGCCTGGGCCGCGGCACCCGGATCGCCGCCGAATTGCCCATCGAGTTACTGGCCCTGAAGAACGGACATGATGCCCATTCGTATATTGCTGGCTGACGATCACACGGTTGTCCGCGACGGCCTGCGCGCTCTGCTGGAGCGCCAGCCCGATATGGCTGTCGTGGGCGAAGCCGCCGATGGCCGCGACAGCGTCCGCCTTGCCGAAGAGCAATCGCCCGACGTGGTGGTGATGGACATCGCCATGCCCAATATGAATGGCATTGAGGCCACCCGCCGTATCCTGGCCGCCAACCCGCACACCGCGGTGGTGATTCTGAGCATGCACCAGGACGAGAGCTACGTGCTGCGCTCGCTGAAGGCCGGCGCCAAAGGCTATCTGCTGAAGGACTCGCTGCGTTCCGACGTGCTGGAGGCGATCCGCTCGGTTTCGCAGGGCCGTTCCTTCCTCACCCGCAAAGTCAGCCGCATTATGCAGGAGGATTATGTGCGCCAGATGGAACGGCGCAACCTCGACGACAGCTACGATCTGCTGACCGACCGCGAACGCGAAGTGCTGCAACTGGTGGCCGAGGGCCGCACCAACAAAGAAGTGGCCAACCTGCTCAATGTCAGCATCACCACCGTTGAAACCCACCGCACCCACATCCTGCAGAAGCTCGGGCTGCATAGCGTTCCCGAGCTGATTCTGTACGCCGTACGGAAGGGGATTATTTCGTAGGTGTGCAGGCCCACGCCTGCCCGTATTCGTCAGCCCGCGTCCACCAGCTAGCTTTGGAACCGGAAGAGGGCCTGCTCGATGGGTACTCCGCGCACGTCGATGCGCTTGAGGTCCGTGGTGCCCACGCCGTGGCCTTCGGCCAGCATTAGCGTGTTATCGCAGGTTTCGAAGGGCGCCGTGCCCCGCGTGCTGCGCGGGTTGTAGCCCATTACCGCCACAGCCACGGCATCCGTGCAGACTGGGTTCAAACCGGCGATCAGGACTCCCGGTTTCACCGACCGGATGCCGCGGATCCACGGCCCTTCGCCGCCGGCGATGGTCTCCACGCCATCGATGATTTGCAGGTGGATCGGCCGCGCCGCCGACAGATCCGCCACGATGTGCGGCACGCGGTAGCCGGGGTCGTGATTCTGGCCGAAATGCAGCTCCTGCGGCGCCGATTTGGAGGGTTCCCGCCGGCCTTCATGGCCGACTCGCAAGCGGCCGCTGGTGGGGCTTTCGTTGGGTTCCTGCTCGCCCGCATCGTCGCCGTAAATCGACGCCGGAATGATTCCGAAGCAGTTTTTCAGCGAAAGCGTCACCCCGCAGGTGGCATGATTTTTCAGCTTGGCCATGCTCACAAACACGTCGGTATCTTGGTAGGCGTGGTTCAAATCGTAGGCCGGATACATGTACGGGCTGCCTGGCACGGGGAAGCGCGCATACTTCTTGCCCTTGCCCAGCGCGTTGGTGTTTTCGAATTCCACCAGCCCCACCGGACTGGCGGCCGCCGCCAGCGACCGCACGTTCCAACCCGAGTCCAGCATCACGTCTTCCAGCGGTCCCCCGGTGGCCCAGGCGCTCTCCACAAAGCGAATGCGCCTGGCGCCGGCGCGGCCCATCAGGTAAGCCGCCGCGCCCACCAGTTTGGGATGGGTGTAGTGCGTGATGGCCGGCGCCATGCCCTGAAAACGCTGGCTGGGAGCGCCGGTCATATTCAGCTTCACCGTGACGGTTTTGTTCTTCACCACCCGTTCGAGGCCTCCCAACTGGTCGAACATGGCGGCCAGTTTGGCGGTGACATCCTCGTCGTAAGAGGCGCATTTGGCAATCGACACCGGCGCGGCCGGGGCCTTGGGATTGTCGGCGGCGTTCACCAGGGGCGCCGCGGCAATCATGGCGATCCATTCTCTGCGAGTCATGTTGATTCCCCTCCTGATTCGGTCCGGCTTATTGTTCCAGGCGGATACCAGCGCAGACACCCACACGGTCGATGTCTACGCCGCCACCGTCTTCGGTTGGATAAATGGTCAAGGGTTTCTCCGCGCCTTCCGGCGTTAGCAGAGTGGCCCGCTGAAATTTGCCCAGAAAATGCACCGTGACGTCGCTCACCGGGTAATCCGAGTAGTTTACCAGTTCCACGACAACGGTTTTGTCCCCGGCGGATGCGACTACGTTCGAGAGCATGGTGGACACGTTGAACAGCCGCACACCCAGGTTGCGGCGGCCCACGATGGAATTCACGTCGCGCCAGATGTCGTCAAGGCGCGCCAGTTGGTCCTTGTTGAGGGTAATGCTGTTGCCCGTGGCGGCTTCATCCTTCCATCCCGGCGGGCCGGTGAGCAGGGTTCCGCCGGCGCGCGTGAAGTTCCGCAGAATCTGCTTCTGCTCGGGGGACAGCGAGGCGGCGTCCACATCCACCGCCATGCTCGTGCCGGCCAGGGATTCGGACGTAAGATGCTGCAGAGGGACGGGCCGCACGGGAGTATGCTTCACCGCGATCATGTCGAGGATGCCCCCCGAGAGCAGGCCGCCTTTGGCCAGGTCCTGCACCAGCGCCAGTTCGCCAAACGGCTGCATGTGACGCCATTCCGCGTGGCGTTCGAAGAAGGCCAGCAGGTCACCCATCTGGCGCCAGTCACGCACCGCCGCGGCCTCTCCGGCATGCAGCCGCTGCGCGAAATCCGGGTCGAAGGCGACCACCCAGCGCGCGCCGGACATTCCCGCATCGGCGATCGCCTGCAGGTAGCGCGAGCCGGTCACCACGGCTCCCGCCGGAGGCAGATTGCCGATCCACAACGTGGCGTCGCGCCAGGCGTGCAGGGCGCGTAGAAAGCCGGTGTTGGTGTCGATCCATACCGATCCGGTGGGGCCGGCCGTTTTCGCCCCGTCCTGCTGCGCAGCGACTCCCGGCCACACCCCCTGCCAGGAACCCACAATGGCGGCGGTGGAATCCAGGCGCAGGCGGCTTCGCGACACCAGTTCGATCAGCGGAGCGCCGCCAATGGCCCCCTCGACCGCAGTGGAAGCGCCTTCGGCAAAATCGCCATCCATCACAATGCCGGTGACTTTGGCCGCCATCGCCTGGCGCGCCGCCGCCACCACATCGCCACCCGGCGAAAGCACCGCCAGCGTCACCAGCCCGCGGCCGGAAGCGGCAGCCACGAAATCGGCCGGGTAAGACTTGAGAAGCAGGCAATTCACCGGCGTGCCGCGGAGCAGTTCGAGCGAACCGGTGTCTTGCCATGGCCAGCGCACCGGCACCCAGTCCGCGGGTTTGGGAACAGCACCCCACGCCGCGGGGATAGAAAATAAGACGGCCGTCCACAGGGCCGCGCGCATCCGCATATATTTATAGCTTACGATGGGCAGCGGTCACCGCGGCGCGGACTTTGAGGGAAAATGTGCGAACCGCCGGCGGGGCTTTAGCGCATCAGCCCTTCCAGCAGCCAATGCACCGAGTACAGTGTCCCCGGTTGCAGCAGGAGGGCCGCCAGCGCTCCGCCTGCCAGGCACCCTGCCGCCGCGGCCCAGTAGCGCCCGCCGGGGTCACCGCTGCTGGGGGTTTCGAGGAGGCGCCCGACGCGGGCTTCCAGGTCCAGCGGATTCTCCAGCAGGGTGGTCGCCAAGGGACCGGCGGGCATCCCAGCGCACCCCAGCCGCACCACGTTCACCAGGGCTTCCGCCAGTGCCAGCCGCTGGCGGGCATCGCCGGCCGCGCCTTCATCCGCGGCCCACTCGGTCACCCGCGCCCAGGCCCGTTCCAGTGTGGCGAAAGCCCGGCACCCCGGCAAAATCTCGGGCGCCAGGAGCAGCGCCAGCCGTTTCAGATTGTCCCGCGAGCGGCGATGGGCGTCTTCGTGCCGCAGGGCCGCCGAGAGCTGCTCGGCATCCAGCGCTTCCATCAACCCGCGCGAAATGACCACCCGAGGGCGGAATACTCCGGTCAGTGCCAGCACCGGAACCTCAGCTTCCACCACCCAGGCCAGCGATCCGTCCGCCACCGTATCCAGCCGCGCCACCTGCCCGCAGATTTGCGTGTATCGCCACGATTGCGCCACTGCCTTGGAGGCGCGTCCCAGCGCGGCTATCCAGACGGCCGCACCCAGGAGGGCCGCTACCAGGCAGGCCCCACCGGCCTCTTCCGCGGTCTCGGATGGCTCCAGCCACAGGAAACTCGGCACGCACAAGCCGGCCACCGCCACGCAGGCCAGGGTAGCGGGCAGGAGCCGCAGGGCCAGCAGCAGCCGTGCGCCGTCACGCGGCCGCAGCCGCTCCGCCACCCGGATCGCGCGCCCGGCCGCCGCCCACACCATCGCCGCCAGCGCGGTGTGCACCAGAAAATAGCAGGCCAACGAGAGACACAACAGCCTCGCCAGGTAAGGGACGGTCATGCCTTGGCCCTCCGCTCCAGTTCCTTGCGCTTCTTGCGGATGGTGCGCTCCAGTTCGTCGAGCAGCGCTTCATTGCGCTCGCCCACAGCTTCCACGAAGCAGGAAACCAGCAATTCGCCGGGCGTGGCCGGGCTGGCCAAGAACCCAGCCACCAGTTCGCCCGCCCGCTTGCGCTCCCACTCGGCCCGCGAGATCCGCGGCGTGTACACAAACGCCCGTTCCTCTTTGCGCCGCTCCAGCAGGCCCTTCTTATACAGGCGGTCGAGCGTGGTCATTACGGTGGTGTACGCCAGGGGACGCTCCAGGCCGCGCACCACGTCGTGGACATTGCTGTCTCCATGGCGCCACACGAGATCCATCACCTGTGTCTCCAGGTGCCCCAGCGCCGCGCCTTGCCCGCCGGCCTCGCCCCGGTGCTTGAAAAAGCCCATCATGCTTCGGTATCGCCAGCCATCATAACACCCTCGGAAGAGCCGTTTCGTTTCCGCCGTGTCCGCGGGAAGGCCGTCCCCTCTCCGGCCACCGTATGATCGGTTCACCGGCGAATCTTCTTTCCCGAGACGCGGATGCCAGGTTTATCCTACGCCGCCTGCCCATGCCACCCAGGCGCCCGGAGCTTCCGCGGTTGGGGAGGTCCAACGGCTTCGATCTCCGCTTCCGATCCCCCCGCCTGCCGCAGGGGACGACCCGCAATAGTGGACCGCTTGATGGCCCGAGGTCGTGATGGACTTGGCACTTACTCCTACTACTCTTGCGGAGAAGCGGCGGGATGGCGTTCAAACCTCCACATCGTTTCCGGTTGCGCGGCCCGGTGCGTATCGCGTCCGGGAAGTCATCCGCGAACTGGCGCAGCCTCGCATCTGTGCGGGCACGGCCCCTTTCGCAGTGCGCTGACAGTCAGCGGCCCGGCCTACGCCCGGTCGCCCTATGAGTGTGGCGACCATTCTTTGCGAATCCGGGCCACGAAACTCTGCGGGTCCTGCACCTGCAGCAGCACCGGCACGCCGCGGCCCTTGGCCGGCAGGAGCACCAGGCGCGGACTGCCGGCGGTGTAGAGGCGGACGCGCTCGCCGCCGGCCACCTCGAACCATCCCGAAGAGTAGTGCGCGTTCGCAAATCCATTGGTGCGCCCGGTGGGCTTCCACTGCGGATCCTGGCGCAGGTCGATCACGCGAATCCCGCTCACATCGACGTTGGCGGCCTCCACGGTGACGGGATAGAATCGGTCGTGGATCGCCAGCGAGGCGGGCGTCAAGGTGTAATCCGGTGGTCCGGGTGAATAGGAGAACGCCAGCACCACCACGGCCAGCGCGATCGCTCCGGCAACGATCCCGAACAGCGATCCCACCCGAAAGGAGCGCCCGCTGTCATAAGCGGCGGGCGTCCCTGCCGGCGGCGCCAGGGGCACCGGGACGGTCGCCCGGATGGCCGCGAGAAACCCTTCCCGGTCCACCGGACTGAACAGCGCCGTCTTCGCGGACGTGATGACGACGATCGCCTCCGAACGGTTGGTCAGATACCAACTGCATTTCCCCAGCCGCATCGTCCGGAAGATGCCGTAATAGCCGAACAAGCCGCCATTGCCGAACAGGCGGATCGCGCCGCGCAGATCGTCTTGAGTGGCGGTACGAGCCTCGCGGATGCCGTCGAGCGGAATTCGCGCCTTGCCGATCAACCGGCGCACGGTGACGGCCCGGCCGGCCACCGTATACCCCCTCGGCGACCAGGCATACGCCAGAGCGACGATCAACCCGCCGATGAGCACGGCGATGGCGCTTCGCGTGGCCAGCGTCACCACCACGATGACAGCAATCAGAGCGAAGGAGGCGATCTTGGTGGTGTTGTCGTAGGGCGCGGCGGCAAACTGTTCCTGGCTCGGCACAGCTTCACCCCCCACTTCATTTTACCGGATTACTGGACCCGCTGTTCCGTAATTCCGCAAACCATCAGCGGCCGGGCGGCGCGGGACGATACAATCCAGCGGATGGGATCTCCTTCCCGGTTGGACGGCCGCCGCGCTTTGGTGACTGGCGGAGCAAGCGGCGTCGGCGAGCAGGTGAGCCGCGTACTGACAGCGGCGGACGCGGCTGTAATCATTGCGGACGTGGACCGCTTCTAGCGCTCGTGAACGTCTTCCAGGTAGGTGTATCCGTGCAGGCCCTCTTCGTAAAACCGCAGCAGGGCGCCGCTCTCTTCGTAGCTCAGGCGGCCTTCGCGCAGCGCGGTCTCGATGTCGCGGCGGAGGCGCGTGACCAGCGAATCGGACGAGAACTGCACATAGTTCAGCACCTCCCGCACCGTATCGCCCTTGATCACCGAATCCAGAATCGTCTCCCCCGTGGGACTCAGCCGGACATGCACGGCGTTGGTATCGCCGAAGAGGTTGTGCAGGTCGCCCAGAATCTCCTGGTAAGCGCCCAGCAGAAACGCGCCCAGATAATAGTCGCCACCATCGAAGGGATGCAGCGAAAGGGTCCGCTTCACATCGCGGCGGTCGATGAAGGCGTCCACCTTGCCATCCGAATCGCAAGTGATATCGCCTAGCACGGCCGGCCGCGTGGGCTGCTCCTCCAGCCGGTGGATCGGCATCACCGGAAAGAGTTGCTTGATGGCCCAGCTATCCGGCATGCTCTGAAACAGCGAAAAGTTGCAGAAGTAGGTGTCCGAGAGCATGGCGTCGATGCCCTCCAGTTCCTCGGGAAAGAACTCCAGCTCGCGCGCCTGCTTCTGAATCTTGCGCGTGATGGCCCAATACAGGTTCTCCGCGATGCAGCGCTGATCGAGCGAAAGGTAGCCCAGGCTGAACAGGTTGAGCGCCTGATCGAGCGCCTGCTGGGCGTCGTGATAGCTCTCCAGCAGGTTCTTGGCGGTCATCGAGCGGTAGGTCTCCTGCAGGTCGATGATGGGCTGTTCGGCGTCCGCGGGCGGCTCGAGCGGGGCGTCGGATTCGCCCATCCCAGCCACGCCCAAAACGT
>Ga0335074_10005032_pt1 | contig 18272 bp, 22 predicted proteins | sample Lox_Sample_23_FD_206715 | JGI IMG/M metagenome (GOLD analysis project Ga0335074, IMG submission 206715) | Soil microbial communities from Loxahatchee National Wildlife Refuge, Florida, United States - Lox_Sample_2.3 | ecosystem: Environmental > Terrestrial > Soil > Wetlands | place: USA... | reverse complement strand
GCAGCCCGGGCCTCCCGGTGACCTTTCCCGGTGCGGGCGATCCAGGTCGCACTGGAGGCGGCTCGGTAACACCACCGTTCGTTCGGATGAAAATTTATGCCGAACGGGCCGGTGTGTTACGCAAGGCACGGGACGCAAGGGTGCCGACGGCCACGAACGCGATCGCGGCCGCCGGACGGCCGATCGCGAGTCCGGCCGCGAATCCGGCGGTCGCCACCGCGGCCAGCACGGTAAGAAGGCGGGCCGGCCGGAAGCGCCTGAGCAGCCGGTTGCCCGACAGCCGCACGGTGACCATCGCGAGCGCGAAGGCGGCATAGCCCAGGCCCCGGCACGGCCCCCGTGGCGTGCAGCGGCCCTGACAGGTAGACCGACGCCCAGTCGGCGCTGGCCCCCTCGCAGAGCATCCCGGCGAACGCGATCGCCCCGAGCAAGACCATTCCGCCGGACCAGCGGGAGGCCGACCGCGTGCCGGTCTTCGGCCGCTCGTCAGCGCGCGGACGCTCGATCGCATCCGGGAGCATCCGTGATGTGAGCAGGCCCGAGCCGACGAGGGTGAGCTGGACCACCCGGCGGCTGCCGAACCTCGGAATCAGGTACGACGCCACCAGCATCGCGGCGACCGATCCGACCGGCGCCCCGAGCAGCGCGATGCCCAGTGTTCCGTCGGTCAGCCCGAGGTGCGGCATGACGTGCGGGATGTGCGCCGTCCACGAGGCGAACAACAGCCCGTGCGCCACGAATACGGCCGTGACCGCGATGCGCGGCGATCGGCTTGCGGCCGGCCGGGCGCGGTGCTGAATCACCAGCGCGCGACTAGACACGCCGAACCTCCACTCCGGCGGCCTCGAGCTCCCCGAGCGGCTCGCTGGGAGCGGACGAGTCGGTCACCAGGATGTCGAACGCGGCCAGCTGGCCGGCCACGGCCAGGGCCGACCGCCCGAACTTCGCGGCGTCCGCGACGAGGATCCTTCGCCCGCCCGCCTCGAACAGCGCCTGCTTCACCGCGGCGTCACCAAGATCGTGAGCCATGACGTGACCGTCGGCGGAGATTCCGCAGCAGCCCAGCACCACTGTGTCGAACCGCAGGGCCGCGATGCTGGCCAGGGCGAGCGGGCCGACCATGGCCAGCTCGCCCGGGCGGGTATCGCCGCCCGGCATCATCAGGCGGACGGAGGGCGAGCCAGCCAGCGCCATCGCGGCATGAAGGGACAGCGGCATGGCCGTGAGCCGCCGGCCGGCCAGCACGCGGGCGACTTCCAGCACGGTGGTGCCGGTGTCCAGCCCGACCGCCTCGCCATCAGCAATCAGGCCCGCGGCATCGCTGGCGATGCGCTTCTTCGTGTCGAGGGCGTCAAGCTCCCTCATGGCGAACGGCAATTCCTCGCCGCGCATCATCAGGTTGACCGCACCGCCACGCACCCGTCGTGCGACTCCGCGCTCGACCAGGACATCAAGGTCTCGCCGAACCGTCATCTCGGCGGTACCGAACTCAGCGGCCGCCGCCGCCACGTCGACCCGGCCCTGCAGTCGCAGGGCCTCGACGAGCCGATTGATCCGCGCTGCTGCGTCCATGACTCTGAACTTACATCATTAATGTTCGTCCGAACAAAAATAATGTGCGTATGACTAGTCCGCTGATCGGCAAAGGCGACTCGCGTCAGGCGGTGGGGCCGCTGCCCAGCCAGCCGCGCCGCCGGAACATCATCAGCAGCAAGATGACCGCGACCAGTTCGGAGCCGATGCCCAGGAACAGGAAATAGGGCAGGCTGGTCTGCAGATGGCCGGTCAGCCACGCGAAGTTCTGGCCGAAGAACCCGGTGAGAAAACCCAGCGGCAGGAAGAACGTGGCCACGAGGGCCAGCTGCTTCATGATCACGTTGAGCCGGTTGGACACCATGGACAGGTGAGTGTCCATCGCCCCGCTGATCAGGTCCCGGTAGGAGTCCACCATGTCGGTGATGCGGATGGTGTGCTCGTAGACGCTGCGGAAGTAGACCGAGTCCGTGTCGGTCAGGCCGGGGATCGACACCATGCCGCCGTTGAGGCTTTCGATCATGTCCCGCTGCGGCGCGACCACCTTGCGGATCGCCAGGACCCTGCGTTTCATGTCGAACAGCGTGCCGAGCTGCTCCTCGGTCGGGTTCTTCAAGATCGCGCTCTCCAGGTTGTCGATGTCGTCGTCCAGCTCCGATAGCACCGGGAAGAACGAGTCGATCAGGCTGTCCAGGATCAGGTAGAGCAGCCCGACCTGGGGCGGGATCTGCGTATTGCGGTGGTCGCGGACCCGCTGGAGCACCACGGCCAGCAGCGCCGGGCACCGGCCCTCGTGCAGGGTGATGACGAACTTCTCGGTGATGAAGCAGTGGATCTCGGCCACCTCCTTCCCGTCGCCCGCCATGCCGAACGTGATGACCTGCGTGAAGTCGTCGAAGTCGTCGATCCGGGGCCGCAGGCCGAACTTCACGGCGGACGCCACAGCCAGCGGGTGGAAGTGGAAGGTGCCGGTCAGCAGCCCCTCGACATCGTCGTCGGGCCCAGGGTCGTGCAGGTCGAGGTCCAGCCAGAAGAACTCACCTCCGGCCAGGGTCTTCTCGATGTTCTCCCGGGTGGCGTCGGCGTCCTGGCCGACCTGCCTGATGATGCCCTTCATCGTGACGGCGCTCCTGTGCTCATGAGTTCGCTCACCCTTTGAAAACTAGTCGTGCCGCGCGAGGATCGCTGGTGCTCAGCTGAGAAACGGGCTGATGGCGGCGGCGAAGGCGGCCGGATCGTCGACCCACGGGAAGTGCGCGGCGCCGGGCTGGACGATGACGGTCGCGTCGTTGAACAGCGGTGCTGCTTCCCGTACCGCGGCGGGTGGCACCATCGGGTCCTGGTCTCCCGCGTAGAGCAGGACCGGCGCGGTGAGCTTCGCCAGGGCGGCCCTGGCCGCGGGCGGGTCGATGGCGGCCCCGGCGAAGAAGCCCTCCCGTGCCGCCTGGTGGCGCGGGCTCACCCCGGCCGTGGCGTGCGCTTGGGCCGCTTCGTCCCAGCGGGCGTAATAGAACGGCCTGGACGCACGGAAGGCCTCCATTGACATCTCTCCCGCCATCATCCTCTCCAGCGCGGCGAGAGCGGCCGGGTACCAGGGCTCGGCCACCCGCAGAGCGAGAGCGGCGCGGACCTGTTCCTCGGTGCCCTCCACGCCAACAGCGGCCAGGCCAGGGGTGAGGAGGATCAGCCGGGACAGGTGCTGCGGGTAGGCGGCCGCGTACAGCGTGGCCAGGACAGCCCCGGCCGAGTGCGCGAGCAGGTCCATCTGGTCCAGGCCCAGATGCACGCGCAGCGACTCCACGTCCTCCACGAGCCGGTCGACGCGGAACGTCGCCGGGTCCGCCGGATCGGCAGAGAGCCCCACCCCGCGAGGATCCCAGAGGACCAGCCGCCGTGACCCGTCCAGGCCGCCGAGGTCACCCAGGTATTCGGCCGCCCGGCCCGGCCCGCCGGGCAGGCACACCAGCGGCCGGCCGTCACCGAGAACGCGGTAGCTAATCTCAGTTCCGTCATAAGACGCGAAGCTGGCCATGGGCTCATTCTGCCGCCCTCCTCACCGGAACGTCGCCTCCGCGAACGCCGCCGCCCAGGTTCACCTGCACGCACTGGCCGTGGCGTCGTTCGGGACCGGCGTCATCTGCTGGGTCATGCTCGGCTCGGTGATCATGAACCGGCGCGCTCGGCGGGTACGCGGTGCTGATGGCCTTGGCCCAGGTCCGGCTGATCCCGGTCTACCGCACGCTCTCCTTCACGCCCGGAGCGTGGTTCTTCGTCTTCTCCTACGCCGCGGCCGCCGCTGATGCGCTCGTGTGGCTCGCGATCAAAAGGCCGCCCGCCTCCGCTGGCTATGCGATCGCGGTCATCGCGCTGCTCACCGCCTTCGTCTCGTGGACCGCCTTCCGCACGGTGGTCCTCGCGGTCCGCGGGCAGCTCTTTCCCGCCCGGTTACCCGCTGCCGTGGCGTGGCCCGGTGCGAACGGGCCGACCTGCGGCGCGAGGCCGCTGACCGGGCCGGGGAGCTAGGTCGGCACGTCAATCCGAGAGGATCCGCGGCAGCCCGAAAGAGGCCAGTACGCTGGCGTCGAATCGCGTCATCGCACAGATCCGGTGGCCGGCCAGGGTAAGTACCAGCAGCCCGACCCCGTGCCGGATACGGGTCCGGGGGTCGGGGACGTAGATGCCGAAGGCGGGCTGGCCGTTGGCCCGCGTGGCGACCAGCTTGCGTCGCACGTGCGGGACGGCTGTCGCGGTCAGGGACTGGGCGACCAGGTCGCGGCCTTGCCATTCGAGCGGGATGGGTGGCATGGTCAGCCAGACATCCTCGGTCAGGAGGCCGACGATGCCAGGGACGTCTCGGGCTTCGTAGGCCCGGGTGAACCGTTCGACCAGCTCTCGCTCGGCGGCGCAGCCCGGCGCCGGAGCTTGCTCGCGCTCGCTTGACCTGGGGAGCCGGCGCTGCAGCGTGGCACGGGCCCGCTTGAGGGCGCTGGTCACTGACTCTTCAGTCGAGTCAAGGACCTGCGCCACCTCCCGGGTGTGGAAGCCCAGCACGTCGCGCAGGATCAGCACGGCACGCTGGCGGGGCGGCAGCAGCTGCAACGCGGTCACGAAGGCCAGCGAGACGGCTTCCCGGGCTTCGAACCGCGCCTCCGGCCCGGGGGCGGCGTCCATAAGCTGATCGAGAAGCAGGTCAGGGTAGGGCTCAAGCCAGAGCACCTCGCCGAGCCGGGTCGGCTCGGGAAGGTCAGGCAAGGACGCTGGCCGGCCCGCGCTCTGGCTCCGCCGTCGTGAGCGCTGCACCTTCAGGCAGCAGTTCGTGGCGACCCGGTACAGCCACGTCCGAACCGAGGCACGCTCCTCGAAGCCGCCGAGCCCCTGCCAGGCGGACAGCAGGGTTTCCTGCAGCGCGTCCTCCGCGTCGTGAGCCGACCCGAGGATGCGATAGCAGTGCAGCTGCAAGGGGTGCCGGTACGGCTCGACGAGCTGGCGAAACGCCTCTTCGTCGCCAGCCTGGGCCCGGGTCAGCAGGTCCGCAGTCACTTCGCAAGGTTCCCCTTCGGTATTTCGCACGGTTCCCACGTGTACAGACCCCGCGGGGGATGCAAACTGGGCGGTCCCGGGCCGCCCGGTTTCCGGGCCCGCCGGGATCTACCTCCAGTGAGGGTGACAATACGTGCCGGTGCCTGGCCGGCCGGACCTGGAGGAGCAGCGGAAATGCGGACAGTGATCGAGTACACCCTGGTCTGCGCGGATGGCGACCTGCCGGCTGGCCCGCGAGACCCAGATGTTGTCCGGGCCAAGGCGCTGGCCCGTTCCCAGCTGACCGGCTCCCGCAGCACCGCGGTCAATAGGTGAGGACGATGAACCCGAACCTGATCGAACTGCTCGCCCGCCAGCACGAGACCGAACTGCGCAGGTCAGCGTGCCGACACGGCCTCGATAGGGCCGTCCGCCGCCGGGGCTGGGCGTTCCTGGAGGCAGCACTCGGACCCGCCTGATCAGGATGAATCGCGGCGCGCCCGGGCCCGGCGCTTCCCGTCGGGGCCGAGGCCCAGGCGGCGGCGGGCGACCTGGCGGGCCAGGTCCAGGACGGCGGGGTTGTCGTGCAGGACGAAGTTGGCGTCGGCGGCCAGGCATATTCCGTTCAGTTCGAAGGCGAGCTGGTCGGGGTCCTCGCCAGGCGGGAGCTGGTTCTGCTCGATGGCGGTGGCCGCGAAGCCGCGCAGCAGGTCCACGAACCCGGCCTGGAAGCCGGCGACTGCCTCCTTGACCGGGCCGGGACGGGTGCCCATCTCCAGCGCGGCGCCGGCGAAGAAGCACCCGCCGGGGAAGGTGCGCCGCCGCAGGTGCTCGAAGAACGCCTCGCACACCGCCGCGAGCTGGGCCAGGCCGGGCGGGGCGGCCAGGGCGGGCTGGACGACCTCGTCGGCGAAGATCCGGCCCGCCTCCGCCACGGTGGCCAGCTGGAGTTCCTGCTTGGAGCCGAAGTGCGCGTACAGGCCGCTCTTGCTCATGCCGATCGCCGCGGCCAGGTTCCCTATCGACAGGCCCTCCAGGCCATCTACGGTGGCCAGCGACGCGGCGGCGCGCAGGATCGCGCTGCGGGTGCGTTCCCCGTCGGCGCGCGGGCGCCGCTGGGCGCGGGTTTCTGGTGGGGAAGTGGCGTTCATCGTCCTGACAAGATAGCACGACCGGTCGTACTTTCCCTTAGTACGAACGATCGTGCTAACTAGGGCCGGACGCGGGCCATGCAGGCCCGGGCCGGCCGCAGTGGCACCGGATCAGAGAGGGTCAGTCATGGCGGGAAAGGCAGTGATCAGTCTCACCACGGGTCTGGAGGACCCGGAGAAGGTGACCGTGGCGTTCCTGGTCGCGGTCGGCGCCGCCGAATCGGGGCGGCCGACCCTGATGTTCCAGGCCAAGGAAGCCGTCCGGCTCGCGCTGGACGGAGTGGCCGCAGGCACCGCCTGCGACGGCTGCCCGCCCCTGGCCGACCTGCTCGGCCGGTACGACAAAGCCGGGGGCCAGTACATGGTCTGCCCGGTCTGCTTCAACGCCAAGAAACTCGACAAAGCAAGCCTGCTGCCCAACGCTGAACTGGCCGGCACCGTCCAGCTATGGGAATGGATCGGGGACCAGGGAGCGACAACCTTCAGCTACTGATGTCCGGGTCCAGGACCAGGCAAATGACACGCGACCCGGATCGTCCCGATCCGATGCCCGGGAAGGAACGACATCGGCCCGGCGGACGACGTGGCGGGGGGCGTGGTGATGCTGGTCTGTGAGGATCTGGACGGGCCAACCTCGAGCGGGCTGGCGCGTTGGTCGCTCGCGAGCATGCCGCTGCCCGCCAGGTGCGCGCGGAGTTGCCGGCCGGCTTTTGCGCCGCCGGGTTCTGCGCGGCCGCGCTGCAGCGCCTGCGGGACAGCGGCCACCACGAGCGTCGGCATGGACATAGTGGAGGGGATCGATCCGGGTACGAAGAAAAGAAAGGGGTCATTCTGCGCAAAGGTCAGACTCCTTGCCGGGTTCACAGCAGAGACAGGGAGAAAGCTATGACGGCAGCGACGGCCACCGGGTCCGACCTGGCCGCCGTGCGGGAGGCCTACCAGAGGGACGGGTACGTCTTGGTGAAGGGGCTCATCGAGCCCGGCGAGGCCCGGTATATGCGCCAGGAGCTGCATGATCTGCTCAGCAGGGCATCGGGCGCCAGGAACGGGGCATGGGGGTCAGCCAGCTCCGTGGCTGGCGCGGAAGGAAAGCAGCAGCTCCAGGGAATGCACGACCTGCAGTTCTACTGCTCGGTGTTCAGCCGCATGATCGTTGACCCCCGCTTCACCGGCGTCGCAGCGGCTGTACTGGGTACTGAGAACGTCCAGCTCCACCACACCAAGGCGTTCATCAAGCCGCCGGAAAAGGGGGCCCCGTTCCCCCTGCACCAGGACCACCCCTTCTTCCCGCACACCCGGCACCGCGTCGCAGCCGCGATCTTCCACCTCGACAGCGCGCCCGCCGAGAAGGGCTGCGTGGCCGCCGTGAAGGGAAGCCACCACCTCGGTCCACTTGAGCACGTCGAGGAGGGAAGCTGGCACCTGCCACCTGACGAATGGCCGGTGACCCGGGCCGAACCGGTCGAAGCCGAGGCCGGCGACGTCCTCATCTTCAGCTACCTCACTATTCACGGCTCGGGAGCCAACACCAGCAACGAAGCGCGGACCACGTGGCTGGTCCAGTTCCGTGACCCGGCGGATCTGCCGATCGGCGACAACCACACCTTCTCGCGGGGTCAGGGAATGATGCTGCGGGGAAGGAACCCGGACTCGTCCTACGGCGGGCCCTGAAGCGGCGCGCGAGATCCGCGAAGCGCCGGGAGACCGTGCAGGGCTCATCCGGGCGCCCTTCGTGGTGCGGCGTCAGCCGCGCGACCGCGATCTGATCGCCGCTGACTCAGCGTGATCGGACTCGATCCCGTCGACGCTCACTCCGTCCAGGCTGTTGCGGCCGGGTGCTAGAGGCGGATGACGGCCTTGCCGCGCAATCGGCCATGGCGGAGTTCGTCCAGTACCTGCCCGGCGGCGTCCAGGTCGGCGGTGGACCGGATGCGCGCGGTGATCGTTCCGTCGGCGAGCATCTGCGCGACCGTGACCAGCCCTTGGGGCGAGATCTGGGGATTGGCGCTGGAGGCGTGGTTGTGTGCGGTGATCTGGCGCTGCGCAAACCAGCCTTCGTCGGCGGTGAAGATCGTCGAGACCAGGTGTCCTCCAGGCCGGATCACGTCGGCGTCGCGGCGGATGGCGTCCGGGCCGTTGACCAGGTCGAGGACGGCGTCGACGCCGTCTGGGTGAGCGGCGCGCAGCGCGTCGATCACGTGGCCGGCCCGAGTGTCGTACACCTCCTCGGCCCCCAGGCGACGAGCCTCGTCGGCGTCGCCGCGGACCGTCGCGATGACCGGATAAGCACCGCGCCATCGGCCGCCGGAACCGGCAGGTCGTGAACCGACGGCGGCTCGCCGAAGCTCCGGACCGCAAATGCGCGCATCCTGGCCTCCCCGACATAGGCACCCGACCCGAAAATACCGCTGTGCCAACGGCAGGTCCGCTTACCACGCGGCCAACAAGGCGCCGATCACCGTTCGTTACAGCTCTCGAGTGCGACAGAAGCAAGAACCGATGCCGATCTGGGCGGACCAGCTTGCCCTTGGCCGGGCATGCCTGCATCGCCGCTGCCCTGCGCTTCATGCCGCCGCCCGGATCGCCCACTGCGAGCGATCATGGGATGCTGAACGGCTTTGGCCGGCGCCCTGCCTCCTGCCTGCCGTGCTGGCGGCTGTTACCGCCGGCTGAGAGTGAGGTGGGTGACGCCGCTGGGACTGTTCACGGCCTCGATCTGGAACCGGTCTTCGAGCCCCTCCTGCCCGTCCCAGAGCCGCTCCCCGCGGCCCAGCACGATCGGCACCACGACGATGTGCAGGTAGTCGATCAGGCCGGCGGCCAGGAATTCGCGGATGGTAGACGGGCCGCCGCCGATGCGGACATCGGCGGCGGCGGCGGCCTGGCGCGCCTGCGCAAGCGCCTGGGCGGGGCTGGCGTCGAGGAAGTCAAACGTGGTACCGCCGTTCATCTGGACCGGGGGCCGCAGATGATGGGTGAGAACGAAGACCGGGGTGCGGAACGGCGGATTGTCTCCCCACCAGCCGGTCCACTCCTGGTCCGGCCAGGGGCCGTGCTGCGGGCCGAACTTGCCCCGGCCCATGATCTCGGCGCCGATGCCCGGTTCCCAGGCGCTGGCGAAAGCGTCGTCGATGCCGGTGCTGCCGCCGGGCTGGCCCTGCATGGCGCGGAAAGTACGGGTCGGGAAGAACCAGTCGTGCAGCCGGGTTCCCGCATGCCCGAACGGGGCATCCAGGCTTTGCCCCTCGCCGGTGCCGAATCCATCCAGCGACACCGAGAAGTTGTGCACCCGGACCTGCGACACGATGACCTCCTGACAGGGCGCCAGCACCCGGCCGCTGAGCATCATACCTGCCGATCACCAGGCGTCCCTGCCCACGGTGCGTAACCGGCCTGGACTCAGATAAGGCGCGCATCGCCGCCGTTATGGCCCCAGTCCTGCCGGGGGCGGACTGAGGTATCTGGGATGGCTGGGACCGCTACGCACTGGCGAGATCGGTCAGCGCCGCGTCCACGTGCGGCGGGGTGTGGACGCGGGAGGCGATGGCGGCCGCGGCCAGGCAAGCCGCGGCCAGGCAAGCCGCGGCGCCGGTCAGCAGGGCGGCCCGCCCCCCGGCAGCTGAGATGATCGCCCCGGTGATGATGCTGCCGACCGGGCTGGTTCCGATGTAGACATAGACCCACAGCGCCATGATCCGCCCGCGGTAGGCCGGGGATGAGTGCAGCTGCAGCGCGGTCGAGGACAGCGTCACGAATGAGAAGGCGGCCGCCCCGGTCGCCAGCAGCGTCAGGCACGCGACGGCGACATCCGGCGCCCCGGCGGTCGCGGCGAGCAAGACCCCGAACGCCAGCGCGGCGGTCATCAGGTACGGCCGGCGGGGATGGCGGATGAAGCCGACGCCGAGCGAGCCGGCGACCGAGCCGACGCTGAGCACGGTGTACAACAGCCCGTAGGTCCCGCCGTTGCCGCGGAACGTCTGGCTGGCCAGCACGGGCAAGATGACCGGGAAGTTGAAGGCCAGCAGCCCGACCCAGTGCCATCATGACCCTCACCGATCTCACCGCCCAGGAGGCCCAGATCGCCAAGCTGGCCCGGGACGGGCACACCAACCAGGAGATCGCCGCCAAGTTGTTCATCAGCCCCCGCACCGTCGAGTGGCACCTGGGCAACGTATTCACCAAGCTCGGCATCACCTCCCGCAAAGACCTCCGCTGACGCCGACCCACACTTCGATGATCAGATGGCCGCTGGTCGCTTGCGGCGGCATAGCAGCCAGTAGACGAGTGCCGCTGGGGGGTGGACGCACAACAGGATGACCAGCAGGCGCTGGTCCAGGACCACGCCACACCGGGGCGGCTGCTGCTGGGCGGCGGGCAAGTCGGCGGTGAGGTCGCGCAGTTGGGTCGTGGTTTGCGCGGAGTATGCGGCACCGGCTCGTTCCTCGAGCTCGGCCTGGGTCAGCCGGCCGTCGACGAAGTTGCGCTGCAGCAGCGTTACGGTCTGTTCTCGTTCGGCGTCAGAGGCGCGGACGGCCGGTCCGGCGTGCGGTGTGGCATCGCTCATGCCGGGCTCCCTGGCGGGGGGTCGGCATCGGGGCGGTCTTGCACGTCGACGAGTGCCAGGACCACCCGGGTCCAGGTTCCGTCTGCGGCGGGATCGGCGAACCGGGCGGCGAGCTGCTCGATGTGGCCGCGCAGCTCGGCCAGCGCCTGATCGGTGAGCCGGAGCGCGCCGCGGTGCAGGTCGATCTCCCGGTGGCGGCCCGCCTTCCTGGCCTGGTATGCCGCTGTGATGTCCATCGCGGTGGCCTGCAGTACCGCCCCGAGGAAGGCGGCTGTTTCTTCCGGGTCGGCGTCGTCGCCGGGCGGCTCGGTCTCTGCGTGCGCGTAGATCCGCTCGGCCTTTCCGCGGTCCAGCCGCCGGTAGCCGGCCACCTCGATCAGCCCGGCCTGCTCCAGCTGGCCAAGGTGGTAGTAGAGGCGGTCAGCCGGCAGTCCGGCGCAGTCGGCCAGCTGCCGCGCCGACCGCGGCTCTTCGGTCAGCCACTCCAGTATCCGGATCCGCAGCGGGTCGGCCAGCGCCTTGTGCACCCCGTGCCAGCGCTTGCGCGGCGCGTCCGTCCCGGACAGGCTCGCAGGCTTCTCGGAAACTGTTGGAATACTCTCCATTCAATTAAATTTATTACAGTAAACAGCCGCTCGTCAACCCCCACGAGCACTGGGCTGTTGAGCTGGACCAGGCTCCAGAAGATGGATGACGCACGGTCAGGCCGCGGCGCACGAGGACCGGTCCAGGCAGTAGGAGCTCTGGGTTTACACTCCGTGATGGAACTCATGCTGGTCGCCATCGATTGGTCGGGCCGTCTCGACGACACGGGCCGGACCACGTGGATGGCCGTGATCGAGGACGGCGTCTTCCGTCACCTAGAGAACGGACGGTCGCGGCCGGAGCTCCGCGATGAGCTGATCCGCCTGCGTGGCAGGTCCGGCCGACTGGTAGTGGGCATTGATTTTGCGTTCGGTTTCCCTCAGTGGTATTCGAAAGCAAACGGCTGGACGTGCGGCCGGGATATCTGGCGTGCTGCATATCGCGACGGCGAGTCGTGGCAGGCTGACTACTGAATGTGACAGCGATCTCCGATGTACTGCGGGTGCCCGGCCGGTATCTGCTCACTGGCCAGCGGCAGGCGGTGCACACTTTCGGCATGGACGGGCCAATCTCGCAGCACCATACTGTCCGCCAGAGTTATGACGCTGTCGCCGAGGAGTACCTGGAGCGCTTCCGCAACGAGCTCGCCGGAAAGCCGCTCGACCGGGCTCTGCTGGCCTGCTGTGCCGAGGAGGCTGAAGACGGTGCGCCGGTCGCCGATCTGGGGTGCGGCCCTGGGCAGGTGGCAGCCTGGCTCGCCGGCCGTGGCGTAGCCTCGGTCGGTATCGACCTGTCGCCTGCCATGATCGCCGCCGGCCGCAAGGACTATCCGCAGGTGGAGTTCCGTCAGGGTGATTTCCTCGGGCTTCCGGCGACCGACGGTGAGTTCGCGGCTGCCGTCGCGTTCTACTCGATCATCCATCTTCAGCCTGCCGAGCTGGGCCGGGCATTCGGGGAGATCCACCGGGTGCTGCGGCCGGGCGCGCCTTTCCTGGTTGCCTTTCATATCGGCTCGGAGGTAAGGCACCTGGCCCAGTGGCTGGGCCATGAGGTGGACGTGGACTTCCGTTTCTTCGAGCCGTCGGATATCGCCGAGGCCATGGAGCGGGCAGGATTCCGGGTCGAGATGCGCCTGGAGCGGTTGAGCTATCCCCAGGAAGTCCAGACGCGCCGCGCGTACCTACTGGCCCGGCGCCAGCCCTGAACGGCCTGGTCACGCTATACCACCGTAAACGAACTCCAACTCGCAGCAAACCCGCCCGAGAAATGCTCCATACCGCCGACTATTTCCCGTTGACGATTGCCCGTATGGTGCAGCCGGGTGCACTCATGTCGGCCGGTTCTGGCATGCCGCCGCGAGCCACCAGAGGTAGGCCGCCATCGCGTGCATGGTCGCTGGCGACCGGCGTTGCGCCCGGGGGGAAGTGGTCCGGGTCGGCTCGGTGGAGTGCGGGCCTGCCTGCAGTGTGGTATGGGGCGGTTATCGGGGCGGCTTTGTGTCCGCGCCGACGAGGGATGCGATGTGCGCGGGGTTGAAGAACTGCGGTACCGGCAGGGCGGCGGCCCACATGCTGGCGAATTCGTCCATGGCCTTCTGGTTGCCGGCGATCGCGCCGAGCAGTTGCTGCATCTGCGGCGGCGGGGGCACGGCGAGGTCGGCGAGCTGGCCGGTGAGCTCGTACATCGGCAGCGCCCGCTCGTCGCGGCGCTGCTGGTATTCGCCTAGCGCCTCGTCGTAGCCGCGGCCGCTGCGCCATACGGTGTCGAGCGCGCCGGCGCACAGCTCGGCGTCGTGGAAGGCGTCGGTGATGCCCTGGGCGGTGACCGGGTCCTTGGCGTACCCGGCATCACCGACCAGCGCCCAGCCCGGCCCGTACGGTATCCGGAACCTGTTCGGCACGCCTTCGCCCACGACCGGGGTTTCCTGCCGCCCGCCGTCGAGCCGGCCGCCGAGCGCAACGGTGATCTCACGCAGGTAGTTGGCCTGCAGGTCCTGCTTCACCCGGGCCACCTCGGCCTGCGGCCAGGCGGCGAGGACCAGCGTCAGGTCCTCGTTGGTGGGGATCAGGCCGAAACCACGGCCGGGCCGGAGGATCCAGCGCGCCCCCGTGGCGGGCACGCCGGACCAGTACGCGTAGTAGGCAGTGCCCAGTACCGGACGCTGGCGGTAACGCGGGGCGTTGACCTGATCGGCGACCCGCGAGTGCACCCCGTCGGCGCCGATAACCACGCGGGCGTACTCGCTGGTCTCCAGGCCGCCGCGTGCATGCCCGCGGACGCCGGTGACCTGGTCGCCGTCGGTGATCAGCTCGGTGACGCTGAACCCCTCGCGCAGCTCGGCGCCGGCCTTGGCGGCGGCGCGGATGAGCAGTTCGTCCAGCACGATCCGGCGCGGCGCGTAACTCCCGGCGGTGCCGTCGGCGGTGCTCGGCGTCCCGGTGATCACCAGCGGCCCGAGGTCGAAGGTATAGGCGGGCAGCCACGGGCAGCCGGTCGCGGCCAGATCGTCCAGCAGGCCCCACCGCCGCAGCGCGGTCAGGCCCGGCGGGTGGATGACGTGCGTTGAGACGGTGTCGGACGGGAAGCTCGCCCGGTCCACGAGCAGCACGTCGTAGCCCTTACGGGCCAGCAGCATCGCGGTCGCGGCGCCGGCGCAGCGGGCGCCGACGACGATCGCGTCGTAGCGCCGCGCCGCTTGGTGGTGTCTGCTTGGGTCCGTCGGGTTCATCGTTACCTCCTGGCCGGTCACTGATGCCTGGAAGGCTGCCAGTTCAGGCTTTCACCGCTCTTTCATCGCTGCGAGAATGGGCGTCGATGGACGCAGCACCGGTGTTCCGAGTGCTCGGGACGCTGCAGGCGGACCGGGGCGGCTCCTGCCTGCCGATGCCCAGCCGCCGGCAGCGGGCCCTGCTCGCCGCGCTGCTGATCCGGGCCGGCAGACCGGTGCCCGCGGACGAGCTCATCGAGGCGGCCTGGGGCGAGCGGCTCCCGGACCACCCGAAGGCCGCCCTGCAGACCGTGCTGTCCCGGCTGCGCACCGCGCTGGGCGCCGAACTGATCAGCGCCAGTATTTCGGGATACCAGCTGAATGTCACCGCCGACGGTGTGGATGCGCTGCGGTTCGAAGCGCTGCGTGAGCGGGCCGCGCACGCCCCGGACGCCGCTGCCGCAGGGCTGCTCGATGCGGCCCTCGCGCTGTGGCGCGGCCCGGCATATGCCGAGTTCGCCGACCGTGACTTCGCCAGCGCGGAGGCGGTGCGGCTGAACGAACTGCGCGCGGCCACGATCGAGGACTACGCCGACCTCTCACTGCGATCCGGCCGGCCGGCGGACGCGATCGCCCGCCTCGCAACGCTGCAGGCGAGTGAACCGTGGCGCGACCGGTGCGTCGAACTGCTCATGCGTGCGCTCGGCGGGTCCGGGCGGGCCGCCGAGGCGCTGCAGGTCTACGGCCGGCACCGGCGCGGCCTGGCGGCGGAATTCGGGCTTGACCCCTCGCCTGCCTTGCAGGACCTGCAGGCCCGGATCCTCCGCAACGAGCTGCCCGAGGCACCCCGGCCGGCGCCGCGGCCGCCACGGTGGTTCGCCGTCGTCTCGCCGTTCGTCGGCCGCGGCACCGAGATGGCGGCCCTGGCCGGGGCGGTACGCAGCAACCGGCTGGTCACGGTCACCGGAATCGGCGGGATCGGCAAGACACGGCTGGTCGCCGAGTCACTAGGCGAACTCGCCGCCCAGCTCGAGATGCCTGTCGCGGTGGCCGAACTGGGCACCGTGCCGGCAGGCCGCGTCGACGCCGCCGTCGCCGCCGCCCTCGGCGTGGACGTCCGCGATGGCATACCTCGCGCCGCGGTCAGCGAATACCTCGGCGCGGGCTCGCAACTCCTGGTGATCGACAACTGCGAACACGTCCTCACCGATGCCCGTGAGCTGATCGAGGCGCTGCTGCACGCCTGCCCGCAGGTACGGATCATCGCTACCAGCCGGCACCGGCTCGGACTGCGCGATGAGCAGGTGCTGCCGCTGGACCCGCTGCTCACCCAGGCCGCGGACATGCCCGCGGAATCGTTGCGCGACACCGCACCGGTCCGCCTGTTTACCGACCGGATGCGCCGCGTGCGTCCCGCCCTTCCGGCGACAGCGCAAACCGTGGCGCTCAGCGCAGAAATATGCCGCCGGCTCGACGGTGTGCCGCTGGCGATTGAGCTGGCGGCAGCGCAGGCGGCGGCGATCGGCCTGGCCCCGGTGCTGGACCGGCTCGGTGACCTGGATGTGCTCGCCGACGCCGATGGCGGCATGCGGGCGGTCCTCGGCCGGTCCTGGACCCTGCTCACCCGCAGCGAGCAAGAACTGCTGGCCAGACTGTCAGTGTTCGCGGACGGCTTCGACCTCGACGCAGCCGAGCATGCCGGCGGCCCGGCGGCAGCGGTGCGCCTGGCCCGCCTGGTGGAAGCGTCGCTGCTGCACGTCACGCACGAGCAAGGCCAGGCCAGGTACCGGATGCTGGCGATCGTGCGCGCCTTCGCCGCCGAGTGCCTCGCTGACGGCGCGGCCGCCCGTACCGCGCACGCCCGCTGGATCCGCGACCTCGCGCAGGCCGCGGCCGCCGACGTCCGCGCCGGAGGGGCCGGCGGCCCGCTGCACCGGCTGCTGGCCTACCGCGCCGACCTGCTCACCGCGGTGCGCGGGACGCTGGACGCGGGCGAGATCGAACTGGCCGGCGCGATTACCGCGGCGCTGGGCTGGTGCTCGCACTGGGTGCGCGACGGGGAACTGCTGAAGCTGGCGCGGGACGTGGCCCGCGACCCGCGCCTGCCCGGGACCCCGGTCGCCGCCCTCGCGGGAGCGTCCGGCGCGCTCCACGCGGCAGAGCTCGGCGACCTAGAGGAGGCGCACCGGCTCGGTACCCAGGCGCTGGCGACCGCGTCCACATCCGAGGAGCTGTGCCTGGCACTGACTGCGCTGGGCGTGACCTGCGTCTACCGCGGCGAGCACACGGAATCGATGCGCCACTGGCACCGGCTGCTCGGACTCCCGGCCGTCCCGGCGCCGCTGCGGGTCGATGCCCACGCCACGTTCGCGCTGCTGGCCTGCTTCCGGTCCGACCAGGCGGCCGCGCGGCAGCACGCGGAGCAGGCCCTGGCCGCTGCCCGGGATGCCGGACCGGTCGGGGCCTTCGCGACGTACACGATGGGCGAGGTCCGGCTGCGGGAGGACCCCGCGGCCGCGGTCGAGATCCTCAAACTCGCCGTGTCCCAGGCCGAGGCCGGCCGTACCGCGCAGATCGCCGAGGTCGCGCGCATCGCGCTCACCTCCGCCCTGGTCCGGCTCGGCCGCCACGACGAGGCACTGCGCGTATTCCCCGACCTGCTGCACCAGCTGCGCCGCCGGGGCGGATGGCCGCAGCTATGGACCAGCCTGCGCATCCTCGCCGAACTGCTAGCCGAGCTCGGCCGCCCCCATGACGCGGCACTGCTGCTCGCCAGCGCCAGCGCCGACCCGTCCGCCCCGCCGGTCACCGGGGATGACATCCCCCGCTACCGCGAACTGCAGCGCCGGATCACCGGCCAGATCGGGCCCGGCGCACAACAGCAGCTCGCCGATCAGGCAGCCCTGCTCCCCCGGGCCCAGGTCCTGGACCGGGCGCTCGGCGCGCTCACCGCGGCAGCACACGCATGACCGCCACCGACAGCCAGACCAGGCTCTAGCAGCGTACAGATCAGCCATCCGGGAAGCAGTAGAAGCAGTCATCGACGGCCGGAGCCGCCGCGCATAACGGTTCAGTGTGCCACCACGCGGGAATCTGGTAGCGGGGTGTGAGATGCGGTGGGCCCGGGGGCGGTGCGCAGGGCTGGGTTCGCTCACGGCTGACGCTGATGCCGGGCGGCGCCAGCCGCCAGGGGTTGAGAATGGCAGCATGGCATACCGGCGGGCGGCCCTGGTGGCGGTGCTTGCCGACGTCCACGGCAACCTCCCAGCGCTCAGCGCAGTGCTCGCGGAGCCCGACGTCGCGGCCGCGGATGCTGTGGTGCTGCTGGGTGATATCGCGCTGGGGCCGATGCCCGCTCAGACCCTGGAGGTGCTGGCGGGGCTGGGCGAGCGGGCGATCTGGGTGCACGGCAACTGCGAGCGGGAGATGGTTGCCGCCTTTGACGGCGCACCGGTGCCCGGGCCGAACGGCCCGCAGGCTTCCGCGAGCGCCGCGCTGATCGGCCGGCGGCACCGCGACATGCTGGATCGCCTGCCACTGGCCGTGACGGGCGCGGAATCGGGGCGGTGAGTGCCTGGCCGTGTGGGCTGGTCCTGGCCTACGCTGGCGGATGGAGGGGTCGGTCTTGATCCAGGTTCGCGGGGCGGGCAGGTCTGTGAGGCGCACGGGGGCGGCCGGATGAGCGGGCTTCCGAGCGGGGCGGTCACCTTCTTGTTCAGCGATATAGAGGGCTCGACGCGGCTGGTCAAGACGTTGCGGGAGCGGTACGCGGAGGTGCTGGCCGAGCATCAGCGACTGATCCGCGCGGCGATCGCCACCCACGCCGGGCATGAGGTCGATACCCAGGGTGACGCCTTCTTCGCCGCGTTCGGCGGCGCTAAGCAGGCCGTGCTGTGCGCGCTGGACATCCACCGCGCACTGGCGGCCCAGGACTGGCCAGAGGGCGTCCGGGTCCGGGTCCGGATCGGCATTCACACCGGCCAGGCGGTGGAGGCGGGCGGCCGGTATACGGGCCTGGGCGTGCACCGGGCGGCGCGGATCTGCGCCGTGGCCGACGGCGGCCGGGCGCTGATCTCGCAGGCGACGCAGGCCCTGATCGAGGATGAGGAGGAGGCGGAGCTGGGGTTCGCGCTGGTGGACGTGGGCGAGCACTGGCTCAAAGATCTGGACCGGCCGGTGCGCCTGTTCGAGCTCACCGCTGCCGGGCTGGATC
>Ga0335074_10005031_pt1 | contig 18273 bp, 11 predicted proteins | sample Lox_Sample_23_FD_206715 | JGI IMG/M metagenome (GOLD analysis project Ga0335074, IMG submission 206715) | Soil microbial communities from Loxahatchee National Wildlife Refuge, Florida, United States - Lox_Sample_2.3 | ecosystem: Environmental > Terrestrial > Soil > Wetlands | place: USA... | reverse complement strand
TCTGCGGCGGTGCGTTCGCCGGCCTGGAGAAGATCATCGAGCAGCGTGTCGGCAAGAGCGGCATGGGCTTCGGCGCGGTGCTGCGGGTCAAGACCGACAAGACGCAGGCGGACCCGTTCGCCGATGTAATGCCGGAGGATCTGCTCAAGTTCGGCATGATCCCCGAGTTCGTCGGCCGGCTGCCGGTCATCACCAGCGTGCACAACCTGGACCGCGAGGCGCTCATCCGGATCCTGACCGAGCCGCGGAACGCGCTCGTGCGCCAGTACCGGCGGCTGTTCGAGCTGGACGGCGTGGACCTGGAGTTCACCGACGATGCTCTCGAGGCAGTGGCCGACCAGGCGATCCTGCGCGGCACCGGCGCCCGTGGCCTGCGCGCCATCCTCGAAGAGGTGCTGCTGTCGGTCATGTACGAGGTGCCGAGCCGCAAGGATGTGGAGAAGGTCGTCATCAGCGCCGAGGTCGTGCTGGAGAACGTGAACCCGACTCTGGTGCCGCGCGACGTTGCCCGCCGTACGCCGCGGGAGAAGTCCGCCTAGCTCGCCGCTCCGCGCACCCTGCCTGGCGGCGGGGTGCCGCCGTCAGCAGCACTAGACTCAGTGGCCGTGACCACCGGGACCTATCCAACCCAGCTGCCTGCCGCCTACAGCCCTGCCGACGTCGAGGGACGCCGGTACGAGGCCTGGGTAGCGGCCGGGTACTTCACCGCCGACGCTGAGTCAACGGCGCCGGCCTTCACGATCGTCATCCCGCCGCCTAACGTCACCGGGTCGCTGCACATCGGGCACGCGCTGGACCACACTCTCATCGATGCACTGATCCGGCGGCGCCGGATGCAGGGCTACAACACGCTCTGGCTGCCCGGCATGGACCACGCGGGCATCGCCACCCAGAACGTCGTTGAGCGCGAGCTGGCCAGGGACGGCCTGTCCCGGCACGACCTCGGCCGGGAGGCGTTCGTCGAGCGGGTCTGGCAGTGGAAGGCGGAGTCCGGCGGCCGCATCCTGGGCCAGATGCGGCGCCTCGGCGACAGTGTCGACTGGAGCCGGGAGCGGTTCACCATGGACCCTGGCCTGTCGCGCGCGGTGCAGACCATGTTCAAGCGGCTGTACACCGACGGGCTGATCTACCGTGCGCAGCGGATCATCAACTGGTGCCCGCGCTGCCTGACCGCGCTGTCCGACATCGAGGTGGAGCATACCGACGACGAAGGCGAGCTGGTCTCCCTCCGGTACGGCGACGGCGACGATGCGATCGTGGTGGCTACCACCCGGGTGGAGACCATGCTCGGTGACACCGCGGTCGCCGTGCACCCCGACGACCCCCGGTACACGCACCTGGTGGGTCACGAGATCGAGCTGCCGCTGACCGGCCGGCGCATCCCGGTGGTGGCGGACCCGCACGTCGACCCCGAGTTCGGCACCGGCGCGGTGAAGGTCACGCCGGCCCACGATCCGGACGACTTCGAGATCGGCCGCCGGCATGATCTGCCCAGCCTGGTGATCATGAACGAGCGGGGCGTGATCACTGCTCCGGGGCCGTTCGAGGGGCTGGACCGCTTCGAGGCCAGGCCCGCCGTGCTCGCGGCGATGCGAGCGGAGGGCCGGATCGTTGCCGAGCGCCGCCCGTACCTGCACGCGGTGGGGCACTGCTCGCGCTGCGGCACGACCGTGGAGCCCAGGCTGTCGCTGCAGTGGTTCGTCAAGGTTGAGCCGCTGGCCAAGGCGGCCGGAGACGCTGTCCGCGACGGCCGGGTGCGGATCTACCCCCAGGAGATGGCGGCGCGCTACTTCGACTGGGTCGACGACATGCACGACTGGTGCATCAGCCGCCAGCTGTGGTGGGGCCACCGCATCCCGATCTGGTACGGCCCGGCCGGCGAGGTCGTCTGCGTCGGGCCGGACCAGGAGCCGCCGTCCGGCGAGGGCTGGAGTCAGGACCCGGACGTGCTGGACACCTGGTTCTCCTCCGGGCTGTGGCCGTTCTCGACCCTGGGCTGGCCGGACGAGACCCTGGACCTGCGCACCTTTTATCCCACCAGTGTGCTGGTGACCGGCTACGACATCCTGTTCTTCTGGGTCGCCAGGATGATGCTGTTCGGGCTGTACGCGATGGCCGACCGCGGGCCGGACGGCGCGGTGCCGTTCCGCCAGGTGGCGCTGCACGGGCTGGTCCGCGACCAGTTCGGCAAGAAGATGTCCAAGACCCGCGGCAACACGGTGGATCCGCTGGACTGGATCGACCGCTTCGGCGCCGACGCCACCAGGTTCACCCTGGCGCGCGGCGCCACCCCCGGCGGCGACGTCGCGGTGAGCGAGGACTGGGTCGCCGGCTCCCGCAACTTCTGCAACAAGCTGTGGAACGCCGTCCGGTTCGCGCAGCTCAACGGTGTCGGCGAGGCCAGCGGCGAATCGGCCGTCCTGCCGACCAGCCAGCCGACCGGCCAGCCGACCGGCCAGCCGACCGGACGGTCCATCGGCCAGACGAGCGGTCAGCCGCTGCCAGTCGACGGGCTTTCGGTGCCGGACCGGTGGATCCTGTCGCGGCTGGCTGCGGTGATCGCTGAGGTCGACGAGCTGTTCGAGCAGTTCGAGTTCGCCAAGATCTGCGACACGCTCTATCACTTCGCCTGGGATGAGGTGTGCGACTGGTACCTGGAGCTGGCGAAGCCGGTGCTGATGGGCGAGGACAAGGCGGCTGCCGAGACCACGAGAGCGGTGCTCGGTGGCGTGCTGGACCGGCTGCTCCGGCTCACCCACCCGGTGCTGCCGTTCGTGACCGACGAGCTGTGGACGGCGCTGACCGGCGGCGAGTCGGTCGTGATCGCCCGCTGGCCGGGCGAGACCGCGCCGGGCACGGCGAGTGCGGCGAGCGCAGCGATCGCGACTGGCGGGGCCGGCGCGGCGGGCGCAGCCGCCGCCCTGGCAGCGACGGAAGCGGATCCGGCGCTGCGCGCGGACCCTGCCGCGGAGGCTGAGATCGAGGCGCTGATGCGGCTCGTGACAGAAGTTCGTCGCTTCCGGTCCGATCAGGGCCTGCGGCCTGGCCAGCAGGTGCCTGCCCGGCTTGATGGCATCGGCGGCACGGTCCTTTCTGCGCACGAGGACCGGATCCGCGCGCTGCTGCGGCTCACCCCGCCGGCTGGCGACTTCGCGCCGACCGCGACTCTGCATGCCGAGGGCGTGACGATCGACCTGGACACCGCAGCGGGCCTGGACGTGGCAGCGGAGCGGAAGCGGCTGGCCAAGGACCTGGCTGCGGCGCAGGCCGAGATCGACGCCGTCAGCCGCAAGCTGGCCAACGCGTCCTTCGTCGAACGCGCTCCCGCCGAGGTCGTCGCCAAGAACCGGGCGCGGCTGGCCGCGGCGGAGGCAGACGTGGCCCGGCTGGCCGAGCGTCTCTCGGCGCTGCCGGCTGGCAACGACGGCCTCCCGGCTGGCAACGACGGCCTCCCGGCTGGCGGCGCTGATGAAGGCGCGGGCTGACGCGATGGCGGACGACTACACGGGCCGGCTGCGGGAGATCGAGAAGGAGATCTTCGCCCGCCGGCCGGAGCACGCCATCAGTCCGTCCCTGGATCGCATCAGGGCGCTGGTGACGCTGCTCGGCGACCCGCAGCAGGCCTACCCGATCATCCACATCACCGGCACCAACGGCAAGACCTCGACATCTCGCATGATCGAGACGCTGCTCCGCGCCCGCGGCCTGCGGACCGGGCTGTTCACCAGCCCGCACCTGTCCTATGTAGGCGAGCGGATCCAGGTGGACGGGCAGCCCCTCTCGGCCGAGCGGTTCGTCGAGGCCTACGAGGAGATCAAGCCCTACATCGACCTGGTGGACGCACAGCATGAGGTGCCGCTGTCGTTCTTCGAGGTGATCACTGGCCTGGCCTTCTCCGTTTTCGCCGACGCTCCGGTAGACGTCTGTGTCCTGGAAGTCGGCATGGGCGGCACCTGGGATAACACCAACGTGGCCGATGGGGCCGTCGCGGTGGTCACGCCGATCTCACTGGACCACACCCGGTACCTGGGCAACACGGTGGCCGAGATTGCCGCCGACAAGGCCGGCATCATCAAGCCGGGTGCCGTCGCGGTGCTCGCGCAGCAGCCTCCGGCGGCAGCCGAGGCGCTGTTGCGTCGCGCCGCCGAGGTGGGCGCGACGGTGGCTCGCGAGGGGCTGGAGTTCGGCGTGATCAGCCGGGAGCTGGCCGTCGGCGGGCAGCAGGTTGCCATCCGCGGCTTGCTCGGCGACTACGAGGATCTGTACTTGCCGCTGTTCGGCGCGCATCAGGCCGGAAACCTGGCCTGCGCCGTTGCTGCGGTGGAGGCGTTCGCCCGGACGCCCGTCGGCGAGGGCGAACTGGATGACGGCCCGGCCGGGCTCGACCCGGACATCGTCCGCCGCGCCGTGGCGACGATGTCGTCGCCGGGACGCATGGAGATCGTCCGCCGCAGCCCCGTGGTGATCGTGGACGCCGGCCACAATCCCGGTGGCATGGCCGTCGCGGTGGCCGCGCTGACTGAGGCGTTCAGCTTCGCCGACCTGATCGGCATCGTGGCGATTATGCAGGACAAGGATGTCACCGGCATCCTGGACGAGCTTGAGCCGGTAGTTACGCACCTGGTGGTCACGACCAACTCGTCGCCACGATCGCTGCCAGTGGCTGCGCTGGCGGAGGCGGCCACGGCGGTGTTCGGCCCGGACCGGGTCACCATCGCGGAGCGACTGGATGACGCCATCGAGATCGGGGTTGCCCTCGCGGACGCGGCCGAGGCTGCGCCGGGCAGCCGGCCGGGGCAGGCGGGCGTGCTCATCACAGGTTCGGTGATCACAGCCGGCGATGCGCGGGTGCTGCTTTCTCAACAGCGTGGAAACGTGGCCGGCCGGGGCGACTCCAGGCGCGCCCGCCCGGCTGACTCGGAGCTCTCCACTGGCGAACCCGGGGCAGGGCCATGAAGCGGCTGTGCGCCACCGTGCTGGTGATGGAGGCCATCGTGGTCGCCCTGGCCATTCCGGTGGCGGTCCACATCGATCACCTGACACCGCACTCGGCTGGCGTCGTCGGCGGCGTGACTGCAGTGGCGGCGATCATCTTCGCCGGCACCGCGCGCCCGCTGCTGCCGGCCACGCTCGTTGGCGGCAGCCTGCTTCAACTGTTCGTCATTGCATCGGGATCGGTCGTGCCCGTTATGTATTTTCTTGGCGGCATTTTCGCAGCGCTGTGGATCATCGGCATCTGGCTCGGTTACCGCCATGAGCACGCTGTAGGTCAGTGATTCGCCAAGTGCTGACCAAGGGACGCGCCCTGCCTTAACGGGCGCTCTTGTGGACTGTAGTCTGTGGAAAACCGGGCTACGTTTTGCGTTGCTGGCATTACTCCGCGCAAGCAACCGGCTGTTGGTGGTGGCAATCACAGAGTGCGAAGCGGGCACTGCGGTATTGGCACTATCGGCAGAAGCGGCGCGTTGGACCGGGCGAGCAGATCGGCTGTGTGATCGCGCCGGCGACCGGCACTGAGCAGTTGGCCCCTACAGGTTGCACGGGCGGTCCGCGGCTCGGCGCTCACCCGGAATCCGGTCGCGCCAGCCCGATGCAGTACGGAAAAATGTAGTGTTACTAGCAGGAACTGGCTGGAAGGTGCTTGTTCTCGATGAGCAATGCGATGGCGTTTCTGGGCCGTGACATGGCTGTCGACCTCGGCACTGCGAACACGCTCGTGTACGTTCGCGGCCGCGGGATCGTGCTGAACGAGCCGTCCGTCGTCGCGCTCAATACCAACACCGGCCAGATCGTGGCTGTGGGTGTTGAAGCGAAACGCATGATCGGCCGCACCCCCGGAAACATCGTCGCGGTCCGCCCGCTGAAGGACGGGGTCATCGCCGACTTCGACGTGACCGAGCGGATGCTCCGCTACTTCATCCAGAAGGTGCACCGGCGCAGTCACCTGGCGAAGCCGCGGCTGGTCGTCGCGGTCCCGAGCGGCATCACCGGCGTCGAGCAGAGCGCGGTCAAGGAGGCTGGTCACCAGGCCGGGGCCCGCCGCGTCTACATCATCGAGGAGCCGATGGCGGCGGCGATCGGCGCCGGTCTCCCAGTGAACGAGCCGACTGGCAACATGGTCGTCGACATCGGCGGCGGCACCACCGAGGTGGCCGTGATCTCGCTCGGCGGGATCGTGACCTCGCAGTCGATCCGCGTCGGCGGTGACGAGCTTGATCAGGCCATTATCAGCTTCGGGAAGAAGGAGTACTCGCTCATGCTCGGCGAGCGCACCGCCGAGGAAATCAAGATCTCGCTCGGATCCGCGTATCCCAGCACCGACGAGCCGAACGCTGAGATCCGCGGGCGCGATCTGGTCAGCGGGCTGCCGAAGACGATCGTTATCTCGGCCGAGGAGATCAGGCGGGCGATCGACGAGCCGCTCTCGGTCATCATCGACGCGGTCAAGACCACGCTCGACAAGTGCCCGCCGGAGCTGGCCGGTGACATCATGGACCGCGGCATCGCACTGACTGGCGGCGGTGCACTGCTGCGCGGGCTGGACGAGCGGCTGCGCGAGGAGACCGGGATGCCGATTCACCTCACCGACAATCCGCTCGATTCGGTCGCGCTAGGTACAGGCAAGTGCGTTGAGGACTTCGACACCTTGCAGCAGGTCCTGGTACCAGAGTCCAGGCGGTAAGCGGCTGCGCGCGGGGCCTGCGGGCCGATCCGGCGGCAGACAAGGTGACGGGCGCAGGCGAGGTGATCGTAAGTGCGGGACACACGGCGGACCCGTGTGGTTTTGTTCGTCCTGCTCGTTGCTGCCCTCGCGCTGATCGCGCTGAACTACTCCGACGGAAACAATTCCGCGCTGCGGGCTGTGCGCAATGCCGGCGGCGCCATCTTCGGCGGCGCCGAGAATGCGGCCAGCTCGGTAGCCGGCTTTTTCGGTGGCGGGGGTTCCGCCACCCAGGTCAAGGGCCTGCAGGAACAGGTGGACAAGCTGCGCGCCGAGCTGAGCGCGGAGCAGCTGAGCAAGTCCGACTACGCACAGCTTCGCAAGCTGCTGCTGCTGGCCGGGGCAGCTCAGTACCGGATCGTGGCAGCCAGTGTGGTCGCGGTCGGCACTGGCTACCAGCAGACGGTGACCATCGACGCAGGCAGCAGCGCGGGTATTAAGCCCGACGAAACGGTGATCAACGGGCAGGGCCTGGTCGGCGAGGTGACGGCGGTCACTGCCGGCACCAGCACCGTGCTGCTGGCCAGTGATCCGTCCGAGGTGGTCGGTGTTGCGCTGGCACCGACCGGCCAGCTCGGCTGGGTCAGCGGGCCGGGTAAGACGGCCGGCAGCTCTGGCCTGATGAAGCTGCAGATGCTGAGCTCGGCGGCCGTGCTCAAGCCGGGCGACCAGCTCGTCACCTCCGCTTCCGTCAACGACCGGCCGTTCGTTCCCGGCGTGCCAGTGGGCCAGATCACCAAGCTGGTCGTGCAGAACGGCGCGCTGACCGAGTCGGCGATGGTGCGGCCCTTCGTCGACTTCAGCGCACTGGGCGTGGTCGGCGTGGTGATCACCAAGCCAGCGCACAACCCGCGATTCGCGGCACTGCCGCCGCTCCCGCATCCGGGCCCGACGGTCACCGTAACGGTAGCTCCGCGGGCGTCGCGGTCGCCGACGCCCGGATCCTCGGGTGGCACGCCGGGTACGGGTGGCTGAGATGCGGAAGGCGTGGCTCGGCCGGTGGCTCGCGCCGGTCCTCATCCTGGTGGCGCTCGTCGTGCAGCTAACTGTGCTCAACGGTCTGCGGCTGCCCGGTGGCGGAGTTCCCGATCTGGTGCTGGTGCTGGTGGCCGTGCTGGCGATGACTGAGGGGCCCGTTCGCGGCATGATCATCGGCTTCGCGGCCGGCCTGTGCCTGGATCTAGCTCCGCCGGCGAGTGCGCTGATCGGGCAGTACGCGCTGGTGTTCTGCCTGGCTGGCTGGGGGGCGGGACGACTGAGCGGCTTCGCCGGGCGTTCCGCCCTGCGCGCGGTGGTCTCCGTGGCTGTCGTGGTGGCCTGCGCCGAGGCGCTGGCTGCCGGCCTCAGCCTGGTTCTTGAGCACGCCCAGGTCCCGACCGCCGAGGTCCGCAGCGTGCTGCCGGTGAGCATCGTGTACGACCTGGTGCTCTGCCCGTTCGTGCTGTACCTGGTCGCGCTGGCGAGCGCGCTGCTCGCTGACGGCGTCGCCGGCGGAGTCCGGCAGGGGCTGCTGGTCAGCGCATTCCTGCCGGAGCGTGCGACGACGCGGAAGCAGCACAAACGGCGCCAGCCGCGGCTTGCCGAGGCGGCTGCGCGGGCCGGGGATGGCTGGCTCGGCGGCGGTCCCGGCCGTCATCCCGGCGCTCATCCGGGCGTCGGCCAGCGGGCGAGCACGAAGGCGGCGTCCCGGCTGCGGCCCGCGAACGGCGTGCCGGGATCGGCGTCCGGACTGGCTCGTCACCCAGGCCGGCCGGCTACCACGCCGGCGCAGTTCAAGGTGGCAGGCAGACGCCGCCGCGACGGCGCGATCGGCAGTGTGGTCGGCAGCGGCCTCGGCCGGAACTGGCAGCCGAGTCGGCACCCCGGTCTGCTGGCTGGGGCTGGCCGCGAGTTCCGTCCGCGGCACGGTGACCTTGGCGGCTCCGCCGCGCGGCTGCGGCCAGTGGCCCGCAAGTCGTCCCGCCGCGGCCGGGCGGCTATCAGGTTCGGCGCGCATCGCGGCGATGCGAGCGTCGGCCGCTCGCTTGGCTCCTCGTGGCTGGCGACGCCTGGCCGCGCGCCCACGCCTCGCCTGCGGCTGGCCGGCCGTCATTCGCCGGCCCTCGGGCAGCTCAACTCTGGCCTGACATCGCTGCGCGGACAGTCCGCGATCGGTTCGGGCGGCGTGCCGCGACTGAGGATGGCTGCTACCAGGATGGCTGGCACTACGGGCCGGCCCGCTGCGGCGGTGCCGCGGCTTGACTTCAGGACCAGGCAATCCGCCCCGGGCCGGCGCAATCCCGCGGCGCCGAAGTTCCGCCGCCGGAACCGGCTGGGTCCGTCCGCGGTGGCGTTCGGCCTGGTGTCCGGCGGAACGCTAGACCAGAGCACGTTCCGGGCGGCCAGACGGCAGCTGGGCACGCCGCGGCTGCGGCTGGCACGCGGCCGCCGAAGCACCGGGACGCTTGGCACCGGCACGTTCGCGGCGCGGCCAGGCTCGGCGCTGCGGCGCCGCCCGCTGCGGCTGGGCAAGCAGCCGAGATTCGGATACGGCAGGCGGTCGCTGCTCTCGCGGCTTGCCGCCACGCGCGCGGGCGGCCGCTGGCTTGGCCGGACGCAGGCGGGCAGACGATCGGGTGTGTACCTGCTCGGCCGTCGGTCCGGAGGACAGACGGGAGGGCTGGAGTGATACCCGCGTCCAGGGTCCGCTTGCTGACAGTCGCGGTGCTCGTGCTGGCGCTGCTGGCCGTGCTCGGCGTGCGGCTCTGGTACATCCAGGTCAGCACCCGCACGAGCTATGTGTCGCTGGCCAACCAGGACGAGATCCGGTATGTCGTTGAGCCATCGGTTCGCGGCGAGATCCTGGACGACACCGGGCGGCCGATCGTCCAGAACCAGTCCTCGCTGACGGTCGCCGTGAATATGGCGACCCTGAGTACCGAGTCCGATGGCGGGACCGCGGAGCTCGCCCGGCTGGCGAAGCTGCTCGGCATCAGCGACAAGACGATGCAGCAGAAGGTCCGGCTGTGCACGGTGGGGGTGAAGCCGCCCTGCTGGCCCGGATCCCCCTACCAGCCGATTCCGGTGGCTGAGCACGTGTCGGAGCGAGTGGCGCTGCAGATCCTGGAGAACAAGGCCGCCTACCCTGGCGTCTCGGCCAATATCCAGCCGACCATCGAGTACGACCAGCCGCTCGCAACCGACGCGGCTCAGCTGGTCGGATACCTGCAGCCGATCACCGCGCAGGAAGTGAAGCAGCTGCACGTGCCGGTGACCGGGTTTTCCGGCGACGACCTCGTTGGACAGTCCGGGCTCGAGGCCGAGTACGACAAGGCGCTTCGCGGCACGACCGGGGTCAATGAAGTCGCGGTGAATGCGGCCGGCAACGTCACCTCGGTGCTCAAGAACACCCCGCCGAAAGCCGGCGATGACCTTGTCACCAGCATCAACGGCAAGCTCCAGGAGGATGTCCAGAACATCCTCGCCACTGCCGTGCAGCAGGCTCAGGTGGCCAACCCGCAGGCCACCTCGGGCGCCGCCGTGGTGATGACGACCACCGGCCAGATCGTTGCGATGGCCAGCTACCCGACGTATAACCCGAGCGTCTGGACAGGCGGGATCTCTGAGACGGAGTTCAAGCGGCTGTTCGGCACCAGGGACGGCGAACCGATCCTGGAACGGGCGACGCAGGGCGAGTACCCGCCGGGCTCCACCTGGAAGGTCACGACGCTGTCCGCCGGGATCAGGTTCGGCGATTCGCTGTACGGCTCGTACGACTGCCCTGCCGCTACCAATGTCGGCGGGCACACGTTCAACAACGACTTCGGCAACGGCGGCTACATGTCGCTCCACCAGGCGATCGTGGAGTCCTGCGACACCGTGTTCTACAACATGGGCTACCAGATGTGGCTGGCCGACGATCGTAAGGCGGACGACGTCACCACGCCCAAGGCGCCGGTGCAGTTCGAGCAGCGCATCGAGATGGACTACGGGTTCGGCAAGCCAACCGGGATCGACCTGCCGGGGGAGAGCAACGGCACCATCCCGACCAGGGAGTGGCTCTACTACTACTGGAAGGACAACGCCCACCGCGGCCAGAACTGGTGCAAGTACGGCCGGGCCAACGGTAACTATGTCCAGCAGATCGAGTACGAGGACTGCGTGAGCGGCAACGTCTGGACCCCCGGTCAGGCCATCATCGCCTCGATCGGCCAGGGCTACATCGCGGTCACGCCGCTGCAGCTCGCGCGCGCGTACGCGGCCATCGCCAACGGCGGCACGCTGTACAGCCCCCGGATCGGCGAGGAGCTGGTGAGCCCGAGCGGCAAGGTCGTGGAGAAGATCAAGCCACGGAAAGACGGGCACGCGCCGGCATCGTCGGCCACGCTCGCCTACCTCCGCAGCGCGCTGCAGGGCGTGGTGACCTCAGGTACGGCGGCTCCGACGTTTGCCGGGTTCCCGCTGAACAAGGTGTGCGTCGCCGGCAAGACCGGAACTGCGCAGGTGTTCGGCAAGAACTCCACCTCGGTGTTCGCCTCCTACGCGCCGTGCAACAACCCGAAGTACGTGGCGGTCGTGATGATCCCGGACTCCGGCTACGGCGCGGATGTGTCCGGGCCCGCGGTGCGGTCGATCTGGGACGCCCTCTACGGGCTCCAGGGCCACTCCGCCGATCTGCCCGGAGGCAAGCTGCCGAAGACGCCGCACATCAACAACGCTGGCCGGATCGTGCAGAGCAATCCGACGCCGGGCGCGTCCTCATCGCCCAGGGCTTCGTCCAGCGCCACGACTGGCTATCCCGGCCCGGCGGGCTCGCCGACCGGGGCCGGACAGGCAACCCTGCGGATATCGGTGCCGGCGAACATGGGCGCAGGCCGGGCCGGCCCTCTGACCAGTCCTCCGGCTGACAAGGCCATCGGGGGCAGATCGGGAGGGCCGGACGGATGAGCTGGCGAAGTTCCCCCGGCGTGACCAGCCGGCGATCGTCGCCGCCAGTTCCCGGCGCCTCCGCGTACCGCGGGCTGCCGCCGGTGCGGCTCGACGGCGGCACGTCGCATCGGATCGGCTCGGGCATCGGGCCGAACTTCGGCGGCGGCCCGCACCAGCGGTTGCGCCGGCTGCTCCGGCAGGTGTTTCGGTCCGGCTCCCGGCTCTGGCACCTGGACTGGGTGCTGCTGCTGGCCGTGCTGGCGCTCAGCGGTGTTGGCACGCTGCTGGTGTGGGCGGCGACCAGCACGGCCGGAGCGTCTACTTCCGACCCGTACCTGACCAAGGACATCCTCAACATCGCCATCGGCCTCGTGCTGATGGGCGGCGTCAGCCTGCTCGACTACCGCCAGCTGCGCATGTGGGCACCGGTCGTGCTCGCGGTCTCCTGCCTCGGCCTGGTGGTTGTGCTGATGCCGCTCGGCCACATCACTGCGCCGGTGAACGGCGCTAAATCGTGGATCACGCTGCCCGGCGGATTCCAGATCGAGCCGTCCGAATACGCCAAGCTGTCCGTCGTCCTGGTTGGCGCGATTCTGCTGGGCCAGCTCAGGCCCGGCGAGACCAGGCCAGGGCCGAAGGCGCTCGCAAAGACCGTGGGGCTCGCAGCTGTCCCGCTGCTCCTCGTCGTCGCCGAGCCAGACCTCGGCGTGACTATCCTCCTGGTCGCGCTGCTGGTCGGGATGATCGCGCTGTCTGGCGTGCGGCTGCGGTGGCTCGCGGCCATTGTCGCGGCGGGCGCCCTCGCGGTAGGCGCGGTGGCGAAGCTGCACCTGCTGAAGGCGTACCAGATCAGCCGGCTGACCTCGTTCCTGCACCCATCGGCGAACCCGCAGAGCACCGGCTACAGTGCCGCGCAGTCCAAGATCGCTATCGCCTCGGGCGGGCTGTTCGGTCAGGGCCTGTTCCACGGCCAGCTGATCTCGGGCGGATTCGTGCCGGAGAAGCAAACCGACTTCATCTTCGCCACGGCCGGTGAGGAGATCGGCTTCGTCGGCTGCATGGTGATCATCGCGCTGCTGGCGATTGTGCTCTTCCGGGCCATCATGATCGCGGCGCGTGCGGACGACCAGTTCGGCATGCTGGTGGCGTCGGGTATCGCGATCTGGTTCGCGGTGCAGTCGTTCATCAACATCGGCATGACGATCGGCATCATGCCGGTCACCGGGCTGCCGCTGCCCTTTGTCTCCTATGGCGGCTCGGCCATCTTTGCCGACATGATCGCGATCGGCGCGCTCCAGGCCGTCCACAGGCACCGGACTGTCTTCGCTTAGTCGGTTCCGCCCCAACTTGCTCCTGGACGCTCGCCGATCCTCGATGATTGCCGCGACTTTTCATTCGACTGGTGGCCCACAACGCCCGATAAGACTGATTTGCACGTCACCAGTCGAATGAAAAGTCGGTCCCGGCGGCTTAGTCCCGGCGGCTTAGTCCCGGCGGCTTAGTCCCGGCGGCTTAGTCCCGGCGGCTTAGTCCCGGTGGGCTCGACCCCGGCGGGGCTCAACTCTGGCGGGGCTCAACTCTGGCGGGCTTAGTCCCGGCGGCTGACGACCCCGTCCTGGTCCGCGTCCTGACGAACGGCACCGGCCCCATCGGCGTCCCGGCGGACCGGAACGGCTCCGTTGGCGACAGCACCGTTCGCGGCCGGGTCGCCGGCCTGAGTGCTGGCCGCGTCGGCGCCGGCCGCACCGGTACCGGCGCGGTTGACGGCGAGGGCTGGCGCGGCAGCCGAGCGACGACGCGCGATCCTGATCCCGCCCCAGCTGGCCGCCGCTGCGACCAGGATCGCGGCCAGGGTCCAGCCGAGAGCCGTGGTGTCCAGGCCGACGTACTTGAGCCCGGAGGCCAGAATCACGAACGTGATCACCGGCCGGAGGATCTTGTCCGGTGCGTGCGAGGAGAACAGCGAGCCGACCAGAACCGCGGGCACGCTGCCGATGACGATCGACACCGTCACGCCGAACTCGACGTGCCCGAAGATCAGGGCGCCGAGAGCAGCGGCGAGCGTCAGCGGCACTGCCTGGGTGAGGTCCGTGCCCACCAGCCGGCCCGCGCTGATCATCGGGTACAGGAACAGCAGCAGCACGATCATCAGCGACCCGGAGCCGACCGAGGTCATGCCGACGATGACGCCGCCGACGATGCCGATCGCCACAGTCGGGAGCGGGCGCACCACCAGATCCCGGATCGCGCCCTTGCGGTCCTGGCCGCCGCGGATGTCAAGCACGTAGCGGATCACCATGGCCGCGGCGCCGGTGAGCAGGGCTGCGCCGAGCGCCTGTTCCACGTGCGTAGCTGATCCCTTGCCGAGAAGGTGAAGCAGGTAAGCACCGAGGAGGGCGGCCGGCACCGAGCCGAGCGCCAGCCAGCCGACTAGCCGGTAGTTGACTGTGCCCTTGCGCATATGGACGACCGCGCCGACCGGGCGCATCAGCACGGCGGCGACGAGGTCGCTCGAGATGGCGGCCGGGGCTTTCACCCCGAACAGCAGGATGAGCATCGGAGTCATCAGCGCACCGCCGCCAGCTCCGGTCATGCCGACCAGCAAGCCGACCACCGCGCTGCCCAGCACGATGTACGGGTCGATATGCAACTGCGTACCTCCAGCGACTGGACGCCCGGACTACCCCGTTTCCCGGCTCTAAGAGGGTTTAGGTTTTGGGGGTTTATGGGGACGTCGTTTCTCGGTTCTCCGACACTACCCGTCGGCCCTACAGGTATAGCCGGCAATCCGCGGATTATTTCTCTAGCAGAGGCGATTTGCTTCGCTTGCAGAGGGGATTTGCTTCGCTTGCAGAGGCAGCTTGCGCCGGCCGCCAGGTCACTGGCCGGCCTCGGTACCCTGTAACAGTGCCTGTGCAGTCGGTGTACACCCTGCTCGAGCCGCTGCTCCCGCTGGTCCGCAAGCCCATCCAGTACGTCGGCGGCGAGCTGAACTCTGTCGTCAAGGAGTGGGACTCCTGTGACGTGCGCTGGGCGCTCATGTATCCCGACGCCTACGAGGTCGGGCTGCCGAATCAGGGCCTGCAGATTCTCTACGAGGTGCTGAACGAGCGCGATGGCGTCCTCGCCGAGCGGACCTACAGCGTGTGGCAGGACCTCGAGGCCCTGATGCGCGAGCACGGCGTGCCCCAGTTCACCGTGGACGGGCACCGGCCGGTCCGGGCATTCGACCTGCTCGGGGTCAGCTTCGCCACCGAGCTCGGGTACACCAACCTGCTCACCGCGCTTGACCTGGCCGGCATCCCGCTGACGGCTGCCGACCGGTCCGACGAGGATCCGCTCGTGCTGGCCGGGGGTCACGCCGCGTTCAACCCGGAGCCAATCGCCGAGTTCATCGACGGCGCCGTGCTGGGGGACGGCGAGCAGGCTGTCCTCGGCATTACAGCGATCGTCAGGGCGTGGAAGGCGGCCGGGCGCCCCGGCGGGCGGGACGGCCTGCTGGAGCGGCTCGCGGCGGGCGGCGGCGTGTACGTGCCGCGGTTCTACGACGTGTTCTACGGCGCTGACGGGACGATCAGCCAGGTGGCGCCCAACCGGCCGGGCGTGCCCCGGTCGGTGTCCAAGCACACCGTCACTGACCTGGACTCATGGCCTTACCCGGCCAGGCCGCTTGTGCCGCTCGCCGAGACCGTCCACGAGCGGTTCAGCGTAGAGATCTTCCGTGGCTGCACCCGCGGCTGCCGGTTCTGCCAGGCCGGCATGATCACCCGGCCGGTTCGGGAGCGGTCGATCACCACGATCGGCTCGATGGTCGAGGCCGGGCTGGCTGCGAGCGGGTTCAGCGAGGTGGGACTGCTGTCGCTGTCCTCCGCCGACCACAGCGAGATCAACGAGATCGCAGTCGACCTGGCGGACCGGTACGAAGGCACCAACACCGGGCTCTCCCTGCCGTCCACCAGGGTCGACGCGTTCAATGTCACGCTGGCCGATGAGATCAGCCGGAACGGGCGGCGCTCCGGTCTCACCTTCGCGCCGGAGGGCGGATCCGACCGGATCCGCAAGGTGATCAACAAGATGGTCACCGAGGACGACCTCATCAAGACTGTCACCACCGCCTATGCGAGTGGCTGGCGGCAGGTCAAGCTGTACTTCATGTGCGGCCTGCCGACCGAGACCGACGAGGACGTGCTCGCCATCGCATCGCTAGCGCAGCGGGTGATCGAGGCGGGGCGGTCGGTGACCGGGCGGAGCGACATCCGCTGCACCGTGTCGATCGGCGGGTTCGTGCCGAAGCCGCATACCCCGTTCCAGTGGGCGTCGCAGTGCGCGCACGAGACCGTGGATGCGCGGCTGAAGGCGCTCGGCGCGGCCATGCGGGGCAACCGGCGGTACGGGAAGGCGATCGGATTCCGGTATCACGACGGGAAGCCGTCGATCGTGGAAGGCCTGCTGTCCCGCGGCGACCGGCGGGTCGCCAAAGTGATCAGGGCGGTCTGGGAGGACGGCGGCCGGTTCGACGGCTGGAGCGAGACGTTCTCGTTCGAGCGGTGGGAGAAGGCCGCGGCGATGGCACTGGCGCAGGACGGCGTCGACCTGGACTGGTACACCACCCGGGAACGCGGTTACCAGGAGATTCTGCCGTGGGATCACCTGGACGCCGGCCTGGAGCGGGACTGGCTCTGGCAGGACTGGCTCGCTGCCATCGACCCGGACGGCGCGGAAGAAGTAGAAGACTGCAGGTGGACGCCGTGTTTCGAGTGCGGCGTGTGCCCCGCGATGGGGACCGAGACGGAGACTGGGCCAACCGGGAAGCGTTTGCTGCCACTCAGTGTTGTAGCTCACAGCAGTTCAGGGGCGGGATCGGCTGGTGCGACTGGCTCCGGTCTGATTGGCTCCGCGGCTGGCGCTATAGCCGGCTCTGGCGCGACGCTCGCGGTATCCGCCGCTGTAGCGTCCGGAGCACGCTCGGCGCCTGGCGCCGACGCGACTGGCCAGGAGGGCTAGCGATGGCACGCCAGCAGCCGCGGCCGACCGGGCCGGCGCCGCTGCCGCCGGTGCAGCGCCTGGCTGTCAAGTATGCAAAGCGTGGCAGGATGCGATTCGCGAGTCACAGGGACATCTCACGCGCCGTCGAACGCGGCGTCCGGCGGGCGGGCCTGCCCGTCGCGCACTCTGCTGGCTTCTCACCGCACCCGAAGATCTCCTACGCGGGCGGCGCGCCCACGGGCGCCGCTAGCGAGGCAGAGTTCCTTGAGATTTCCCTCACGGCGGCACTGGATCCTGAGGCCGTGCGCCTCCGGCTGGATGCGGCGCTGCCGGACGGGATTGACGTGATCGAGGTCCACGACCTGGCTGCTGCGCCCGCGCAGCAGCTAGCGGCCTCGGACTGGAAAGTCGTGCTGCCGGGGGTTGCGTCAGCTGACGCGGCCGCGGCAGTCGCGGTGTTCCTCGCCGCAGAACACGCGGAGGTGGATCGCCGCACCAGCAACGGAGTCCGTCGGCTCGACACGCGAGCCGGGGTGGTCACGCTGGAGGTAGAGCGGCGTGCCACTGCGGACGAGCAACCGGATTGTGCGATACTTCGAATGGTTGTTCGGCACATGTCACCTGCCGTACGACCCGAGGACATTCTGGTTGCACTTCGCCAGCTGTCGGCCCTGCAGCCTGCGTCACCAGCGGTGGTGACGCGGCTGGCTCAGGGGCCGCTAGGCGTTGATGCTGCCGTCGCGGCGGCCAGCGCAGCTGGCCCTGGCGAGCAGACCGGAGAGCCGGTCGCGCCGGGACCTGCAGCGCCGGATGGCCTGGCCGGGCCCAAGACCCCGGTTCCGGCCACGACCGCGACGGAAGCGCCCCGGCCTGACGTGAGGGGCGCTGCATGAGACAGGTATTGGCAACGCGCCTGGAAGCGGGGGACGCCCACAGGGCGAGCACCGCTCCGGTGAGCGCGTATGAACAGCTCCCGCGTGGCGCGGAGCGGCCGACGAGGCTGGCTGCGCCCGGGAGCCCAGACGGGAGAGATCGCCCGAATGCTCGAGATCGAGCGAGAGAACGGACATTCACCTGATGACCCAGCCGCCGCTGGCGGTTCGGCCGGCATCTCCGCTTCGGCGGGTTCGGCCGGGTCAGTCGGGGATAACGCAAGCCAGGTTAGCCAGGCCGGCCCGGAGGGCCAGGCCACCCAGGCGAGTCAGCCGACCGGCCGGGCACGGCGCACCCGCCGCGCGGTAACCAGGCCAGCAGGGCCGCCCGCAGGCGGGGCAGAGGCGACCGGGGCCGGGTCACCGGGGGCCGGGGCACCTGGAGCCGGGTCGCGTGGGGCCGGGTCACCTGGGGCCGGGGCGCCGGGGGCTGGAGTGGCGCCGGCTGCATTGCACGCCGAAGCGGCGCCTGCAGACGGCGGCAGCGCCAGTGGTGCCCAGCCTGCCGACGAGGCCGCCACCAAGAGCCGGGGCTCGGCACGGTCTGAAGCCGGTACGCCGCGGCGCCGCTCGTCGCGCTCGCGCGCGGCTTCGGCCGGCGCTGCGGGCGCGGATGCTCCGTCTGTCGACGCTGAGCCCGGAACGCCAGCCGAGGCCGGCGGTGCCCAGGCCGGCGGTGCCCAGGCTGGCGGTGCCCAGGCTGGCGGTGCCCAGGCTGGCGGTGCC
>Ga0335074_10005029_pt1 | contig 18273 bp, 16 predicted proteins | sample Lox_Sample_23_FD_206715 | JGI IMG/M metagenome (GOLD analysis project Ga0335074, IMG submission 206715) | Soil microbial communities from Loxahatchee National Wildlife Refuge, Florida, United States - Lox_Sample_2.3 | ecosystem: Environmental > Terrestrial > Soil > Wetlands | place: USA... | reverse complement strand
GCAGTACAGCGGCCCGCAGCACGAAGCTCAGGAATACGGCGCCCAGCAGTACGGCGGTGCGCAGCCGGGGGAGCGGCCGCCGTTCCGAACTCAGGATTCCTCAGGCGCGCAGGCGCCGTACGGGATACCGGCTCCCTACGGTCCGCCGCCGCCACCCCCGCCACCCCCGCCGCCAGCCTGGTACGGGTTCGGCCCGGAGCAAAGCGGTCCAGGCCATCACGCCGCCGCGCGCCGCCGGCCGCGCCGGAAGGCCGCGTTCGTCGCAGCTGGCATCACTGCCGTGGCACTGGCCGCTGGCGGGACTGCCTGGGCGACCGTGGGCTCGGGAACGGCACCTCTGAGCACGGCGGCCATCGCCGCCCAGACGGATCCTGGCCTCGTCGACATCACCTCGACTCTCGGTTATCAGCATGCGACCGCCGAGGGCACGGGCATGGTGCTGACCTCGAACGGCGAGATTCTGACCAACAACCACGTCGTCGACGGTGCGACCTCGATCAAGGTGCGCGACATTGGCAACGACCGCACCTACACAGCCAAGGTCGTCGGCTACAACGACAGCGACGACGTGGCAGTCATCCAGCTGGTGGGTGCCTCCGGTCTCAAGACGGTGTCGATCGGTAACTCCGGCTCGGTGAGCGTCGGCCAGAAGATCGTGGCGCTGGGCAATGCCGAGGGCAAGGGCGGCACGCCGTCGGTCGTGACGGGAACGGTGACCGGGACCGGAGCGACGATCACCGCCCAGGATGAGGGTGACGGCCAGCTCGAGCACCTCGACGACATGATCCGGACCAACGCCGCCATCGAGCCCGGTGACTCCGGCGGACCGCTGCTGAACTCGGCCGGCCAGGTGGTCGGCATGGACACCGCCGCGTCGAGCAGCAACTCCTCCGGTTACGGCACCACCGCCGCCAGCACGACGACCGCGTTCTCGATCCCGATCAACAAGGCGATCACGATCGCGAAGCAGATCGAGGCCGGCGACGCGTCGAGCACGGTGCACATCGGCGAGACTGCCTTCCTCGGGGTCGAGGTCAGCTCACAGACCGCGGACTCAGGCGCCACGGCGTCCGGCGTCGCGGTGGCCGGCGTGGTGCAGGGCGGCGCGGCCGCATCGGCCGGGCTGACGGACGGTGACACGATCCTGGCTGTGGGAGGCCATCACATCAGCTCTTCCGATGACCTGCAGCAGGTGATCGAGGGCTACCACCCCGGCAACAAGGTGACGGTCGAGTGGTCCAACCAGGTCGGTCAGACCCAGAGCGCGACGGCCACGCTGACTGTCGGCCCGACCGGCTGAGAAAGCCCGGCACGCCGCCCGGCCGGCCGTGTGCCGAGAGCGCTGAGCGCCCCGCCTGGCCCCGGCGGGGCGCTCGGCTTGTCGAAGCGCACGTGACGGCAGACGTTCCCTCAGCTGAACCGGTCGCCGATTCCGTCGAGGAGCAGCGTCAGGCCAAGGTCGAACCGGGCCTGAAGGTGGTCCGGATCGCCCGCTGCTCGCAGGAGATGGCCGAAAACGTAGTCGTCCACGATTGCCAGGACGTCGAGCTTGGCCTGGTCGTCCATCGGCGCGGCGGCCAGAGCGGCCAGTGACTGCTCGCTGTGCCGCAGGCCGTTCGGGCCAGCCATGCCCGCCCGGAGCGCGACGGTGTCGCCGAGGAAGCCGACGGCCCACGGATGGCGCAGGTAGGCCTCGCGGGTCTGGCGGGCGATTGCCGTGAGTGCTGCCCGCCACTCCGCGGGCAGTTCGCGGTCGACCAGGGTATCGCGCAGGAGCGCGTCGCCCATGAGCGCGAGCAGGTCGTCACGCGTGGCGATGTACCGGTACAGGCTCATGGTCCCGGCGCCAAGCGACCGCGCGATCCGCCGCATCGTGACTGCCTCGAACCCTTCATCGTCCGCGATCGCGACTGCCGCATCGGCGATCTGCTGCCGACTGAACCTCGGGCGCCGCTCCGTAGGCTCCGGGCGCGCCCAGACCGACTGCGCACCGGACTGGTTTGACTCCGCCATCGTGGCTCCGTTATCGTCTTGAGCGTACAACGTACGCACTAAGGTACGCCGTACGCAACGCTCGCTGCAACTCCGGCGACGGGGCCGCGAGCGCGAGGAACAAAAGATATATCTTGTCCGCCGACGGTGAAGAGATATATCTTGACCATGCTCCGCTGGCGACGCGCGGCTAATGACGAGAAGGCGGGATGCCATGACAGGCAGCATCAAGCGCTGGCACCGGGCTGTTGTGGACCGGATCGCCGAGTCGCGCTGGCTCCGGAGCCGTTCCGGTTCAGGGGCTGCGTGGGCGCATTACGAGCGGCACGCTCGCGCCCGCACGGTAGCGGCGGACCGGCATGCTCACGTCCGGGGCCAGGCGGCAGCACGGGCGAGGCGATGGGCGCAGAACGGCCCGCCGCGCGTCCTGCCGCGGTGGCAGGCGGCAGCCGGCCGCATCTTCGGCGCAGGCAACACGCGAGAGGGACAGGACAAGTGACAGACGCAATCACGGCCGAGGGCCTGGTGAAGAACTTCGGCAAGACGCAAGCGCTGGCCGGGGCCGGGTTTTCTGCCGCAGCCGGTACTGTGCTCGGCGTCCTCGGCCCGAACGGCGCGGGAAAGACCACGGCCGTCCGGATCCTCACCACGCTGCTGCCGCCGGACGGCGGCCACGCGAGTGTCGGCGGCTACGACGTCGTCGGCGATGCTCACCAGGTCCGGCAGCTGATCGGCCTCACCGGTCAGTACGCGTCCGTCGACGACGGGCTGTCCGGCACTAACAACCTGGTCATGATCGGCCGGCTACTCGGGCTCAGCAGGGCGACGGCGCGGGCACGGGCGGCCGAGCTGCTGTCCCGGTTCGACCTGACCGACGCGGCGAGCCGCCCGGTGAAGACTTACTCGGGCGGCATGCGCAGGCGGATCGACCTGGCCGCCAGTCTCGTTGGCCGCCCGCAGGTGCTGTTCCTGGACGAGCCGACGACGGGCCTGGACCCGCAGGCCCGCAGTGACGTCTGGGACATGATCCGGATGCTGGTGGCCGACGGGGTGACCGTGCTGCTGACGACCCAGTACCTGGACGAGGCCGACCAGCTGGCCGACGACATCGTGGTCATCGACCACGGCCGGGTCATTGCCACGGGCACGCCTGACGAGCTCAAGGCGAAGGTCGGCGGTCAGGTGCTCGAGGTCGTCCCCGCGGACTCCGGGCGGCTCGGTGACGTCGCCGAGATCCTCGCGAACTGGACGGGCAGCGAGCCCGTTGCGGAGACTGGCGCCCGTCAGCTCACTGCCCAGGTCGCGAACGCCTCGCTGCTACCCGGCATCGTCCGGCAGCTCGATGAGGACGGGATCGAGCTTGCCGAGTTCAGCCTCCGCAAGAGCAGCCTTGACGAGGTGTTCCTGACCCTGACCGGCCACCGCGCCGAGGACGAGCTCGCGCTTGCTGCCGGCGCAGCCGGCGGCCGCACCGCTCGCGAGACAGAAAAGGCAGCACGATGACGACCGCGACCGTTCCGGCGCTGAGCCCGGCCCGGCACCTCAGTCCGCTGACAGGCGTGCGAAACTCGCTCACGCTGACGTGGCGCAGCGTCCTGAAGATCCGCACGAACTCCGAGGACCTGATCGGCCTGAGCCTGCAGCCGATCATGTTCCTGCTGTTGTTCGTCTACGTCTTCGGCGGCGCGATCGCCGGCTCGCCGAAGGGCTATCTGCAGTACGTGCTGCCGGGGATTCTCGTTCAGACTGTCCTGTTCGCGACACTCGGCACCGGGCTGATGCTCAACCAGGACATCTCCGCCGGGATCTTCGACCGCTTCCGCAGCTTGCCGATCGCGCGGTGGGCGCCACTGGCGGGCGCAATTCTCGGGGATGTCACCCGCTACGTCATCTCCGTGGTGGTGACGGTCGGCTTCGGCATGATCCTCGGCTTCCGGGTGACGACCAACCCGCTCGCCGCCATCGGGGCGTGCCTCCTCGTCCTGGCGTTCGCTCTGGCGATGTGCTGGATCTCGGCGCTCATCGGCATGGTCGTCAAGTCGCCACAGGGCGTGCAGACATTCGGGTTCACCGCGATGTTCCCGATCGTGTTCGCCAGTGGCCTGCTCGTCCCGATCACCACGATGCCCGGCTGGCTGCAGGCGTTCGCGAAGGCGAACCCGATGACTCTGCTCGCAGCCGCCTGCCGCGGCCTGATGGTCGGCGGTCCGGTCGGCAGCTACGCCTGGGAGTCCATGGTGTGGGCGCTGGGCATCTGCGCCGTGTTCGCGCCGCTCGCCGTTCGTGCCTACCGGCGGCGGGCTTAGCCGGTGACGACGCCCGCCGTAGTCAGTCGCGCGGTCGCCGCGGCCCGTCGGCTCGGCTTCCCGCTTACCCGCGCGGAGGCAGGACCTGACCGGCCGTCCTCGTGCCTTCCGGGGACCGGCCGGTTCCTGGCGATGCTCGCGGCAGGCTGCCACGGCGGCACGATTGCCGAGTGCGGCACCGGGGCCGGTATCGGCGCGGCATGGATCTCGAGCGCCATGCCCGCCGACTGCCGCCTGGTGACCGCCGAGCTGGACGCATCGCTGGCGGCAGCGGCGGCCGACCTGCTCGCTCCCGACCCGCGGATCTGTGTCCTGGCCGGGAACGCTGCCGACCTGCTGCCGCAGCGCGCTCCGTTCGATGTGCTGTTCGCCGACTGCGGCATCCGCGACGTGGCCACGTTCGGGTGCCTGACCGCGCTGCTTAAGCCCGGCGGACGGATCGTGATGGACGACCTTGTCCCGGCTCGCGCACCTGGCGGCGGCGACTCCGCCAGCTCGCACATCAAGCGCGACCTGTTCGCCCGGACGGAGGGCCTCACCTGGACCGAGGTTGTCTTGCCCGACCTGCAGAGCTCGCTGCTGGTGGGCACGCGGGCGAGCGGCCCGATGTGACGGCGGCCGCCTTGATCCGCGACGATAGGGATCATGCCCAGTCAGTTTGACCCGCCGTCCGGTACTCGTGACTTCCTCGCTCGCGACGTGGCGCAGCGTGAGCATGCCTTCGCGGTCATCCGCTCGGTGTTCTCGCGATACGGTTTCGAGCCCCTGCAGACGCCGGCCTTCGAGCGCCTGGACGTCCTGCTCGGCAAATACGGCGACGAGGGCGACAAGCTGGTCTTCAAGATCCTTCGGCGTGGCGAGCACGAGGCGTCGGGGGAGGCGGACCTGGCACTGCGGTACGACATGACGGTGCCGCTGGCGCGGGTCTACGCCGCTTACGGCAGCCAGCTGCCGACGCCGTACAAGCGGTACGCCATGGGACAGGTCTGGCGCGCTGACCGGCCGGGGAAGGACCGGTACCGCGAATTCGTGCAGTGTGACCTGGACACGCTGGGCTCGGCCTCGCTGCTGGCCGATGCGGAGGTGGTATCTGCGCAGCACGACGCGCTGGCGGGGCTCGGACTGTCCGGCTTCACGATTCTGCTGAACTCGCGGCGGGTACTGACCGGCCTGCTTGCGGCGTTCGGCGTCCGGCCCGAGATCGGCAGCGGCGTACTCATCTCGCTCGACAAGCTGGACAAGCTCGCCCCCGGGGAGGTCGTCGCCGAGCTGACCGGACGCGGGCTTGCCGGCGAGCAGGCCGGCGAGCTGGTGACCACGCTCACCGCGCCGGACTCGGCGGACCGTGTCCGGGTCGCGCTCAGCAAGACGGACGAGGGAATCGCCGGCCTGGACGAGGTCGACACCGTGCTGAGCCTGCTGTCCGGTCAGTTCCCGGCTGGCCGCATCGTGTTCACGCCGCGCATGGTGCGCGGGCTGAGCTACTACACCGGGCCCATCTGGGAAGTGGTGGCGGACGGGGTGGCCGGCTCGATCGGCTCCGGCGGCCGCTACGACCACCTGATCGAGGCGCTCGGCGGGCCGGACGTGCCCGCAACCGGATCCTCGATCGGGGTGGAGCGGATCCTGGCCCTGCTGCCGGAGGCGGACGCGGCGGCAGCCCGCCTCGATGTCGCCGTCACCGTGATGCGGGCCGACCTCGGGCCCGACTCGTTCGCCTTCGCGGCGGCTGCCCGGTCAGCGGGACTGCGCGCCAGCGTGTACCTCGGCTCTTCCGGCAAGCTCGGCCGGCAGCTGAAGTGGGCCAGCGACGCCGGTGCGCGCTGGTCGCTTATCTACGGCGAGCAGGAACTTCAGGCGGGCACAGTGACGGTGCGCGACATGACGACCGGAGAGCAGGCCATGGTCCCGGTTGCCGAGTTGCCGGATTACCTGGCGCGGGCCGGGGCGCGGGGATAACTGACGCGATGACGGCGCACTACACCGAGCCGGTGGCCTGGCATGCGAGCCTGCCGGGCGTGGTGACGACGGCGGCCGCGCTGATCGGTGACGGCGGCGGGAAGATCCTGCTGGTGAAGCCGAACTACCGCGGCTACTGGGGGCTACCCGGCGGCATCTGCGAGTTCCGCGAGTCACCGCACGCCGGCTGCGCGCGCGAGGTGGCGGAGGAACTAGGCCTCGTCCGGCCGGTCGGCGCCCTGCTGTCGCTGGACTGGCAGATCCCCCAGGCGGTGTACGGCTCCGCGTCGCGCCCGGTTGTGTACTTCATCTTTGACGGCGGCACGCTGCCGACGCTCGACGACGTCCGGCTGCAAGAGGAAGAACTCGAGGACTGCCGGTTCGCCGCCGCCGCTGAGATGGCGGGCTTGCTGCCTCCGCACGGGCTGCTCCGCGTCCGGGCTGCACTGTCGGCCCGCGACTCCGGCCGCCTTCGCTACGTGCCGCAGTGGGACTCGGGCAGTCTGCCGGCCGAGGACTAGCCGCGCCGCACTGGCCGGGCGGACGGCGGCCGGAAGGGCCTGAGGTGTCAGGCTCCGGCGGCGGGAGCGGGGATCAGGCTCGCCAGCGAGCCGGTCCTGCGGATAGCCGTAGCGCCGAAGACGGCCGCCAGGTGGGTCTCCACGACCGGCAGCACATCCGCGACCGTGACGGGCCTGCCAGCCTCCGCCGAGAGCGAAGTGACTGAGGCGTCAGAGATGCCACACGGCACGATCCGGTCGTACCACGAGAGGTCGCAGTCACAGTTCAGGGCGAAGCCATGCATGGTCACGCCGCGCGCGACTCGTACGCCGATGGCCGCGACCTTGCGGTCGGGGCGGCCGCCGCCGGTGATCCAGGCCCCGCGGCGCCCGTCAACTCGCCCGGCTGGGACACCGAATTCGCGGCAGGCGCGGATCATGGCCGACTCGATGCCGTGGACGTAGGCCACCACGTCGACAGGCTCATCCAGGGCAACGATGGGGTAGCCGACAAGCTGACCGGGACCGTGCCAGGTAATGTTGCCGCCTCGGTCGACGTCGATCACGGGAGCTCCCGGGTCGCCGGCCGGCCGGTCGAGCGGCGTCGTGCGCTTGCCCGCGGTGTAGACCGGCTCGTGCTCGAGAAGCAGGCAGGTGTCGGGGATTTCGCCCCGGACTCGCTGCTCGTGAAGCTGCCGCTGCAGTTCCCACGCCTCGGAGTAATCGATCCTGTTCCCGGAGACCCCGATCCGCGCAAACACCAGCTCACCGTGCATGCAGCCAGCCTATCGCGCGCTCTGCGCACGCCCGGCGAAGGCGATCACGCGATATAGCTTGACGGCGTGACGCGATAGTACTTATTGTCTGTCAGTAACGAGCAAGCACGGCGTAACAAGCAAGCACGGCGGACGAGGGGACGCAGGCTGCGATGGGTCCGATGGAGATCTTCACGGCGCTCGGAACACCGGCCGGACGCGAGAACCCGTATCCGCACTACGCCGCCCTGCACGAGCTCGGCGAGGTGATCACGCTGGCACCAGGCTCGATCGCGGTCGTCGGCTATGACGCCATCAGCGAGGTGCTACGCGACCCTGGCTTCCGGGTCTCCGACGCCGATCAGCTTGACCACGACCTGCCCGGCTGGCGCGAGCATCCGGTCTTCGTGCAGGCGGTCGACTGGATCCTGAATCTGAACGAGCCCCGGCACGCCCGGATCAGGAGCCTCATCGCGCGAGCCTTCAGCGCACGCCGCGTGGCCGCGCTCACGCCCGCCATCGAGGCAATGGCCGACAGCCTCATCGATGCAATGGCCGAGCGCGGCGCCGACGGCTCCGCCGTGGAGTTCATGCACGACTTCGCGTATCTCCTGCCGGTCACTGTGATCTGCGAGCTCATCGGCATTCCGGATTCTGACCGGGAGGCCTTCCGGCCGGTCGCCCGCGACATCGCCGGCATCTTCGAGCTGGACGACCCCGCGCGGCTGCCGGCCATCAATGCTGCTGCCGCCGAACTGCTGGCCTACTTCACCGGCCTCGCGGCGCAGCGTCGAGCCCGGCCGCAGGACGACCTTGTCAGCGTTCTGCTGTCGATTAGCGAGACCCGGGACGGCCGGCTGACCGACGCTGAGCTCCTGCACAATCTGACTCTCCTGCTGGTCGCTGGCTTCGAGACGACGACAAACCTGCTCGGCAACGGCGTGCAGATCCTGCTGGAGCGGCCCGCGCTCGGTGAGCAGCTTCGAGACGGCTCGCTCACGGCCGCCGCGTTCACCGAGGAGGTGCTGCGCTTCGACTCGCCGGTGCAGCTCACGTCGCGATCCGGGTACGACGCGAAGATCGGCGATGTCGTCGTGAGCGACGGCGATCAGATCATGACGATCCTCGGAGCGGGCAACCGGGATCCGCGCAGGTTCGACCGCCCAGACGTCTTCGACCCGGTGCGTACCGAGGGCGCGCCGCTGAGCTTCGGAGCCGGAACGCACTTCTGCGTGGGCGCTGCGCTGGCACGGCTCGAGGGCACGATCGCCTTCCCTCGCCTCGCGGCCCGCTTCCCGGCGCTCGCGCGCGGAGGCGATCCAGTCCGGCGGCAGTCGTTCCTGCTGCGTGGTTACGACGTCCTGCCCGTCTGCGTGGCATAGAGGTGGCATAGACCGAGTGCGGCACGCCGTGGCTACGGCGGACATTCCGGTCACAGGAAAGCCCCAGCTGACGGTGGAGTGACTCTCAGGCTATCCGGGCACATATGACCGGGAATGCCATCACGGCGCCAGGTAGCTGGAGGTGCGTGGCTTGGTCGACTACGACGAACTATGCAACATGAGCCCGCAGGAGAGACACCAGCTCCGGCAGATGCTCGCTGCCCTCGACGATGTCAGCCCGCACGCTATCAGGGTCAGTGAAGTGCGCCGGAGGATCCTGTTGCTCGCCGTCGTCGTGTGCTGCGTCGTGCTTGCGGTCTGGATCGGCATTCTGGCGACGACGCTGCCGCACTACTATCGGGCAGGCGGCTGGCGCGGCGCCTGGGTTGGCTTCGACATCGCCGAGCTCGCGGCGTTCGCAGCGACCGGCTGGGCAGCCTGGAGACGGCGGCAGATCCTCATCATCTGCCTGGTGGTCCTCGCGACGCTCCTGTGCTGTGACGCCTGGTTCGACGTCGTCCTCGACGCGCGGACGAAGGGGTTCGAGGTCAGCTTGCTGTCCGCACTGGTCGTCGAGCTTCCGATCGCGGTGCTGGCGATCATCGCAGCACGCCGGCTGCTGCGCATGACCAATGCCGTCATGCTGCGCTACCGCGGCGAGAGCGGCCCGGTGCCGCGGCTCCGCCAGATTCCGCTGGTTGGCGTCACACCCGGCCGGCCGCTGATCGATCTTCTCGGCCAGCCGCAGGAGCAGCTGCACCCGGAACCGGGCGACCGGCAGGCGCAAGCAGGGGGCGGGATCCGGTTAGCTGGCGGACCGTCCGGCGATAGCCGCGTCCAGCGCGGGCCGGATCGCCGGGAAACGGAACTCGAAGCCGGCCTGCTCGAGACGGACCGGTAGCGCTCGGCAGCTGGTAAGCAGCTCAGTGGACAGCTCGCCCAGCGCCAGCCGCAGCGCGGCGGCGGGGACCGCGAAGAGTGCAGGCCGGTGCAGTGCGGTCGCCAGAGCACGAGTGAGGTCGGCGTTGGTCACTGGCTCCGGCGCCGTCAGGTTCACCGGACCGGAGAGCTCATCGTGCTCCAGGAGGAACCGCACGGCGCGCAGGTGGTCTGCGGACGCGATCCAGCTGACGTACTGGGTGCCTGAGCCGAAGCGCGCGCCGATGCCGAGCCGGAACGGGCCCAGCATCCGCGGCAGCATCCCGCCGGAGCGAGACAGGACGACACCAGAGCGCATGTTAACGACGCGGATGCCAGCCTGAGCAACTGGCTGCGTCGCAGCCTCCCAGTCGCGGACCACAGTGGACAGGAAGCCCGCGCCGGCCGGCGCGCTCTCGTCGACGGCGCGACCGCCCGTGTCGCCGTACCAGCCGATGGCTGAGGCCGCGATCAGGACAGGTGGAGGCTTGGCGGCGGCCTGGATAGCTGCGACGATCGCGGCAGTGCCGACGGCCCGGCTGTCGTGCAGCTCCTTCTTGCGCGCGGCAGACCAGCGGCCTGCCGCAATCGGCGCGCCGGCCAGGTGCACGACCGCGTCGACGCCTGAGAGCGCACCAGCCGGAAGGCCGCCGCCGGGTGCGGTCGGATCCCAGCGGACCTCACCGTCTCCAGCAGGCGGCCGGCGGACGAGCCGGACGACGCTGTCTCCGCTCGTGGTCAGGCTATCCGCCAGCGCACTGCCGATGAGGCCGCCCGAGCCAGTGATCGCCACTCGCATGTGCAGTCCGCCGTGAGGGAGCCCGTGGCGCCTTCGCCGCCCCGAGCCGCTACAAGCCGAGCTCGGTCTCGAAGGCACCTTCCTCGAGCCGTTCCTTGACAGTGACCAGGAACCGCGCCGCGTCGGCTCCGTCGACCAGCCGGTGGTCGTAGGTGAGTGCCAGATAGACCATCGAGCGGACCGTGATGACCTCGCCGAGCATCGGGTCCTCGACGACCACGGCACGCTTCACCACGGTGCCGGTACCGAGAATCCCCACCTGCGGCTGGTTGATGATGGGCGTGTCGAACAGCGCGCCCCTGCTGCCGGTATTGGTCAGCGTGAAGGTGCCGCCGGACAGGTCGTCCGGGCTAACCTGACCGGCACGCGTGCGCGCGGCTAGGTCGGCGATCTTTCGCGCCAGCCCGCCGATGTTGAGATCACCGGCGTTCTTGATGACCGGCACCATGAGGCCGCGCTCGGTGTCGACCGCGATGCCGAGATGCTCGGCATCGTGGTAGGTGACCTGGCTCGACGCCGTGTCGATCACGGCGTTCAACGTCGGATGCACCTTAAGGGCCTCGACGACGGCCAGCGCGAAGAACGGCAGGAACGACAGCTTGACGCCCTCACGCGCCTCGAACGCCGACTTCGCGCGGTCGCGGAGTCGGGCGATCGCGGTAACGTCCGCCTCGACAACGGTCGTCAGCTGCGCCGACGTCTGCAGCGACTCGACCATCCGCTGCGCGATCACCTGGCGGGCCCGTGACATCCGCTCGGTCGTGCCGCGCAGGCTCGACGGGACGATCGCCGGCCGCGGCCGGGTCGACTCAGCCGCGGGCGCGGATGCCGAGGGCGCGAACGCGGCCGGGGCGGCCACCGCTGCTGCCGCCGGGGCCGCGGCCACCGGTGCGACTGGTGCGGACGCCGGAGCAGGCGCTGCGCCGACGGATGCCGGAGCTGGCGGCTGCTGTGCTGGCGCCTGCTGTGCTGGCGGCTGCTGTGCTGGAGGCTGGACTGCCGGTGACGGGGGGGCCAGCCCCGAGCCACGCTGCAGCGCAGCCGCGTCGAGGATGTCCTGCTTCCGGATGCGGCCGCCGACGCCGGTGCCGGTCACGCTGGTCAGGTCTATACCGTGCTCGGCTGCCAGCTTCCGCACCAGCGGAGTCACGTACGGTCCGTCGGCGTCCGGGGTGAACTGCGCCGGGGCGGCAGCCTGGCCGTTGCCCGGCGCGTCGTAGCCGTCCGGCGGATATGCCGCTGCCGACTGCGCTGCTGCCGCCGGCGGCTGAGTTGCCGCCGGCTGCTGAGCGGGGGCGGGCGGCTGATAGGCCGGTGCTGGTGCCTGGTACGCCGGCGGCTGGTAGCGCGGGGTAGCTACGGGCGGCGCGTACTGCGCCGCTGCCGGCTGCTGGACAGGTGAACCGGGTACTGGCGGCTCATCTGCTGGCGGCTCCACGGCGGTGGGCTGTACTGGTTCCGGCGCGGCCTGCTCGGGAGGCGCGGGGGGCGCTGCGGCGGCTGGCTGGCCGGCTGGCTCCTGAGGTGCTTCCTGAACCGGGGGCGCGGCCGGAGCGCCCGCCGCGCCGTCCTCGTCGATGACCGCCAGTTCCGCGCCGACAGCGACCGTTTCGTCCTCAGAGACGGTGATGCCGCGCAGGACTCCGGAGACCGGGGAGGGGATCTCGGTGTCGACCTTGTCGGTCGAGACCTCCAGCAGCGGCTCGTCGGCCTGTACGTGCTCGCCCTCGCGCTTCAGCCAGCGGGTGACTGTGCCCTCGGTGACGCTCTCACCGAGCTGTGGCATCGATACCGAGACCGACATGGCTCGCAGTAGCTCCTTCTTGGTGTGATGTCGACTTTAGCGCGGTCAGCGGGTCAGCCGTGGTTGTGGAGAGGCTTTCCGGCCAGGGCCAGGAAGGCCTCGCCGATCGCCTCGGACTGCGTCGGGTGCGGATGGATCAGCTGGGCCACGTCGTTCGGCACGGCTTCCCAGTTCACGATCAGCTGCGCCTCGGCGATCACGTCCCCGGCATGCGCGCCGACGAGGTGAACGCCGAGCGTCGGGCCGCCGCCGGCCGTGACGAGAACCTTGGCCGCGCCGTTGGTCTGCAGGATCTGGCTTTTTCCGTTGCCCGCCAGGTCGTAGGTGAACTCGGTGAACTCGATCCCGCGGGCCGCCGCCTGGGCGGACGTGATGCCGACCGAGGCGACCTCAGGGTCGCAGTAGGTGATGCGCGGCACGCCGTCGTAGTCCACCGGGACAACCGGCAGTCCGGCCAGCCGCTCGGCGACGAGGATGCCCTCGGCGAAGCCGACGTGGGCGAGCTGCAGGCCCGGGCGAAGGTCTCCCACCGCCGAGATCGTCGGGATGTTGGTCTGGCAGAGCTCGTCCACCAGCACGAAACCGCGGTCCATGGCCACGCCGACGTCGTCGTAGCCAATCCCGGCCGACACCGGGCCGCGGCCGACGGCGACGAGCAGCAGCTCGGCGTCGATCGTCTCGCCGCCCTCGAGCGTGACGGTGACACCTGCGCCGGTGTCCTTGACACTCTCGAACCTGGTGCCGAGCTTGAAGCCGATCCCGCGCCGGCGGAAGGCCCGCTCGAGGAGCTTCGAGCTCGACTCCTCCTCGGTCGGCAGCAGGTGCGGCAGCATCTCGACGATCGTCACCTCGGTGCCGAATGACCGCCAGACGCTCGCGAACTCGACGCCGATCACGCCGCCGCCGAGAATAACCACGGAGGACGGCACATGGTCGAGCTCCAGTGCATGGTCGCTGGTGATCACGCGGTTGCCGTCGATCTCCAGGCCCGGCAGGCTGCGGGTCTGTGACCCGGTGGCCAGCACGATCTGGGCCCCGGTGATCACCCGCTCACCGACCTGGACTGAGGTCGGAGAGACGAGCTTCCCCGTTCCCTCGATGACGTCGATCTTCCGGCTGGCGACGAGGCCGACCAGGCCCTTCCACAGCCGGGTGACGACCTTGTCCTTGTAGGCGTTCACCCCGGCCATGTCGATGCCGTCGAGAGTGGCCTGAATACCGAAATTGGCGCCGTGATTCACGTGGTCGGCCACCTCGGCGGCGTGCAGCAGTGCCTTGGTAGGAATGCAGCCGCGGTGGAGGCAGGTGCCGCCGACCTTGTCCTTCTCGATGAGCGCGACCCGCATGCCGAGCTCAGCGGCACGCAGCGCGCACGCGTATCCGCCGCTGCCGCCCCCGAGGATGACGATGTCGTAGCTGGCTTCCCCGCTCTCGGGGCGACTCTCGGTCACGTTGTGCTCCTTCTCAGCTGTTCCCGGGGAGCGCCATTGCTCTCCCGTGTGCGCGCCGCTGGCTCACAGGCGCCCGTCTGCCACGTCCTGCGCGACCTGGACGAGCATCCGCACTGCGGCACCGGTACCGCCCTTGGGGGTGTATCCGTATGCCTCGCCTTCGTGGAAGGCCGGCCCGGCGATGTCCACATGAGCCCAGCGCACACCGTCGGGCACAAATTCCTTGAGGAACAGGCCAGCCACCAGCATGCCGCCGAAGCGCTCACCGGCGACGTTGGCGATGTCAGCGACCGGGGAGTCCAGGCCCTTGCGGAGCTCGGCGGGCAGCGGCATCGGCCAGGCTTGCTCGCCGGCGGTGCGCGCGGTCTCGGCGACTGCTGCCGCGGTGTCGTCGTCACTGCCCATGACGCCGGCGATGCGCGGGCCGAGCGCCACCAGCTGGGCACCGGTCAGGGTCGCCACGTCGATGAGGAGGCTCGGGCTGTCCTGAGCAGACCGGGCAAGCGCGTCGGCCAGCACGAGGCGGCCTTCGGCGTCGGTGTTCAGCACCTCGACGGTCTTGCCGCCGAAGATCGTGATCACGTCGGACGGACGCTGCGCGCCTCCGCCTGGCATGTTCTCGGCCATGGGCAGGTAGCCGACGACGTTGACCTTCGGTTTCAGTGCTGCGATGACCTGCAGTGCGCCAAGCACCGCGGCCGCCCCGCCCATGTCCGACTTCATTGCCTCCATCGCCTTAGGCGGCTTCAGCGACAGGCCGCCGGAGTCGAAGGTGATGCCCTTGCCGGCGAACACCACGGTGGTCGTGGCGTCCGGGTGGCGGTAGGCCAGGCGCACGAGGCGAGGCGGGTGAATCGAGCCCTGCCCGACGCCGGTGATCCCGCCGTAGCCACCGCTCGCGAGGCTGTCGTGGTCGAGTACGTCGATACCGAGTCCGGAGTCATCCGCCACCCTTGCGGCCTCGGCAGCAAACGTCTCGGGGTAGAGGTCCGACGGGCTGGTGTTGACCAGGTCACGGACCAGGTTCATCCCGTCCGCCAGCGCCTGGGCGCGCCCGACGGCGGCGCCGGCGCCGTCGGCGGAGGTGATGAGCTGGAGATCTGGTGTCGCGCTGGTGCCGGCGGCACTGCCGCTGCTGGTGCCGTTGCTGGCCGAGCGGTAGCGGGTGAAGGTGTACCGGCCGAGGAGTGCCCCCAGCGCGACGGCCTCGACCTCGGCCGCATCGCGCGCAGGCAGTGACAGGGCGATCGACTGCGTCGTGCCGCCAGTCAGGGAACGCACCGCCGAGCCTGCCGCTCGGCGCAGGGACTCAAGGGTGCTGCGCTCGCCGTCTCGGCCCTCCTCGCCGAGGCCGACGGCGACGATCAGCGGCGCGCCTATCCGGCCCGCGCTGGCGATTCTCGTGAGCTCGTCCTGCTTGCCGGTCGCCCCCAGCGCGGCGAGCGTCGCAGCGAGCGTCCCCTCGAAGGCGGCATCAGCTGCCTCGGAGCCAGCTGCGAGGAGAGGTCCGTCGGGGGTCTGCGTCACTCCGAGAACGAGGGCGCCGGTGGCTACGCTGCGAGCGTCGTCCTGGGTGATTGTCAGCGGGTTCGTCGTCACGGTCAGAGCCTAGTGCCTCCTGCGCGCGTCCCTGATCGGCGGGATCCGGGCCCAGCGGCCGCTCTCGTGTGCCCTGTCCGTGATCACGAAGGATTTTACCGTCGGCGCTAAAAATCCTCCGTCCTGATGGTCAGTGCGAGAATGGCTCGCCATTCTCTGCCTGGCGGCGGGCCTGAGCCGCGCGGCTGATGGCCGCCCCCGGCAGCTGCTGACTGACGGCCGGGCGGGGGGGACCTGCCACGAGCTGGCGGGCCCGTTCGCTGCGTGCGTCCTCGATCCGCTGCAGCAAGGCAGCATCTGCCCGGATCTCGGCGTCGTTCGGCGACAAGGCAAGCGTCGCGGTCAAGATGAACGACAGGAGGCAGATGCCGATCAGCAGGGGCAGCAGGAAGCCCGGCGCGGTCGCACCGCCGCCGGCCATCTCCATGCCGCCGCCGGGGCCGGGCCGGAACAGGTGCATGGCTGCCATCCCGGTGTAGTGCATACCGCTGACCGCAACGCCCATGATCATGGCGGCACCGATCGTTGCGCGCAGGCCCCGCAGGTTCAGCGCGGCCCAGAATGCCGCGGTCGCGGCGATAATCGCGATAAGCACGGAGACGGCAAAAAGCACCGGGTTGTACGTCATCCGCGCGGCCAGGCGCATGGCGGTCATCCCGGTGTAGTGCATTGCCGCGACGCCGATCCCGGTAAATGCTCCCGCTAGCAGGAGACTTCCCCAGGAGCGCCTTCCGAAGCCGACGATCAGCAGGCCGATGCCGACGACGACCACCGCGATCAGCATGCTGCCTATCGTGATCAGCACGTTGTAGTGGATGACCTGGCCGGGGACGGTGTAGCCGAGCATCGCGATGAAGTGCATGACCCAGATGCCGGTCGTCCCGATCGACAGGGCTCCGAGCAGCAGCCACCGGAGCCGGCTGCGGCCAGCCATGGCCATCGCGCGGGCCGTGCACCGCAAGCCGAGAAAGGCGCCCAGGCACGACATGAGGTAGCCGAGAACGGGTGTGACTAGCCCGTACGAGAAGTTGTGAACCGTCAGCATGTGCTCATCCCGCCCCTAGTAGTGCAATCAGGGGAGAGTATTCGCCATGCTTCGCTTTGCGCGGCGAAAGACAAGGTTCTCACCTGGGGAAAACGCTCGCGCTTCTGAGTCGTCAGGGGCGCTGGCCAGCCCGCACGAGCCCGTGCTCGTAGGCGAAGACTACGGCCTGCACGCGGTCACGTAGCCCAAGCTTGGCCAGGACGCGGCCGACGTGCGTCTTCACTGTCGCCTCGGAGACGTACAGCCGGGCTGCGATCTCGGCATTGGACAGTCCCTGCGCGACCAGCGTGAGCACCTCGCGTTCCCGGTCCGTCAGCTCGGCCAGCCCGTCCGGCGGCGAGCTGGCCGCCGCTCCCGGCAACAGGTCAGCGAACTGGTCAATGAGCCGCCGGGTCGTGGATGGCGCGACCACCGAGTCGCCGGAATGAACCGCGCGGATGGCAAACAGCAGCTCCTCCGGCGGCACGTCCTTGAGCAGGAAGCCGCTGGCACCGGCCTTCAGCGCCGCGAACGCGTACTCGTCGAGGTCGAACGTGGTCAGCATCAGCACCCGCGGCAGATCACCGGCCTGCCGGATGTGCTGGGTGGCCGCCACTCCGTCGACTCGAGGCATCCGGGCGTCCATGACCATAACGTCGGCAGGCAGTCTGCGGGCCAGCTCGATCGCGGCGCCGCCGTCGCCCGCCTCGCCCACGACTTGCATGTCCGGCTGGGCGTCGAGCACCATGCGGAATCCTGTCCGGACGAGTTCCTGGTCGTCGACAAGGATGATCCGGATGGGGCTGCAGGCCGATGCGCCGTGCTCGCCGGGCTCAGGGGTGTTCATCCGCCACCACCCGAGAGCGCGGGCGGGCTTGACCAGCCGACGGCGGCCACGTTTCTGTCCTGGTTTCCCGAGTCGCTGCCGGGATCGGCGACCGGGCCCGGGCAGGGAAGCCGGGCGGTGACCCGGAAGCCGCCGCCAGGCAGCGGCCCGGCCTCGACAGTCCCGCCGTAGAGGGCAATGCGCTCCCGCATGCCTGCCAGGCCGTGGCCCGCCGGCCCTTCGCCGCCGGCGATACCGAGGCCGTCGTCGGTGACCTCCACGGTCAGGCCGTCGGGCTCGTAGCGAAGGGCGACCGCTGCCGTCGCGGCCAGGCCGGCGTGCTTGCGCGTATTGGTGAGTGACTCCTGAACGACCCGGTAGGCCGCGAGCTCGGCGCCCTCGGGCAGCTCACGTGGCGAGCCGGTCAGCGTGTAGGCGACCTCAAGTCCGGCCGCCCTGGCCTGGTCGAGCAGCTCGCGGAGTTCGCCGAGACCGGGCACCGGCGCCAGGCCCGACTGCTGGTTCTCAGACCGCAGGACGCCGAGCAGGCGGCGCATCTCGGCGAGTGCCTGGCGCCCGGTGCCCGAGATGGCCTCCAGGGCGGTTTCGGCCCGGTCCGGGTCGTTGCGCATCGCGTAGCGGGCCCCGTCGGCTTGCACGACCATGACGCTCACGTGGTGGGCGACGACATCGTGCAGCTCGCGGGCGATCCGGGCGCGCTCGGCCGCAGCCGCGATCCTGGCCTGAGCGTGCCGTTCGGCCTCGAGGCGGGCAGCTTTGTCCTCGAGGGCGGCGTAGTAGCCGCGGCGATAGCGCATCGAGTCGCCGAGCACCCAGGCGAGCAGCGCGCTGCCGCAGAAGAAGACGATGCCGAACAGCACCCGGTCGACGAAACCGATGCCGTGCACGTTCACCCGCACGATGACCCAGACCATCGAGCCGGCCATGCAGGCGAGCA
>Ga0335074_10005028_pt1 | contig 18276 bp, 21 predicted proteins | sample Lox_Sample_23_FD_206715 | JGI IMG/M metagenome (GOLD analysis project Ga0335074, IMG submission 206715) | Soil microbial communities from Loxahatchee National Wildlife Refuge, Florida, United States - Lox_Sample_2.3 | ecosystem: Environmental > Terrestrial > Soil > Wetlands | place: USA... | reverse complement strand
CTACGAGTATCCGTCCCGGATTCTTCAACGTCTGGGGAACCGTGCTGGCGATCTTTGTGCTCGCCGTCAACTTCTCCGGGCTCACCCTGCTCGGAGCCCCCTACTGGCTCTCTCCCGTGATCGACGGCATCGCGCTGGTGATCGGGGTACTGGTCGCCGGCAAGGGCCTGCGAGGCGTGCTGTCGGGTTAGGACTCGGCAGTAGTGATGGCACGACGCTCCTGATCCCTACGGCACTCGACTTCGATCCCACCCAGCGGGCCTGGCGATGTCCGGATTCGCTGATCTGCCAGCGGCCTTACCGGCTGCTGGCAGCGCCTCGCCGACCGCTCTAACGCACCGCCATAGGGCTCCTCGCGTGGGCGGATCTGCCACCCGTTGGTGGTTCGGCGAGACATTGAGCCGGGTCTGGCTGGCCAGGGATAATTAATTCAGATCAGCACTTGGAGACTCCAAGACGCTGTTCGCAAAGCGACCGCCGGTACAGTCCGCGACACCGGCGCCAAGCGCGTCCCGAGGAACTCGCGGCATTACCGCGCGGAATTGCTCGCCGACGTCGATGGCGGAGATCAAGGGTCAGGTGCATCGGCACCTGACCGTGAGCTTTGCGGAGGCGGTTGCCGACTCCGATCGGCTGATGCACGAGTAGTTCAGCCGAGCTGACCTCGCCGAGGGGGTCAGGAGTTACCGCGAGCCAGGCTGACCGGCCTTCGCGCCGCTAATCACAGGGAGCCGACAGTGGACTTCGAACTGAGTCAGCGCTGCAAGGACTTCCAAGAGCGCCTGACCGCGTTTATGGACGAGCGAATCTATCCGGCGGAGCAGCTGTACCAGGCACAGATGGCCGCCGCAGGCGATCCGAACTTCCACCCGCCGATTCTCGAGGAGCTGAAAGCCGAGGCACGGGCTCGTGGGCTGTGGAATCTCTTTCACCCGCATCAGCCGTGGGGCCCGGGTTTGCGGAACGCAGAATATGCGCCGCTCGCCGAGATCATGGGCCGCAGCCCCCACCTGGCACCCGAGGCTTGCAACTGCTCGGCGCCCGACACCGGGAACATGGAGGTGCTGACCCTGTTCGGCAGCGAAGAACATAAGGCGCGATGGCTGCGCCCGCTCTTGGATGGAGAGATCCGCTCGGCGTTCGCAATGACAGAGCCAGCCGTTCCCAGCTCGGACGCGGCGAACATTGAGCTCGCGATCCAACGCGACGGCGATGAGTACGTCCTGAACGGTCGCAAATGGTGGGTGTCAAATGCGCTCCACCAGAATTGCCGGATCCTGATCGTGATGGGGAAGACGGACCCGACCGGACTACGCCATCGGCAGCAGAGCATGGTCATCGTTCCGATCGACACCCCTGGAGTAAGCGTCCTTCGCCGTCTGCCGGTGTTCGGGTACCAGGACCGAGAGGGCCATGCGGAGATCGATTTCAAGGATGTGCGGATCCCGGTAACGAATCTGCTGGCGGGCGAGGGCGATGGGTTCATGATCGGCCAGGCGCGGCTTGGCCCGGGACGGATCCACCATTGCATGAGAACGATCGGCGCCGCGGAGAGAGCACTCGAGCTGCTGTGCAAACGAGCCAACGGAAGGGTGACGTTCGGTCTGCCGATCAGCGAACGTGCCAACATCCAGGACTGGATCGCGGAAGCGCGGATCGACATCGAGATGATCCGGCTCTTGACGCTGAAGACCGCCTGGCTTATGGACACGGCCGGTAATCGGCACGCTCAGACAGAAATCGCAGCGATCAAGGTCGCCGCCCCGAACGTCGCCCTCCGGATCCTCGACCGGGCAATCCAGGTGCACGGTGGAGGCGGAGTGTCTGATGACTTTCCGCTTGCGTGGATGTGGGCTCACCAACGAACGCTGCGTCTCGCCGACGGTCCCGACGAGGTCCACATGCGGACGATTGCCGCACGCGAGCTGCGCCGGTGGAATCCTGATGGCGTCGGATTCCCCAACGGTTCGCCGGCTTTGACCTCGACCATCTCGGGCGCGTCGTGAGCGCGCCGCTCCAGGACCGGACTGCAATCGTGACCGGCGCCTCGCGGGGGATTGGCCTGGCCATTGCGGAGGCGCTCGTTGCCGACGGCGCAAAAGTCGTCCTAACCTCCCGCGGCGACGGTGCTGAGCAGGCGGCGGCCGCTCTCGGCGACCGTGCTATCGGGATCCGGGCACATGCGAGTGACGAGAGTTCTGCGGCAGGGTGCATTCAAGCGGCGATCGATCGCTTCGGCAGCGTTGACATCCTGGTGAACAATGCCGGTACCAACCCTGCGTTCGGCCCCCTTGTCGAGGTTGAGGACGCAGGCTTCAGCAAAGTCCTCGAGGTCAACCTGCTGGCCCCGTTGCGGTGGAGCAGGCTGGCGTGGGACGCGCACATGCGCGAGCACGGCGGCGTCATCATCAACAATGCGTCGGTCGGCGGCCTCGATGTGGCCCCCAACCTCGGTGCGTATAACGCTTCCAAGGCGGCCCTGATCCACCTGACCCGTCATCTTGCCGTGGAGCTCGCCCCAAACGTGCGCGTCAACGCGGTCGCGCCCGGAGTGGTCCGGACCAGGCTCGCGGAAGCGCTATGGAAGGACCGCGAGGAGCAGGTGGCGGCGGCGACTCCGCTCGGTCGCATCGGTGAGCCCGCGGACGTCGGCTCGGCGGTCGCGTTCCTGGCGGGAGACCGGGCCGGGTGGATCACCGGTGCGACGCTGGTGATCGATGGCGGCCAGCGGCTCGTTCCCCCGACGCGGTAGCAGGCTGAACTCGTCGAGAAGAGGGATAAGACATGGGACCGTCAAATGGGGATCTGCGCGAGCTGAGGCTGAGGTGCCCGGCCGGTCCGTCTATTGTCCCGTCGGCACCCTGGCGTTATGGTGGCCCGATGGCGACCAAAACGACGCGCCATAGCCGGCACCTGCTCGTCGACCTGATGGAGCAGAACGGCACCGTTCTCGTTGAGGCGCAGCTGACGGGCATCCTCAGAACGGTGCCTGAGCTGAGCAAGGGCAGGGATCCCGAGGGGGATCTTAGAGTCGCGCTGACGTCACATCTGCCCCGCATCAAGAGGGCATTCGCAGATCCGTCGTCGATCGCTTCCCTGCCTAACGAGGCAGAGACTTGGTCGAGACAGCTCGCGCATGACGGGGGTTCCGTCACTGCGGCTCTGCGTTCCTTTGAGCGCGGCCACGCGGATGCGTGGCGAATCATCGCGCTGGCTCTGAAGGAGAGCCGCTGGGGGCTGTCGCCCGAGGCCCGCGCGGACGCGATGGAGTATGCATCCGCGCGCCTGTTCGATTACGCCACTACGATCACCGCGCAAGCCATTTCGGCGTACCTGGACGAGCAAGCGATGCTGGAACGCCATGACGAGTCAAGTCGCCTTCGAGCCATCACCGGTCTGCTCCAGGGCGATCTAGATCCGAGAATGGCGGAACGGTCACTCGGCTACCGCCTGGACGCCAGTCACACCGGCTACACCTTGTGGGACGCCAGGGGTGCTAACCGAGTGGACCTCGAGACGGCCGCATCGGAGCTAGGCATCCTGATCGAGCCGTGGCAGCACCTCACCGTCCGGGGCGATCGCGGCTCCCTCCATGGGTGGCTGTCGTGCCAGGCGGATGGCTTGCAGCTCGGCCTACGTGGCTGGGAACCTCCGCGAGGGATCCAGGCGGCATTCGGGTCCAGCCGGTGGGGACTATCCGGCTTCCGCCTCACGCACCGAGAGGCGCTCGAAGCCAAACGCGTGAGCCACGCGATCGGCGGGCAGCCGGTCACCATGTACGACGATGTCGGCGTCCTGGCGCTTGCGTCTCTGGATACCGAACTGGCGTACGCATTCGTCGAAGCGCACCTCGGGTCGCTCAGCGCAGATGACGAGAAGTCCAGACGCCTCCGCGAAACGCTTCGGGTGCTTCTTGAGGAGCGAGGTAGCCCGGCAGCCGCTGCCGCACGGCTGCAGCTACACAGGAATACCGTCATCAAACGGATCGAGAAGATCGAAGACTCGCTTGATGCTCCTATCGATCGCGGCAGCCTGAACCTGCGAGTCGCGCTCGAACTCGCCCGCATCTTGCCGCGCCGCCGGTCACAGCCAGACCCGGCGGTCACCGCGAGGCAACACCCGGCGTAAGCCGCGGTCGTCGTGCCTTACCGTGCCGGGTCCAGAGCCAGCTTGCCCACGGTGCTGCGCCCGCGGAGATCCTCGTGCGCGCGCCGGGCGTCACCCAGCGGGTAAATCTCACCGATAAGCGGCCGGATTTCCTTACGCGCGGTCATAGCCCAAAGGTCATCGAGAGATTCCTGCAGCATGGCGCGCGTACAGAGCATGAGCCAAAAGCCGGCGACCGCGGTGCAGCTAGCCATCAGTACGCGGGGTTCGACCGGAGGTGCCGTCGTGCGGCTGGCGGCGCCGTAGTGCACGAGGCGGCCAAAGTGGCCGAGGGATTCCACCGCTGCCTTGAAGACATCGCCCCCGGTCATCTCGAGGACGACGTCCGCCCCGCAGCCGCCGTTGGCGGAAATAAGCGCCTCCGCGAGGTCAGGGCGGCCGGAGTCCACCACGGCGTCCGCCCCGAGGCTGAGGCAGAGCTCCCGCTTCTCCCGGGTCGAGGCAACGGCGATGACCCGCCCGGCGCGCCATGCGCGCGCCAGCTGGACGGCAATCGAGCCCACTCCGCCGGCCGCGGCGAACACGACAACCGTCTCGCCCGCCTTCATATGCCCAGACGTGCGGAGCAGGTGCCAGGCGGTGGCGCCCTGCAGCATCAACGCGAGCGCCTGCATATCCGTGATTTCGTCGGGGACGGCGAATGTCAGGTCCAGCGGCCCCAGTGCGCGCTCGGCGTAGCCGCCTCCACGGACGAGCGACACCACCCGCGAGCCATCCTCAAGCTTGCCGACCACCTCCTGGCCCGGGATGAACGGGAGTTCCTGATCTGAGAGGTAATCGTCGGCAACGCGGTGAGTGTCGACATAGTTGATGCCTGCGGCGGTGACGTCGATCAGCACCTTGCCGGCCGTCGGGGTGGGCTCTGGCACTTCCGCCTCCGCCAGGACCTCGGGTCCGCCGAAGCGCTCGATCTGAATGGCGCGCATCGCCGCACCTCCTTTCGACTTCCTCGCCCAAGCGCCGGCCTGCATCCAGGGCCATGCCGCGAGCATGCACCGCGTGCCTATTCGTGGTCGTGACCCTCACCATCCGAGCCAAGAGTCAGGCACGCGCCCGGACGGTGCAAGGGGCCGGCCGCACACCGCCGGGTGTACATGGCACACATCTCCTAACCAGTGTGCAGCGCGCCGTGCCTGCGCACGGTGTTGGCAGTCCTCGACCCGGGCCGCGACATAGCCAAACCCATGGCATCAGGCGGGTTGTGTGGGCGGATCGGCCACCGCCGAGTGGTTTCCGAAGACATTGAGTGGTGGCCGGCTGGTCGGCATAGTTGGTTCAGATCGTCGTTTGGGCGTTTAGCAGACGGAGGGAAATGGTGGAGCAGCCGCTGTCGAAATACGGGCCCGTCAGGATGGCAATAACGGTCGACGACCTCTTCCTCTGGCCGGATGTGGCACATCAGAACGGCTTTAGTCCTGCGAGTTGCAGCGCCAGCCTGATCCGCGCGTTTGCGGCTAACGGCGTGCCTGACGTGTATGCCTTTTCGGCGACCTTCGCGCTGGACGACGACCCGGGGCTGACGAGCGTCCTGGACGAGTGGTGTGCCGCCGGTCATCACATAGGGGGGCACACGCATTTCCACACGTCCCTGAATTGGCTGGATTCCAAGCGCTACATCGAGGACATCGACCAGAGCCACGAGCTGATCGAGCCGTGGGTCGCCAGGGCGCCGAGCAGGTACTTCCGGTTCGCGATGGACATGCTCGGTGATACACGCAGTAAGACCGAAGATGTGATGACCCACCTCGCGCAGACCGGATTCATGCACGCGCCGATTTCGTACTGGTTCTACGACACCCAGTTCGTCTTCCCCTACGACCGCGCGGTGCGCCTGAACAGCAGCGAGGATATTGCGTGGCTGCGCGACAGGTTTGTCGAGACCGCCATCTCATGCCTGCGCAACCAGGTGGCCGCGTCGGAACAGAACCTCGGTCGGTGTCCGGTCCATATCAGCCTGATCCACAACTCGGCCATCGCGGCGGACACCTACGACCGCGTGCTCGAAGCTTACGCCGAGGCCGGAGTAGAGTTCGTGACCCTCGAGGAGGCCATGCGCGACCCGGCCAACCTGATCGTCGCACCCGGAGCCAACCCTCACTTCCGCAACCTCACCCAGCGCTGGGCCAAGGTTCTCGGCGTCGAGGTCGAGGCAACTCCGCCCACTGTGCTCGACAAACTCGACGCGATCGCACCGATCGAGGGTTGGGACTCCGAGACGCTGTTCAGGAAGGCGCTCGCGGGCATGGCCCGCGGCACCGGCGCCAAGCCCGTCCTCGCGGACCTCGCACCATGACCGCACCGGCGGTCGACAAGCCCTTGATGGCGCCGGTCACCGGTCCCGCGGCGCGAGCCGGTCTGAGCCGGGCACCCTATTCGGCGTCCGCGTCGCTGCGCCGAAGATGAAGCCGTCAAACGGAATGCCCGCCGGCCTTCGCGCCGTTCGGGCTGCACCGGTGACCGTGTGAACAGCCAGGTGCGCCCCGAATCGGCGTCGGATTTGCGTGCCCTCGTCGGCACCATGCTCGGCCCGACCAAGTGGTACACAGTGGATCAGTCCAAGGTTGATGGCTTCGCCGAAGCCACCGAGGACCGTCAATGGATCCATATCGATCGGGAAAGGGCTGCATCTAGCCCGCTCGGCGGCACCATCGTGCACGGACTTTTCACCTTGGGTCTCGGGCCCCACTTCATCGAGGAGCTGATCAGCTTCGACGGGTTTGCGCACAGCCTGAACTACGGGTACGGAAGGGTGAGGTACCCGGCGCCGTTTCCCGTCGGATCCAGGGTCAGGATGCGTCTCTCGATCGACGCGGTGGACGAGGTGCGCGACGGAGTCCAGCTCACAAGCACTCAAACCTTCGAACTCGAGGCAGCCGACAAGCCGGTTTGCGTCGCCGAGTCGCTCACGAGGTTGGTTGAGTGGTGATCCGCGGGGCTGGAGCCACGCGGTGCGCCGGGCATTAGCGGCCATCGGCAAGGCAGGCACACGCAACAGCAACACGAGTCCGGGCGCGCGGCGAGATCAACACCGGGGTGACACGGACGAAACGGCACTCCGCGCTCGCCTGGGGGGATCCTGACGGTCAGGAACTCGGGGCGCCGCCATGTCCGGAAGGTGGCTGCAGCGCATCGGTCAGCAACGCGACCAGCGCATCGAGCTGCACGTCGGCCGGCGAGGAGACTTCCTGGTCCGACCCGTCCAGCGCCCGGGCGGCGAGCCCGGCCTTGGTGCCGATCAGCTCGGCGATCCGGGCATCGATGGTCTGCGCGGCGATGATGCGCCACGCGGTGACCGGTTCGGCCTGCCCGATGCGGTGGCTGCGATCGATGGCCTGAGTCTGCTCTGCGTCGGTCCAGGACAGCTCGGCCAGCACGATGTTCGAGGCGACCTGCAGATTCAGGCCTACCCCGGCCGCGGTCAGCGAGCACACCGCGACCGCGACGTCCGGGTCGTTTACGAAGGCGTCGATGTTCGCCTGCCGCGCCGTGGGCGTCTGGTCGCCACGGATCGACGAGAAGCGCACCCCCTTGCGGGCGAAGGTCTGTTCGGCGGCGTCCATCACGTCGATGTGCTTGGCGAAGAACACGACCTTGCCGGCGCTGCGGGCCAGCTGCGCCGCGTAGTCCGCGGCCAGTTCGGCCTTGGCCTGGCCGATGCGCCGCATCATCGTGAACACGTTCTCGCCGGACTGCGCGGCCGTCGCGTCCTTCAGCTCCCACCGGGCCACCTGGCGGACGAGGCCGTGGTCGATGCCGCCGGCGCCGGCGTCGGCGTCGGCGTCGGATCGGTTCGCGAGCGCGGTCTGGTACCGCGCGACCATCCGGTCGGCGAGGTCCCGTTCTGCCGCCCGGATCGACCGGCCGGTCGGCCCGTCCAGCTCGACGGGGAGGTCGGCGACGCGGCGGGCGGGTATGTCAGCGGCCACGTCGAGCTTGCGGCGGCGCACGATGCCCAGGTCGATCACGCACTGGCGCGCCGCGGCGTAGAAGCCCCGGTCGGCGGGCGTCAGGCCGGTGTCCTCGAGCTTGTCCGCCAGCTCGGCTCGGGGCTCGCTGTCGTCGATCCAGCCGAGGAACTGCCAGATCGCCCGGAAGTCATCGATGTCGTTGATCAGCGGGGTACCGGTCAGCGCCATCAGCAGGGGCCGCGCCATACGGGACCGGATGCGGTCCGAAAGCGCGAGCACGTGCTGCGAACGCTGCGAGGCCTTGTTCTTGATGAAGTGAGCCTCGTCCACGACCATGCCGCGGAAGCCGAAGTCACCGAGCCAGCCCAGATGGCGGTCGAGCACCTCGTAGTTGAGCACGACGATGTCGGCGAAGCCGTCGACGGTCCCGCCGTCGCCCTGCACCACGGTGGCCGGGCGGCGGGGCGTCCAGCGGGCCGCCTCACGGGCCCAGTTGGTCTTGACGACGTTCGGCACGACGACCAGCAGCGGGTAGGCGTTCGCCGCTTCCGCGGCGAGCAGCGCCTGGGCCGTTTTGCCCAGGCCTGGCTCATCGGCGAGCAGGAACGTCCGGTGACCAGCAGCGGCCGCGGCGACCAGCTGCCCCTGGTGCGGCATCAGCTCCAGGCCCGCCGGGGTGAACCGTGCCGTCGGTGCCGGGAGGGCCATGCACGCGGGGGCTCCCCCATCGGCGCGCTCGAAGGAACTCAGCAGCGGGCCGAGCAGCTCCCAGCCGGCCAGGCGGCGCGGCCGGGAGCTGCGTTGCGGGACGGCGGAGAAGTCGGGGGAGAGGAAGGGGTTCGCCAGCTGCCGGGATACCACCGACTGCGGCGCGACCCGCAGCTCCGTGTCGGCGGGAGCGGTCTGCGCGGGCGCGATCTCTTCGGGCGCCGGCTCGATGCCGAGGTCCCGGACCATCTCCAGCTTGAGCGACCGGGCCGCGTCGGAGACACCGGAGTCCTCGGCGAGCAGCGCTAGCAGCCCGGCGTCCCGGACGGCAGTCGCCGCGAGGATGGTCGCGATGCCGTCCAGGCGCTTGAGCTGCTCAGCCCGGCGGCTGTCAGTTCCGGCCGCAGCCCGGACGCGGGCGCGCTCGTCCCGCAGCAGCAGGGCTACGGCCTGGAACTTCGTGCGCACGGCAGGCGTCACGCGGCCGCGCCGGGCAGCCGCCTCGACCTCGCGGGCGGTTCGGAAGAGCACCGAAGCGACGTCGTCGTGGTGGTGGACGCGCCGCTGCTTCCGCGGGGCCGTACGGCGAGCGCCCGCCTGGCGCTGGCCTGGTGAAGCCACAGACTCCTCCTCCGTAATGCCGGGGCACGGCGGCCGCGGCAGTATGCCGTACAGCCCGCGGACGGGATCGAGGAACGTCCCGGGCGCAGGGCCTGGTGCTTCGTACGCCGAGCCGACTTGCGGATCTCCGAGGATCAACGCAGCGGGCCTCGACAAGGGTCTCACACGGACCCGGAACCGCCAGTGGGTGGGCTGGTGACCACGCCACGGGGAAAGTCGTCAGACGATCGGTTCGGTTCTCGGGTACCGCTCATGTTAACGCGTGCGAGAGCGCATAATTCCCGGCCACGCTATGGGTAAACCTCCTCATCGCCGCACGCGGACGCTTACGGGGATCCGAACCGGCGCGAGATACTCCGCCTGCCGAGCGGCAGGCAGCAATCCGGTCGAACCGGCCATCGGGGGCCCGCCGGGTATCCGGTCGATTCCGTGAGTTCCGCGTTCCGCTACTCCTGGCCCGCGGGGACGCGCGGTTCCTCGGGACGCCCGAAGACCGCGGAAAACAGGTAGCTAGTCGCCAGGCTGCGGAACGGCCTCCACTTCTCGGCGATGGCCAGCACCTCCTGCTGGGTAGGCAGGCGGTCGAGCTGATAGGCGGCCCGGACCGCCTTCCTGAGCGCCAGGTCGCCCGGCAGGACGACATCTTCTCGCTGCAGCGCAATCAGGAGAGCGCCCTGGGCGGTCCACGGCCCGATCCCCGGAACCGCGGTGAGCTGGGCCATGACCTCATCATCGGGCAGCCCGCGCAGGACGTCGGGGTCCAGTCGTCCGTCCGACATCCGGGCGGCCAGGTCGCGGAGCGTGCCGACCTTCCGCCAGGAAAGCCCGGCCTCACGGAGCCGACCCGGATCGATGCCGAGCAACTCAACCGGCGAGGGAAGATGTCCGCCGAACATATCCTCGACGCGCCCCAGGATCCGCCGCGTCGCGGCGACCGACAACTGCTGGCCGGCGACCTGGAACAGCAGGGCACCGTACAGATCCATCGCCGGCAGCTGAGCCATCCACGCCTGCGGATCGAAGTCCGGCCGCTCTTCAACGAGCCGCGCCAGCACAGGGTCGGCGCCGCGCAGGTGGGCACGCGCCTGACGCAGCAACCCGGCGCGGTCAGCAACCTCGCTCATGAGCCCGCTCCCTTCACCGTGCGTGCGGGTCCCCTGCCACCATGTTCACGCCTGCCCCTGACAATTTGGCGCGGCATGTCCCTCGAGCGGGCAAGGCGGGACAGGCGCACAAAAGCTACCCGGCCCGGGCGCCGAGCGCCTCGGACGGTTCCGCGCACCCCCTGGCGATCTCCTCCAGCGACAGCCCGAGGGCCGCCGCCAAAGCCGCGACGGTGAAGAACGCCGGAGTAGCGATCCGCCCGGTCTCGATCTTCCGCAGCGTCTCCGCGGGAACGCCGGACGCCGCCGCGATCTCGGCCATGCTCCGCGCCCCGCGCGCCTCCCGGAGCAGCATGCCGAGCCGCTGCCCGCGCGCGTGCTCGTGATGACTCAACGGCGGCCGGACCATACCGTGATAGTAATACCGGTATAGTTATCCCGCAAAGGGAGGTGCGAACCACATGGTCGAACTCAAGACGCCCGCGGAGGTCCAGGCGATGCGCGCCGCGGGCCGGGTCGTCGCGCAGATCCTGGCCACCGTCCGCGCGGAGGCCAAGCCGGGGACCCGCCTGACCGAACTGGACGAGGCGGCCCGCACCGTCCTCAAGGAAGCCGGAGCCACCTCCCCGTTCCTCGGCTACCAGCCGTCGTTCGCCCCCGTCCCGTTCCCGGCCGTCATCTGCACGTCCGTCAACGACGCCGCGCTGCACGGCATCCCCGGCCGGTACAAGCTGGCCGACGGCGACCTGCTCAGCGTGGACTGCGGGGCGGTGCTGGCCGGATGGGCGGCCGACGCGGCGATCTCCCTCACCGTCGGGACGCCGAAACCGGCCGACACGCGCCTGATCAGCACGACCGAGCTAGCCCTGCGGGCCGGCATCGCCGCGGCGGTCCCCGGCGGGCGGATCGGCGACATCTCGGCGGCGATCGGCGCCGCCGGGCGCGCGGCGGGCTACGGGATCTGCACCGACTTCGGCGGCCACGGCGTCGGCCGGGCCATGCACGAGGACCCGCACGTGGCCAACGAAGGCCCGGCCGGCCGCGGCCGAAGGCTGGTCCCCGGCCTGGTCATCGCGATCGAGCCGTGGTTCCTGGCCGGCGGCCAGGACCGCTACCGTATCGATGACGACGGGTGGACCATCCGCAGCGCCGACGGCAGCCGCGCCGCCCACGCCGAGCACACGGTCGCCATCACCCCCGACGGCCCGCAGGTCCTGACCCTGCCCTGACCGCCGCCCCTCATTTATCCCGAACGACCGGTGGTGCACGCCCCCAGGTAATGTCCCCCGGCGGGGCTGAGCCCGCCCTGGCGAGGCCAGGACCAGCGGCCAGCCGCTTGTCCGCAGGGCGGAGAGTCCGTGCACGATCGACCACGCCGCGATAGCTACCACTGCCGGGTCACGGCCCGCGAGCGCTCCCTCCCGGGCGCACTGCCCGACTGTCGACGTGAGCAGCGACCCGAACCGCTAACTCCCGCCGGACGCCGAGGGCCGCGAGGACCAGCGGCGCAATGTCCACCTGGCGAGCAACTGGCGGCGGGCCGCCCGGGCGGATACCCGGCCCGGCGGCCGCCACCCACGCCGTCACCACCTCGGGCTCCCGGCCGCCGTGCCCGCCCTGGTCGAGATGGCCGTGGTCGGTGACCGCGACGATCGTCCAGCCCTCCTCGTCATAACCAGGCCGGGACCGCACCGCCGCGAGCAGCCTGCCCACCCGGGCGTCGGCGGCCAGGGCCTGAGCCCGGTACGCCTCGCCTGACCCGGCGACGTGCCCGTAGATATCCACGGCACCCAGGTAGACGAACGATAGCCGCGGGGCGTCCCCGGCCAGGATCCCCGCGGCGAGTTCCGTCGCGGCCTCGTCGGCGGCGTCCCAGGCCTCCAGGCTGACCTCTTTCACCGCGACGAACTCCCGCCGGCCGACCTCGGCGAACAGCGGGCCGCCGTCTTCGGTCAGGGCCAGCGGCGGCCATCCGCTCACCACCAGGAGCGTGGACAGCCCCGAGCGAGTGGCCACGGTCAGGAAGTCCGGGTGGTCGGCGAGCCGGTGCCCGGCCAGGTCGTTGGCCGTGATCCCGTGCCCGTCTACCCCCGTCCCGGTGGCGATCGTCGCCCAGCTCGGGCCGGACCACGACGGCGTCTCGTCATCGAGGACAACGGGCACCAGGAAGCCCGCCTGCCCGAGTCCCCACAGGCCCGGCGTGCTCTCCGGGCCGACCAGGTCGAACCGGACTCCATCCACCCCGATGACCAGCACGTAGCCAGGCACGACGACCCCTTCCGCATCCCCGCCCCACCCACGGCATAGGGTCAGGCCCAGAAGGGAGCACCATGACATCCTCGCCAGAGACGCCGCACCTTGACAACCGCCACCGGGACACCCTGCGGCAGATCTTCCAGCACCCGGTGAGCCACAACATCGAGTGGCACGCTGTCGCTTCGCTGCTGGAGGCGATCGGTACCGTCGACGTCCATCACGACGGCAAGGTGACCGTCCAGGTCGGGTCCGAGCGCGAAATCCTCGAACCCCCCGTCAGCAAGGACATCGACGAGCAGATGGTGCTCGACCTGCGCCGGATGCTGGGCAAGGCCGGCTACGACCCGTCATAGCCCCCGGTGACGATGACGGCACGCGGCGAGCTCACGCGGTGCTCTTGGTCAGGTCAGCGAGCTGGGTGCTCGCTGACCTGCGCGCCCGGGTGACCCAGGTGGAGGCGAACCCGATCACGAGGACGGCTAGGGCGAACCATGGCGCGAGGATCGTCGGGCTGGTCACCTTGTAGAACGACCCGAAGATCGCGCCGGCCGTGATCGCGATGGCGAGCACCGCCGAGATCACGATCCGCACCCGCCCCGCGGCGTGCGCCAAGCTCCGCAGCGACCCGACGGCCATCAAGAGGTACACCACCATGAGGATCACCTTGGCGTAGGGTCCTGGTTGCCCGGCAGCGTGTAGTCCCGCGGGTTCGCCGGCCGGCCTCGTCCGCCGAGGGGCCGAGGACGATGTGCTCGCTGACCATCACGCCGTCGATCCCGGCCCGCTCGGCCTCGACCGCGAACCGGACCAGGTCGGCCACGTCCGGCTCTGGCCGCATGGTCCAGTTCTCGGTCAGGATGAGCAGCAACCGCACCTCCCGGGCCCACATGTCAAGATCAGGTAGCTCGACAGCGCCGGCCATACGGGATAGTTTGGCACCAAACGAGCTGGGCGGCAACGGCCGGAAGCCGTGCGTGCGGAGGGATGGGCAGCAGATGCGGGTCCTCGTCATCAGGCACCACGACATCGACTCGGCCGGGTTCATCGCCGACGCGTTCGAGGCCCGCGGGGCCGAGCTTGACGTCCGCCTGTTCCCCGGCGACGGGCCGCTGCCCGCGTTCGACGGGGCGGACCACATCGTGGTGCTCGGCGCGGTCAGCTCGGTCAACGACCCCGATCCCTGGATCGCCGCGGAACTGGACTGGCTGCGCGCGGCCGACCAGGCAGGCGTACCCGTGCTCGGCATCTGCTTCGGCGCCCAGGCGCTGTGCGCCGCGTTCGGCGGCCGCGTCGAGGCCATGCAGCGCCGGGAGATCGGCTGGACCGTCGTCGAATCACCCGATCACGACGTAGTGCCGGAAGGCCCCTGGCTGGAGTTCCACAACGACCGCTGCCTGCCGCCGCCCGCCGCGGACGTGCTGGCGCGCAACGACGTGGCCGTCCAGGCGTTCGGTATCGGCCCGCACCTCGCGGTCCAGTTCCACCCCGAGGTCGACGGTCCCCAGCTCAAGCGCTGGCTGGACGCGCACACGGACAACGACGCGGCCTCGCTCGGGATCGACCCCGATCAGTTCCTGGCCGACACCATCCGCGAGGAGGCCGCCGCGCGGGAGCGCGCCGGCCTGCTGGTCGCCTCGGCGGTGTGCATCTCCGGGCGCATCTCCGGGCGCCTCAGCCGCTGATCCCCGGCCGGTCGTACAGCGCGGTCATCGTGGCCTGCATCGCGGCGAACGGCCGGTCGGCCCTGTCCGCGAACGCCTCACCGCGGCAGACGACCAGGGTCCGGCCCGACCGGACGACCGAGCCGATCATCGCGAAGCGCTGACCGGCCGCGGGCGCGAGCAGGTTGATGGTGTAGGTCACGGTCAGCACCGACGCGCCCGGCGGCATGACGCTGTAGGCCGCGTACCCGCAGGCGCTGTCCAGGACCGCGGCCACCGCGCCCGCGTGCATGAACCCGTGCTGCTGGGTGAACCGCTCGTCGTGGCCCAGCGCCAGCTCGACCCGGCCCCGCCCGATGGAGACCAGCTCGACACCGAGCGTGGCCATCATGCCCTGGCGGTCGAGGCTGTCGCGCACGCGCGCCACCATCGCCTCGGTCGTCTCGGGGGTGGCCGTCATGGCTTGCGCGCCACGCCGCCCCACAGGGACGTCGGCCCCTCGGCCTCGACCAGCGAGGCCGGGCGCCACTGCGTGACCTTCACCACGCCGGGCTCGGCCAGGTCGAGCCCGGCGAAGAACTGCGCCACCACCTCGCGAGGGCGCCCGACGTGGTTGCCCTCGGCCAGGTGCTCGTTCATCCGCCTGATCATCTCGGCCATTTCCTCGGGCGAGATGTCGCTGGCCGCGTGGGAGATGACCAGGTAGCTGCCGGACGGGACGGCGCTGGCCAGCCGGGACACGATCGCCTGCGCCTCGTCCAGGTCCGGGATGTAGTGCAGGATGGCCAGCAGCATGATCGCGACCGGCTGGGTGAAGTCCAGGGTGTCCGCCGCCTGCTCGAGGATGCGGTCCGTATCCCGCAGGTCGGCGTCGAGGTAAGCGGTGGCGCCCCGCGGGCTGCTGGTCAGCAGGGCCCTCGCGTGCGACAGGACCAGCGGGTCGTTGTCCACGTAGACGATCCGGCTGTCCGGCGCGACCGCCTGGGCCACCTCGTGCGTGTTGTTGGCCGTCGGCAGGCCGGTGCCGATGTCGAGGAACTGGCGGATGCCGATCTCGTCGGCCAGGAAGCGGACGCTGCGCGCGAGGAACGCCCGGTTGGCCCGCGCGGAGGCCCGGATGGCGGGGTAGGCCGCGATGGTCGCCTCCCCGGCGATCCGGTCCGCCTCGAAGTTGTCCTTGCCGCCGAGCCAGTAGTCGTAGACCCGGGCCGGGTGGGCCACCCGGGCGTCGAAGCCGCGGCTCCCGCCTGTCGTCATCGCCATTCCTCCTCAGCGGGTATCAGCGTAGCGAGCCGCTGACCAGGTCGTGTCTGGAGGTGAGACACCGATCGCTTGACACCGCGCGCCGGGGCTACGGGATCATGGGTACCGACGCGGCCCGCTGAGGAGGACTGATGATCTTTATCGCGGCGAAGTTCCAGATCCGGCCCGAGGACGCCGACCGCTGGCCGGAGATCTCCGCCGAGTTCACGCAGGCCACCAGGAGCGAGCCCGGCTGCCTGTGGTTCGACTGGTCCCGCAGCCTGGCCGACCCGGATGAGTACGTCCTGGTCGAGGCCTTCCGCGACGGCGACGCCGGGGTGGCGCACGTGCAGTCCGACCACTTCAAGAAGGCGCAGCAGACGCTGCCGCCGCACCTGGCCCGCACTCCCAGGATCGTCAACTTCACGATCCCGCAGGACGACTGGTCCCTGCTCGGCGAACTGGCCGTCCCCGGCTCCGACTGACCTAGTCGTCTTCTTCCACCGTCCGGATGATGGTGCGGAGCAGGGACGCGAGGTGGTACTTCTCGCGCTCGGTGAGGCCCGCGCTGACCATGGCCTCGTCCGCGTTGAAGGCGGGGAACAGCTGCTCGATGACCTCGCGGCCCTTGGGCTCCAGCGACACCAGGACCAGCCGGCCGTCCTGGTCGTGCCCGCGGCGCCGGGCCAGCCCGCGCTTCTCCAGCGTCTTCAGCACTCCGGTCAGCGTGCCCTTGGTGACGCCCGCCTCGGCCGCCAGGTGCCTGGTCTGCTGCTCGCCCCAGATCCACAGCACGAACAGCACCGTGAACGCGGCCCAGGACAGGTCCTGCTCCGCGAGCACCTTCTGTTCCATGTGATGGCGGATCGCGTTGGCCGCCCGGTAGATGTTGGACACCGCCGCCATCGCGGCGAAGTCGAGGTGCTGCCCGCCGATGCGCTCGCGGATATCACGCTCGGCCTGCACTAGGCCCTGGGCGTTTCCGACGGCGAGGCGGCGTGGCATGGGACGATGGTACGGGCCGGTTGCTCAGGTCCTGGCCGGGGGCCGGATGCCGCGGAACTCCCAGTCCCCGCCGAGCGCCGTGGAGATGACCTCCTCGCTGGCCGACGGCTGGGCCCCGAAGTCCGCGGGGACCGGCACCGGCCCCGCGACCACGTGGTTGGCCAGCCGCCCCAGGCCGTCCACCTCGACCTCGACCACGTCGCCCGGCTGGACCGGCCGGGAGTTGGCCGGGGTCCCCGACAGCAGGACGTCACCGGGCACCAGCGTGATCGTGCGCGCGATGTCGGCCACGAGGTAGTGCATGTCCCAGGGCATCTCGTCGGTGGACCCCTCCTGGACGCACCGGCCGTTGACGTAGGTGCGCAAGCCCTTGCCGCGGAAGTCCCATCCGGTCACCAGCCCGGGGCCGAGCGGCGCCATCGTGTCCGAGCCTTGACGCGCAGCATCGACCCGGCGTCGGTGTCGCGGAAGTCGTGCGGGCCGAAGTCGTTCGCGGTCGTGTACCCGGCGATGTACTCCCCGGCGCTGGCCGGCGAGACGTTCCGGCAGGCGAGGCCGATCACGATCGCGACCTCGCCCTCGTAGTTCAGGTACCGGCAGTTCGCCGGCCTGACCACCGCGCCGCCGTGGCCGACCAGCGCGGAGACCGGCTTGTGGAAGTAGGTCGGCGCGGCGGGCAGCGTAGCGCGGAACTCCGCCACCCGGCTGCGGTGATTCAGGTGCACCGCGATGATCTTGGTGGGCACGCACGGCGGCAGGTGCGCCGCCTCCGCGGCGGCCACCCGCCGGCCGTCCCCGGCGGCCAGGTCATCCCGTCGCGGACCGCCTGGACGCAGGCGCCGTCGAGCAGGATCCGGTGGTACTCGGTCATCGCGGTCCCGTCCATCCCGTGGCCGGCCGGTCGAACCACAGGTGCACCTGCCCGGTGCCGACCGAGTTCTCGTATTCGCTGTACGCCCGTCCCGGCACGCGATCGGCGGCGTGCTCGCGCACGCGCCCGCGCTAAGCGCCCTGCTCAACCCGACCATCGACTCGTTCAAGCGGTTCGGCCCCGACACGCTCGCGCCGTGGCTGATCGACTGGGGCCTGGATAACCCGCAGCGCGATGGTCCGGATCCCGCCGGAGCGCGGCCCGGGGGCGCGGATGGAGATCCGCCTCGGCGACGCCACGGCCAACCCCTACCTGGCCATGGCCGCCGTCGGGGCGGCGGTCTGCCTGGGCATCCACGACAAGGCGGAGCCGCCGGCGAAGCTGGAAGGGTACGGCTACGATCCGGCGCGGGCGCCGCTGCTGCCGACGTCACTGGCCGCCGCCCTGGACGCGCTTGAGGCCGACCGCGAGCTCGCCGAGGTGCTCGGCGGGTACTTCACGGCCTCGTTCGTCGCCTACAAGCGCTACGAGATCGAGCGCTTCGGGCGTTACGTCACCGACTGGGAATACCGCGAGTACGCCTACCACCTGTGACCGGTCCAAGCGTCCCGGCGTCGAGGCGGGTGGCGAGGGTGTGCAGGCCGCGGTAGGCGGCGGTGCGGACGGCTCCGGGTCGTTTGCCGAGGACTTTGGCGGCGGTCGCCGCGTCCAGGCCGAGGACGGCGCGGAGCAGG
>Ga0335074_10005027_pt1 | contig 18276 bp, 14 predicted proteins | sample Lox_Sample_23_FD_206715 | JGI IMG/M metagenome (GOLD analysis project Ga0335074, IMG submission 206715) | Soil microbial communities from Loxahatchee National Wildlife Refuge, Florida, United States - Lox_Sample_2.3 | ecosystem: Environmental > Terrestrial > Soil > Wetlands | place: USA... | reverse complement strand
TGCACGCCCCGCCCGCGACACCCGGCAAACCACTACATAACACTGTGGCTGCCAGACGCTAAACCTGTGGGCACGCCCGCAACCATCACCCGTAACCGCAGGTCACCGCCAAATGTGAAGACCTATCGCAGGTCAGAGGGGGTTTCACCGGCCAGGTAGGGGCTCGGTGAGCCTGGCGAGTGTCAGATTGAGTGTCAAGATCGCCAGATCTCGCTTCACGGGGGCAGCCGCAATCCAGCTGCCATAGACCTCGATACAGGCGCATGCTTCACGGTCGTCCTCGACGCCAGTCGGCTGCGCTAAGCGGCACCGACGGAGGTCCGCTTCTGACACTGCTGCGTGAGTTCAGCGACGCAAGGGGTCACAGGATCGCAGCAACCGCACACCGGCCCCGCCGCGGGTAGTTGCGGGTCAGCGACGGTCGCTGCTTCGATCAGTGTGGCGCCAGTCTGCTCCCAATGGCCGCCTCTTCCGGGCTGAGCTTTGCGCGATTGATGGGTTCGGTCAGCGTGTCCCAATACACGCCCACGACAGTCGGTCTGCTATGTCGTTCCTGCTCAGCCCTCAGTCCGGGGGGCGCGGCTGGTCGCCAGGGTGCGCGGTTGCTCTGCCCCAGGACCCGCTCAAGAATGGGCAGCAACGCGGCGAGCTGGTCATGGGGCCGTGCGACTGGACCGTGGCCGCATCTCCCGCCCGACGGGTCAGAGCGGCAGTTTCGTAACGGGTTGCCAGGTGTCCACGTTATACGGGTGCGGCTTATAGTCGGCCTTGTCCCTCAGGCAGCTGGACTAGTTGTTGACGACACTAGTGGAAAGGACCGCTCAGTCGGCCCAGCCATGGTCGCAGTCGGAGTCGCGCTAGTTGCAGTGGAGGCACCCATGACGGGCGGTTCAGCAGTCCTCAATCGTAGGCGCGCAATCGTCAGTGCCCAGCGGATGTGCGACTGTCGGCTCGCGCCGATATCAAAGTGCATGTGCCCGTCGAGGCGTTCAGCGATTTCGGTTGCAGCGGTTTGGTGCGGGTACGGGCCCTCGGTTGTTGAGCTGCCGGTTCAACGCTTTGCTGCTGCCTACCACCGTCTTCCCTTCCAGGGTTCTGGCTTGGAGCTGGCTCATCTCGCCAGGTCGCGCTGGATGACGCCAGACATAGCGCCGCTCGCGTCGCCGCCAGCGATCACGCCGTAGATCGCGACGATGCTGCCAGTAGCACTTCCACCAGTCAAGACGTTCGGCAGGCGTGGCAGGAAGAGCCGCCCGAGTCAGCCGTGCCAGGCCAAAGACCAGCCCGACCAGCAAGACGCCAGCAAGGCTTATGCACACGGCCCATGTGGGAGCCCCGTGAGGAAGAACGACACGTATCACGAGGTCGTTCCTCCTTGGTTCGCGCTCCTCGGGGAAGGCCTACGCAGACTTGGCCCCGACTTGCTCGCGACGGATGGGCGACTTGCCGCCTCATCGTGCTTTCCGGTCTCGGCAGCACGGGGCTTCCGGGGGCGACCGCGACGAACTGGCGGCCCCGTCCAACTGGTCAGCTCCTCCTCGGTGAGGCGGTGCTTCTCCCGTTGGTCGGCTAGGTATGCCTCGTACGCCTCCACGGTGCTGATGCCGAAGCGGTCGTCGATCTCGTCGTGCCACTGGCGGACCCAGGGCATGATCTCGGCCAGCCCGGCCAGCAGCGGCGTCAAGCGGCTGGCGTCCCAGCCGTCGGCGGTCGAGCGCTCCTCGATCAGCGTGACTAGCGCGTGGGCTTGCTCGCGGTGGTCCCAGCCGGCCCAGCCGAGCAGCATGGAGGTGTCGCTGTCCGGGCTGGCCAAGGGGTAGGAGATGAACCGCTCCTTCGGCATATCCAGCTTGCCGCGCTGGCTCCAGTAGGAGTTCTTGACGAAGTCGGCGCTGATGTAGGCCGGTGGGACCGGGATGTCCGCCGGCTCGCCGGTGCGGTCCTCCTCGCGCTGCAGTTCCCAGGTCTGCTCCCATGCGGCCCGCTTGAACAGGCCGCTATCCCGGTAGCGGAGCTGCGCCAGGTAAGGGACGTGTTCATCGGCGATGATCTCCGTCAGCACGTCCGCCAGATTGCCGTGCTTCCCGGCCAGCAGCCGCGCCACCGACACCACGTCCGCGTCGGCGTGCAGCCGGTCGGCCAGCCGATGCACCGTCATCGCCCGCGGCTGCCCATCTGGCCCGTACCATAGCGACCGATCCTCGCACCGGTCCAGCAGCCAATCCTTGAGCGCTTCTCGCTCCATCTGTTCCCACGGCTCGCCTTGCCAGCGGCGTTTGTACTCGGGTTGTTCGATCAGGCGGATATCACGACTGCGCTCAATCGTCTCGATGCGCTTCGCCACGACATCGCGGTATTCCAGAGGCCAGTGCCCAGGAAGCTCCGTGACCGGTGTGGAGCCGTGCCGGGCGAACCACTGGGTCTCGACCTCGCCGCGCAGCATCCGCCGCGCCAGCACGATCTCGAATGCGCGCTCTCCTGGCCTCAGCTCTGGAAGGTTGTCCGGAGCTGCGACCAGCGCGGCGGACTCGGCCTGGCCGAGCAGCCCGTATCGGCCGTACACGTCCCAGTCCAGTTCCTCCTGCAGCGCGATCATCCGCCCGCGGATCCGCTCGTTTTCCATCCTGGTGGCATCAAGCGCTGCTCTCGTCGGCACCTTACGGGCGCACAAGGCGGCAGGCCTGACGTTGACCAGCCGCCGGGCAAGCTCATCCAGCAGGCGGGCATGATCGCCGGAAAGGCAGGCAGGGACTGGCAGCTCGCCAAGACGTGATGAGGTGAACTCGTAGAAGTGTTCCCACGGCTCGTCGGCGCGGAGCTGATCGGCTCTCGGCGCCCCTTTGGACTGGCTGTACTGCTTCAGCCTGAAACAGGTGACCGAGCTGTTTAGCAACGCGAGTAGCTGAAAGAGGTCGTCATCAGAAGCGGCAGCAGGCAGCTTGACCACAGGGGCTGACTGCAGGGGGGCGATGCCTTCGCGGAGCAGAACGAAGTGCGGGTGCGTGGCCACCCAGGGAAACGCAAGCGACCAGGGGTGCGCCCGGGCGGTCTTTGTGACGTGATGCCAGCGGTACCAGGCCCGGTTATCCGCGGTGCCCAGTTGTGCCCCGAGATACCGGCGGCTGCGGAGCGTGGTGCGGCAAGGCCAGAGGCGCCGCATGTGGCCGGGAAACCGCGCAATGTCGATCGGATACTCGGCATCCTCGCCAGGGAAGAAGGCGCGAGCGCGTGGAGTCACCGTCCAGTCGCGCAACTCCGACCCGGTGATGACCGTGATCGTCGGCTCGTCCTCCGTGCCGGCCCGCCGCAACACCGCAGGTGGCGCGCCAAAGGCGTCATCCGATCCGGTTATCGCGTAGTAGCCGATACGGGCCGCCAGACTGCCCAGCCGGGTACCGGTATTCATTGCGGTCAGAAGGTCGTTGACCCTGGATCCAGCAAGGTTCCACGGATGTGCCGCGAATCGTTGACGATCGATGTCGGAGACGACGACCCATTCGCTCTCGCTGCCCGGATCGTCGATCTGCCTGGTGATCGCCAGCCAGACGACGCCGGCGGCTGGGTCGGCAGGCTGGGCGGGTTCTCCCCGGACGCCGAGGGCGGCACGAACTACTTGTCCTGTGGGCGGGCGTGCCCGGCCAAGCAGGATCACGGTAGGTACCCCGTGCCCGGGAATGTACGCGCCGGATGTGTCGAGCACGTGCGTCAGGTCGACACTGGTGAGGAAATCCTCGACAAGCGGGCGCCCGAATTCGCGTTTCATGAACGCGTTGGACACGAGCAGTCCCGTGAACCCTGCCCTTCCCTCGGCTGAATGGGCCAGTTGGAAGAACCGCACAACGAATGGAACCGTCAGCGGGTACTTCCCGCGGCACACCGGGTAAATCGCCCGGTAGATCTCGTACTCGCGCCGGTCCCGTACGGCGATGTACGACGGCTCGCCCACGACGGCGTGGTAGCTTCCCGACCCCAGCAGGTTGATCCCCGGATCCTCGACGTCGCTGAAATCTTCGTCCAGCAGATGCGGCCAGGAGTTTTCGGCGGTGTCACGAGGGACGAGTGAGTCGCCGACCTCGACGACGAGGGGCAGTTCTGGGACCTCGGCCAGACGTTTGGCTCCGCTGGCGCTGACGGCTGCCATTAGGAGACGAAAGCGACTAATTACGACGGCGAACGGGTTCTTGTCGACGCCATGAATCGACGACAGCGCCTGCCGTATCTGCATCCACGGATCAGCGTCTGGTTCCTCATCCTGCCATGCTTGCATCAGCAGCCGGAACATTCCGAGAAGGAACGTGCCGGAGCCGCAGACCGGGTCGATGGCTCTCAGACCCCGCAGTCCGAAGGTATCCAGCGCGGGCTTGACGGTGCGGTCAAGGATGAGGTCGGCGACGAAGTTTGGTGTCCGCACCAGCGCAAATGTCCTCTTATCGTGGTCAGACAGATCCGCGTACACATCAGCCAGGAAGTCTGTATCGAGGCCGGGGTCGGAAAAGTCATGAACGAGTTGCCCGGCCTCGTCAAAGCGCCGCCAGAAGCCAAGCAAGCCTTGGGCCGCGGCGTGTGAGATAGGAAGCGGACCCATCCTGCGATGCAGGGCGTCGAATAGGCGGAGAGTGGAAGCTGACGTGGACAGCGCATCGAGCGCCGCCGCAATCCAGTCGCGATCGCCGCGATCCGGATGCTGCCGGAAGTACGCCCGTTGCCGCGCCAGGGCAAGAGCGAGCCGACCCTCACGTCCCGCCAGGAAGGGCGCGTCTGTTAGCCGGTTGTCCTCGCAGAACCTGGCGAGGACAGTAGCCAGCACCCATGCGATCGCCGACTGGGAGATCTGATCATCCAGCCAGGCTTCGTAGCCGCATGTCGTGCGGCCGGACTCCCGCGCGTGCAGCCAGGAGACTCTCAGGGTCCCGAATAGCTGGCTGTCCACCTGCCGGTGCAGGTCGGCTTCCAGCATGTGTGTCTGGTCCCTCAAGTCGGTGAGCAGTGCTCTACTTCCGATCACCAGCTCCTCCTCGCGAAGCAAGGGAACGTATCCACAGTCTAGCAGTAATTAATTGATGGTGTTAGATCAGCTAACCTGCTCATCTGTTGGGCCATCGGGGCCTGCTTGGTGCATCCATGGTTGACATTTTGGTATGTTATGATCAGATTTGGTAGTTTGTCTATGTGGATGCGGCGTTCGCTCATCGCAGATAAAGAAGTGATGGAGTTACTGATGGTGGCGCCACAAGTAGATGGAGAACGGCCGGTCCCACGCGTTCCCTCGCATGGGTCGACGGGGTGACGGGAGGCGCGCAAGTTTAGGTCCACGCGGTGGGGGCTGCGCCCAGGGGGTCGGCGGTCGAAGCACGACCGTGCGCAAGCGACACTCCCATACTGTCCGTGGGCAGGGCTACCGTACCTCCAGGCTGCAAGCCGTAGCCGCGATGGCGTCAGTTCTGGTCGAAGGGAATCTGCCATGACGGGCCTATATGTGGCGGTCGCACTCGTCCTCGGCGTCGTCCTCGGCGCCGGCATCGCCCTAATCGCGAAGCGCGGCCAATCCGACGCCACCAGCAGGATTCTGGACCAGGTCGAGCGTATCGGAGCTGTCTTTACGCACGCCGCTCATCGGGGCCGGGCCGGCGAGATCGCCCTGGAGAACCTCCTCGAAGCCACGGGCCTCGGCGCTCATCGAGACTACGAACTCCAGGCGACCCTTCCTGAGGGCGGTCGGCCAGACGTCGTGCTCAAGTTTCCAGCACGAGGCAACCTGGCAATCGACTCCAAGTTCCCTCTGGATCACTTCCGGCGGTCGATAAGCGCAACAACAGAGGCTGATCAACGCAGTGCCCTCCAGGCTCACGGCAGGGCACTTGCCCTGCACGTCGCCGCGCTGTCAAAGCGCGACTACCCGATGAAAGTGCCGGGGTCCCTCGGCTTCGCTATCTGCTACGTCCCAAGTGAAGACCTGCTGACAGCAGCTTACGAAGCTCGCCCCGGACTCTTCTATGACGCAATCGATGATCACATCCTGCTCGCAGGCCCCACGACGCTCATCGCCATCTTCTGGAGCATCACCTACGGGCTGCAACAGGACGCCCGTGTCAGGAATGCACGCGCCATCGGTGACTCCGCAGCTGAACTCCACCACCGCCTTGGCAAACTCGCAGTGCCCCTGCAAAAACTCGGTCGAACCATGACCGCCGCCGTGAAGGACTACAACAGTATCCTTGCCACACTAGAAGGCCGTGTATTCCCAGAAGTACGGCGACTTGAGAAGCTCGGGATATTCGTGGTAGGCACAGAGCTTCTCGACGCCCCGACGATTGATGACTATCCCCGACCAGTAGCAATCGAACGCTACCCGGGCACAGGCCACCACGGCCGGCACGGATATCGCGCCGATGTGCTCGCCCGCGAAGATATCGCCCTCACAGACGAACAACTGACCGCTGAGGGTGTGACCACTGACGATGCAGCCGCTCTTAACGCTGACTATTTGCAAGAGGAAGACCTCGGCGAAGGCTACTCAGACGACATGCCCTCCACCAGTCCTGCAGGACCTCGACTCGGTCCGGACGAGTAACTCAGCGGCTTGCGCCAAGAGTGAGGTCGGATTGCAGGGTGCGCTCGGTCAAGCGACAGTGCCCTCTGCGCTCCTCCGTGCCGGGCAGGCACCTCGCCGCGGCGGGAGTTTGGCCGACCTCAAAATGCAACTGAGCGGAGCGGCGTGCACAGGAGAAGCTCAGAATTGGTTGATCTGTGCGGTTCCTGCTGGCTGTGAGCGATGAGCCGGTCGGCGATGGCTTACAGGCGCTCGATCCGGGTCGCCCCAAGGGACGAACGTGACCTGTTACGGCGCTAGTAACGCGCGATTTTCTGAGAAACGAGGGAGAATGGGTCCATGCAGAACGCAGCGAATAGCTACGCGTTCTGTCCGGGCCCGATTCCCCACGCACGAAGGGCAGGGCCACGGGATCGCGACGTTCCCAGACCGGCCAGCAGTGGCCGTGGAGCGAGGTAACCAGACTCGGACACGCACACGGCAGAGGCGGTGAGACGCTAGCCATTCGGCTGACATGTCCGTCATCGTCGGCTGATCACCATTGGCCATCACCCGCACACGGCTCGCACCCGATGCAGGAGTCACTCAGTCCTGACCCCCCCGAGGAATCCGCTCCTCCATCCAGTCGATCCACCTGCCGTACGCGTCCACGTAGGCCAGCACCCTGGCGTCGACGCGGCCGCCGTCAAACACCGCGATGCCCATCAGGCTCGGAACCGGCTGATCCCGCGGCGGCGGAACCAGCGACGTGAACCGGTCCGTCGTCCCGACGCAATCGCAGCACACCCAGGCGACCGGGCGGTCGCGCCCCTCGGCGGCCAGGATGGCCTCAAACTCCGCGCGCCCAGCGCGGGTCAGGTAGCTGACTGACCATGACGTGACGACGACGGTAGGGTAAGGCCGCATTTCGGCCAGGGCGGTGCCGAGATCGGTGACCATGTCGCCGCGTCGGACCTCGGGCGGGTCCGCCAGCACCAGCTCGATCGCCCGGCGCAGGGTCGACTGCCGCTCGCTGCCGGGCCAGGCGAGTGCGAGTAGCCAGCGCCGACTCGGCTCGTCGCGCAGGTCGAGCGGCGCCCGGTCCAGGCCGAGTCGGCGGCTTACGGCCGGGAGCCGACCGACCGGCAACCGGTCGCGGTTGCGGATCGAGCACTGGAGCCGAGCCGCCGAGCCGGACTGGCCCAGTGAGCCGGCGTTCCCGAAATCGAGGTCATAATGGTCGAATGCGAGGTTGAGCCCGCCGCTCGCGCCGGCGTCGACCACCGCGACCGGCTCGCCGATCGAGGCCGCTGCGCGCGCGATGCCGAGCCCGAGGACGGCGGCCCGGGAGGGCTCGTTCGTCTGTATGAAGCGACTCCCGATGATCTCGCGGAGCTCAGGGTCGAAGGCGCGGCAGAAGTCGGACAGCAGTTCGCCCGCGAGCACGGAAGGGGGAGCGACCGGGTTCTCGTACAGCCCCGCGATCGGGTGGTCGGCGCCGCCCATGACGAGGTACTGGACCGCCGCCAGGACGATGAGGGGCTGGCGCGGGTGCGCCGGGAATCCGCTGACCAGCCGCAGCAGGTCGCGGTCGGCCGCCACGCAGCGGGCCAGCGTCGCGTTCAGCGGCGACTCTGACCCGTACACTTCGTCGGCGAAGCCGAGCCACTCGCCGGGGTCCGACGAGCTCGGCACATCATTGTCCGGGCCCCACGTAAGCTCGTCCGCCGACCTCACCACGGTAGCCTCCCGCTTGCATCCGGCGATCGCCAATGTTGTCCGGATAAACTAGTTGCAAGCTAGCGCGGAAATAGTCGACTGGCCAGGATCTTCCCTTGTCGGTCCGGCTGATGGAGTCTAATCTGTGCGTACAACTTGACGCAGAGAGGACCCCGTGGCCGCGACGCTCGACCCCCATGCTGTTCCTGCCGGATCCCGAGTCGGCCGAGGTGCGAGCCACGGTCATCTCGGTGGATGACCACGTGGTCGAGCCGCCGCACCTGTTCACCACCTGGCTGCCGAAGGCCCTGCGCGGCCGGGGGCCGCAGATGGTGGAGGACCACCGCGGGGCCCTTGTCTCGGAGTTTGAGGGCGCTGTCTACCCGCAGGTGGGTATGAACGCGGTGGCCGGCCGCCGACCGGAAACCGTCCGGCTTGAGCCGTTCCGGTTCGACCAGATCCGGCCCGGCTGCTACGACGCGCACGAGCGGGTAAGGGCCTCACCCACTGCCTAACGTCGTCCGCCCGTCCGATCCGGATCCCGGGAGTTCCCATGACCTTCGTGCCGAGCCCTGAACGGCTGATGCCGGAGCTCACCCCGGCCCAGGAGATCGTCCTGCTGGCCCGGGCCCTCTGGCGGGAGGGCTACAACGACCACCTTGCCGGGCACATCACCTACAACCTCGGCGACGGCACGCTGCTGTGCAACCCGTGGCTGCTGACGTGGGCTGAGATCCGCCCCGTCGATATCATCCGCATAGATCTTGACGGGAACGTGCTGTCCGGGGGTTGGCCCGTCCCGCTCGGAATACCGCTACACCTGGAGCTGCATAAGTTCCGGCCGAACGTGCAGGTGGCGGTCCACAACCACCCGGTCTTCGGCACCATCTGGGCCGGTCTGCGGGAGATCCCTGTCGCTTACGACCAGAGCTCGACCTTCGGCGGCGGCGAGCTGACGCTGGTCGACGAGTACGACGGCGGGGTCGATAACGCCGACGCTGCCGCGAAGGCCGTCCGGGCGATGGGCGACACCGACCTGGCGCTGCTCGCCGGCCACGGCGTGTTCGTCCTCGGCTCGTCGGTACGGGCCGCGCACCAGCGGGCGGTTGCCCTCGAGCAGCGCTGCCGCAACGCCTGGCATGTCCGGGCCGTCGGCGGCTCGGCCGCCACGGCGCTGCCCTCGTGGTTCCTCGAACGCATGCGCCGCAGCGACGGCACCGGGTTCCGCGGTTTCTGGGAGGCGAGCGTGCGGGCCGAGTTGGCTGCCGACCCCGCCATCCTCGACGGCTGACCCTCGCGTACCGCGCTTGAGGTTATTCGCCGCAGCTATCCCTTCTGCATGAGCACTTGTCCGTATAAATTTTCCTACGGCGGGCGTCCCGTTCGGGCTGGCGGCCGTTGGGGCGAGTAGAGCGTTCAGCCGAGGATAGAGAGGAGACCTTCATGGCCGAGCAGGCGCATCACTACGCGAACACGATGGAGTGGGTCGTCCACCGTGATGGTCCCGTGGCGACCATCAGGTTCGAGCCCGTGCAGCGCAACCCGCAGGATTTCATCGAGCATCACGTCTCCATGGCCATCGCCCTGGAGCGGGTGCGATTTGACGACTCGGTCCGGGTTGTCGTAATCACTGGCCGTGAGACGAACGACATCTTCGAGTTGGGGCGCCGCCGGGACGAGACCGCGCGCTGGTCGTTCAATGTCCTGGATCCGACAACCCGCCCTGGCGGGGCCGGCGCCCTGAAGGGCCCATGGAACCTCACCCAGGGCGTGGAGCGTACGTTCCAGGCGCTCGCTCTCATGGAGAAGCCCGTGATCGGCCGTCTGAACGGCGACGCGTACGGCTTCGCTCTGCACGTCATGTGGGGCTGCGACATTGTCGTCGCGCGCGAGGACGCCCTCTGCTGCGACAACCACCTGACGATGCACGAGACGTTCCCGGTCGCGATGGCGGCGGGCGACGGCGCGCTCGCGTTCCTCCCGCTGTTCATCCCGCCGACCAAGCTCAAGGAGTTTCTGCTGCTCGGCCCCAGCTGGACCGCCAAGCAGCTGGCTAACCTGGGCGCGATCAACTACGCCGTGCCAATGGACCAGGTCGACGTGAAGGTGGACGAGTTCGTCCGGGCGTTCCTCGCCCGGCCGCCCGTTCCGGTGATGCGCACCAAGCGCGCGATCAACAAGCGCCTGCTGGAGAACATGAACCTCGCGCAGGACTTCGTCTGGATCGCGGAACTGCTCGACCACTGGGAGGGAAGCGCGCAGGGCTTCGAGGCGAAGCTCACGCTGCGCCATGACGAGCCCGCCTGGCATGTGCCGCCGACCGCATCCGGAGGCGATTAGTCCCTACAGCGAGAAGAGCTCGATGGCGATGCCGTCGCGGTCCTCCACGACGAAGGCGGTGAGCACCCGGTCGGCCACGTCGGAACTCACGGTCGGCGTCCCGTGCGCCGCGACGTTCGCCGAGACGCGGCGGAGGTACAGATGCAGGTCGTGCTCAGCCCCTGCTCGTCCGTCAGTGCCAACATCCGCTGCGGCGCCGTGCTACTCGCGCTCCAGGAGCGTGCCGGTGCCGAGGCCCCCGCCGCAGCACATGCTGACCAAAGCCCGCGTTCCCTGCGTCCGTTCCAGCTCACTCACGGCCTTGCCGACGAGGACGCAGCCGGTGCTGCCCAGTGCGTGGCCCATCGCGATCGCTCCGCCGTTGGGGTTCACCCGGGCGTGGTCCGGCTTCAGTTCCCGCTCCCAGGCCAGGACGACCGACGCGAAAGCTTCGTTGATCTCGAATACCTCGATGTCGCCGACGGTCAGGTCGTTGCGCTCGAGCAGGAGCCTGGTCGCCGAGATCGGGCCAGTCAGCATTAGCGTGGGCTCCTCCGCGACCAGGCAGCTGTCGACGACGCGGGCGCGCGGCCGCAGACCCAGCGACTGCGCCCGGCCGCGCGTCATGACGAGGACCGCGGCGGCTGCGTCGGCGATCTGCGATGAGGTTCCGGCGGTGTGCACGCCGTCGACGGGATCGAGCAGCTTCAGGTCGGCCAGCCCGTCGAGCGTCGTCTCGCGCAGGCACTCGTCGCGCTCGATCCGGCGCGTCTGCCCGGTCGGCTTGCCGTCATCCCCGAGCATCGGGCCGTCCACCAGCGCGATCTGGGTGTCGAAGTGCCCGCCAGCCTGGGCCCGCGCGGCGCGCTGCTGGGAGTCACAGCCGAACTCGTCGGCCTCCTCGCGAGTGATGCCCCACTTCCTCGCGATCAGGTCCGCGGCCTGGAACTGGGTCGTGTACTCGTACTGCGCGAAGTAGCTCTTGGGTATCGCCTTGCCGACGCCCTGGGACAGGCCGGCCCCGAGCGGAACCCGGCTCATCACCTCCACTCCGCACGCCACGGCCACGTCGGTAATGCCCGCGCCGAGGAGCCCACAGGCGAGTGTCAGGGCCTGCTGCGACGAGCCGCACTGACTGTCGACCGTGGTCGCCGGGACCGACTGGGGGAGCCCGGCCGTCAACCACGACGTGCGGGTCACGTTGAAGGCCTGCTGCCCGACCTGGCCGATGCACCCGCCGATGACCTGCCCGATGGCGGCGGGGTCGATGCCAGCCCGGGTGACCAGTTCCCGTAGGACGCTGCCGAGCAGATCGGCAGAGTGGAAGCCGGACAGGCCACCGTTCCGGCGGCCGATTGGGGAGCGCACCGATTCGACGATGACGCTGTCGCGATCGCTGTCACTGGCCATGTGTTGATACCTCGCGTTCGACGGTTCGGGCCGGATGCGGAACCAGCCGGCCGCGACAGCGCGGGCGGTCAGCTACAAAAGGACCGTACAACTTGTGCGCTCTTATGGCCAGCGGCGGAGTGTGCCGGTTCCCGCCGCGGGACGCCTACCCGGGCCCAACCCTGCCGTCCGCTCGGCGAGTGAGGTGTTGGCCAGCGGACGGCGTTCCGCTGCGTCGTCCGGTCAACGCCCGCGGCAGCCTGGACCGCGAGCTTCGCGGCCCGAGCGCCTCCCGCGGCAGACCGACCGGCGAGCTTACGAGCGAAGTCGGCTCGCCGCCGCTGAACGTCTCGTTGGGGAAGACAAACGTCTCGTCGGGAAAGACATTCGTGTACGAATCCGATGGCCAGCGTCTGGTCGGCGCCCACCCGTTGCCCTGCCATCGCCATCAACTTGCCAGTGCGGGCCGACGATGCGGTCAGGGGGCTCGTGCCGCCGTTCCCGGCGATGACGCCGAGCCCGATCTCGTCGCAGTTGGAAGTACCTGCAGGTCGTCGCGGTCGCCTAGCGCGCGGCTGGCATCCCAGAGCACGGCGGTCATCTGCGCGCCCGGCGGCGAGCTCTCGTCCGTCGGTCACTTCTCTCGGTCAGCGCTTCCCGCCATCATATGCGGACCATTGCGGCGAGCTGCGCGCTGAGTAAGATCTGTACGTACAACTTGATGGTAAATCCAGTTTAAGCAGAGGCTCATGGACTTCTCGCTCACCGGCGAACAGCAAGAGCTCAGGGCTGCCTTCGGCCGGTTCTTTGACGAGCACGCGACGATTACCGATCTTCGGGCGGCCGAGCCGCTGGGGTTCAGCCCCGGCCTCTGGCAGCTGGCCGGCAAGCTCGGCATCCCGGACATGGCCGCCGGCTCCAGTACGGACGGTGCGCCGGCCAGCCTGAGCCAGTTGATAGTCATCGCGGAGGAGTACGGCCGTCGGCTCGCGCCCATCCCGCTGGTCGAGACCCTGGCCGCGGCCCGGGCGCTCGACCGCGCGGGCGCGCCGCCGTCGGTCGGCATGGTGACCCTGGCGCTGCGCCCGGTCGCCGAATCCGGCTCCGCCCCGCTGCTGGCCGCTGGTGCGATCGCCGATGCCGCCGTTGGCCTGATCGGCGCTGACTATGTCGTGGCCGACCTGGCCGGTGACGGGCGCAGCGGCTGGGTCAGCAATCTCGGCTCTAGTCCGCTGGCCAACCGGACCTTCGCGGAGCAGCGCACGGTTCTCGCGTCCGGCGATGCCGCCCGGGAGGCGCACGAGCGCGCGCTGGACGACTGGAAGCTGCTGCTGGCCGCCGCGCTGATAGGCGCGGCATCCGAGGCTCATCGCATCGCGCTCGCCTATGTGAAGGAACGCAAGGCCTTCGGCGTGCCGATCGGCTGGTTCCAGACCGTCGCGCATCGTCTCGCCGACTCGATCACCGACCTGGACGGTGCCCGCTTCCTGGTCCACAAGGCGGCATGGGCTGTCGATGAGCAGAACGAGACCGGAACCCAGCTGGTGTCGATGGCCTACGTCTATGCGGCCGAGCTGGCCGAGCGGGTGACGGCCGAGTCGCTGCACTTTCATGGTGGTATCGGCTACACCATGGAACACGCCATCCAGCTCTACTTCCGGCGCGCCAAGTGCTGGCCGCTGGCGCTCGGTGACCCCCATAACGAGATGGCAGTGCTGAGCACGCGGTTGCTGGGCCCGGTCGGGGAGCGTTAGCGCAGGTCCTGGCTCGTGCGTCTCCCGCGGCAGCGGCATCAGAGGGACCGGGGCGCTCGCTCAAAGCTTCGCGGAAGAGCCGCCGTCTACGTTGATCGTCTGGCCGGTAATGTAACGCGCGTCGTCGGAGAGCAGGAAGACAACGGCAGCCGCGATGTCGTCCGGCACACCGGGACTTGTCACGAGCACCGAGTCCTTGTACTGCTGCAGCCGTTCCGGGGAAACCGTTTCCTGCAGTGTCTCCGAGAGCACCATGCCGAGCGCCACCGTGTTGCATCGCACGCCTTGCTTGCCGTAGCGGACGGCGATGTGCTGCGAGAGCGGGCCCAGGCCGCTCTTCGCGATGGAGTACGAGAACCGCAGCCCCGTCGCGAGCGAGCGGATGGCAGCCAAGGACGAGGTATTCACGATGGCTCCGTGGCCGGCCTCGATCATGTGCGGGATGACCGCCCGGCACGCGAGTACGTAGCCTCGCAGCGTGACCGCGAGCATCTCCTCGTAGTCGGACAGCTCGGTCGTCAGGATGTCAAGATCCTTCGTGGTCACGTGCACCCCGTCGAATCCGACGTTGTGCAGCAGCTCGACCGGGCCGAAGGCCGATGCGGCGAACGCCACGGCGGCGTCGATGTCTGCGGGCGAGCGCAGATCTACCCGGAACGGCTCGGCGCGGCCGCCGGAGTCTCGGATCTGCTCGGCGGCGGCGGCGGCCCCCTCCTCGTTGATGTCGGCCACGACGACTCGCGCGCCTTCGATCGCCAGCCGCCGCGACGTCGCCCGGCCGACGCCACTGGCACCCCCCATGACCAGCGCTACCTTGTCCCGCAGTCCGTTCACTGATACCTCCGGTAGGCGCTCTTGTGATACGATGTCAGAAACGCACGCTATAAGATTTGTCCGTGCAAATTCGAGGGTAACGGCGGGTGGCGAGCCCGGGGGTGAGCTTCCCTGTCCGGGGGCGGGGCGGCCTAGCTCGGGTTCTTCGCGCCGAAGAACGCCGCGTCGATGGGCGGCCGTTCCTGGTCGTCCTCGAGCTCGATCTGCACGGTGGCGTGGATGCGGCTGAAGGTCATGAAATGGCCGATGGACAGCATCAGCTCGACGATCTGCCGCGGGGAGAAACGAGCGGTCATCTGCCCCCACGTGGCGTCATCCGGCTTCGCGTCCAGCACCAACTGATCCGTGAAGCGGGTAACGAGCCGCTCTTCCTCGTCGAGGACCGCCAGGCCATCTGATGCCAGCGCGTCGACGTGGTCTTGGGCGACGCCGAGGGCGAGCGCGATGGGCACGTGCTCGACCCACAGGTACTGCGCACCGGGAGTGAGCTGCGAGACGCGGAGGACCGCGAGCTCGCGCAGGTGCGCGGGGAGCTCAGAATGGGTGACGAGCGAGCGGCCGTAGCGGATCATCGGGCCGAACGCGTCGTGCGCGTGCCCGAGTATGCCGAAGATGCGCCGGTCCCGGATGTGCGGCGGGTACCCGTCAAGTACCTGGCGGACGGCATCCGGCGCGTCGTCATAGCGAAGGTACGGAAGCCGCGCCATGTCCGAAAACGTAGCACGGCCCACCGCCGCGGCAACACCCGTCGGCGGCGAGAAGTCCGTACAAATATTGGAGACGGGTGCGGTCTGCTGGCGCGGGCAGCACGCCGGAGCGTCACGTGCGAGCCGCCGGCTCAATTCTCTTCGGATACCGGCCCCAGATACATCCCGTAGACGTCGGCGTCGCGGCCCTGCCACCGGACGCGTCCCAGCAGGCGGCCGCGGGCGGGCCCGCCCGTGCCCGGCGTCCGCAGCTCGAAGCGCACGTGGACCGGACGCGCCCGCTCCGTCGCCACGTCGAGCCACACGGCGGGAACGTCGCCGTCGTCGGGATTGCCGACTCGCTCGACGACGTGCCGCGCGGGAACGGCGATCACAGTCTGGCGTTCCTTAAGGGAGTACCTGACGATTTCACGCGGCTCGCCCGGCGACGGCGCTAGGCACAGGGTCACGGCCATGCAGACTCCTCGGGTTCGGCGGCGGGCAGCGGCCCATCGGCTAACTCCGCCCGGCCGGACCGGGTCGGGTACGGCGGCGCAGCTCGCCCGGCCGCCGGGTAACGCGGGCAGTCGGATCCCGGGGCGTATCGCGGGCCAGGTCATCCCGGAGCTGCTCGCAGTTGGCCATCTCGGCGTGGAGACTGCGGATCATGTAGTCGGCCACCGGTTTGGAGTAGCGGATCCGCGGCTCGCTGATGAGACCCAGTTCCTCGCCGCGGCGAAGTCCCCAGCGAAGCTCGTCGATGCGATAGCGAGTTCGCTCGATGTGCCGGTCGAGCGTGTCCATGAGGGACATGGGGTCGGTCGAGCTGCTCGCGAACCAGATCCGGAGCAGTATCGGATGCTTGACGACGACCGGCTCGTGCTCGGGCAGCGAGGCGGTCCACGCCTGGAGGAGATGCTCGCCGCGCTCGGTGGACTGATAGCGCACGGTGGAGCGCAGGCGGCTCGTCCTGATCTCGCGCTGGCTGACCATGTCGAGAGCGAGCAGGCGGCTCAGCTCGCGCCGGATGTGACTCACGGCCGGAGCCCAATAGAACTGCCCGAAGGAGAAGTCCGCGCGCGTCTTGATCTCGACCGCGGACAGCTCCTCGTCGTTGATGACCAGCACGCCGAGCACGAGGTAGGCCGTCGTGGGAAGCGCGGCCAGGATTTCCGCTTGGTTTGCGTCTGCCGGTGGCTCGCCGGTCAGCATCGCTTACCACCCCTTCATAGTGCGGCCGGCCGGCTGCCGATGACCGCCGCCTCCTCGAGATCGGTGATCTCCTCCGCGCCCAGGCCCAGCACCTCCGTCAGGACTTCGCGGTTGTGCTGGCCGAGCGTCGGGGGCGGCATCCGGATCCACGGCCCTCGGGAGCTCGCGATGCGAAATGGTACGGCCGGCCCGCGGTACGCGCCGACCACCGGGTGCGTGACCGGCTCCCAGTAGCCGCGGTGCGCGAGGTGTGGGTCCGTCAGCAGGTCGGCCGGACCGCAGAGGCGACTGGCCGGGACACCGCGCCGGCGCAGTTCGGCCTCTGCCGCCGCGGCCGGCCGCCGGACGGTCCACTCCGCGATCGCGGCGTCGATCGGGCCGGCCGACGCGCGGCGCCCGGCCATCGAGGCGTACTCGGCGGCGTCGAGCCCGGCGGGCTCGCCCAGCGCGGCGAGCAGTGCCCGCCACTCGCGGTCGTCGGTGACGGCCAGCGCGACCCAGGAGTCGTCGGCAGCGCACGGGTAGATCCCCTGCGGAGCTGCTCCCGGGCCACGGTTACCGGCACGGCGGGCCAGCCGGCCGTACGCCGCGAACTCGATGACAGGCTCGGCCGCGATGTTCAGCGCGGCCTCGACCATGGTCGACTCGATGTGCAGGCCGATCCCGGTCTGATCGCGGACCTCGAGCCCGGCGATCGCGGCGAACGCGGCGTGCAGCCCCGAGACGGGGTCGCATGGCCCGCGCGGGATGAGCGGCGGCCCGTCCTCCTCCCCGGTCATCCAGGCCATCCCGCTCGCTTGTTCCATGGTCTGCGCGAAGCCGACTCGGTCGCGCCACGGCCCGTCCAGGCCGAACGCCGGCATCTGCACCATGACCAGCCGCGGGTTCGCCGCCCGCATGACGTCCCACCCGAGGCCGAAGTTGCCCATGACCCGCGGGGAGAAGTTGTCGACGAGCAGATCGCACTCGCGGGCGAGACGCAGCGCGAGATCGCGGCCGGAGGGATGGCTCAGCTCCAGCGTGATGCCGCGCTTGTTGGTGTTGCAGGCCAAAAAGACCGGGCCCCACTCCCACCACTGATCGTCGGCCGCGGACTTGCCGCTCGAGAAGCGCATGCCGTCCGGTCGGCGCAGGCCCTCGACCTTGATCACGTCCGCGCCCAAGGCGGCCAGCAGGTGCGTGCACACCGGCCCGGCCCAGAAGGCGGTCAGGTCCAGCACGCGCACGCCGTCCAGCGGCCCGCGCCGCGAGCCGGCGGCATCGGCCGCGGCCGCCCGGCTCGCGGCCCGTTCGTCCCAGCGGACGCGCCCATCGTGCTGGCCCGGGGCGGGAACGGGTCCGAACGGCTCCATCAGCAGGGCGTCGCTGCGGTACGGCGGCCGCGGGGCCGCGAACGCGCCGCTCGCCACCGGGGCGAACACCCCCCGAGCGGCGAAGTGGTCGATGTGGGTAACGGTCTCCGGCGTCCCGATCGGGGCGACGGGGATGCGCATGCTGGCCGCGAGCTCGATGATGTCCGCGGTGGTGCGCTTGGCCGCCCACCGATTGACCATCGCCTCGAACTCGCTGCGCCGGCGCATCCGGCCCGCCGCGCTCGCGAGCTCGGTGTCTTCCAGCAGGTCAGACCGGTCGATCATGACGAGGAAGTCCATGAACTGCTGCCGGGTGATGGTGCAGAAGCCTACGAGCCCATCGGCGGTAGCGACGATCGAGGGAAGTTCGATGCTCCGACCGGAGACGGGTGCCGCGTCGCCGAGGACGCTGCGCGAGACGGCGCCGAGCACGCCCATCGTCGCGATCATGGATTCGTACATTGAGACGTCGACGAGATCGC
>Ga0335074_10005026_pt1 | contig 18280 bp, 17 predicted proteins | sample Lox_Sample_23_FD_206715 | JGI IMG/M metagenome (GOLD analysis project Ga0335074, IMG submission 206715) | Soil microbial communities from Loxahatchee National Wildlife Refuge, Florida, United States - Lox_Sample_2.3 | ecosystem: Environmental > Terrestrial > Soil > Wetlands | place: USA... | reverse complement strand
GCCGAGGGCTTCACCAGGTGCTGGCCTGCGATGATCGAGATGGACGCGGCAACGAAATCGAGAGTGGATGCGATTTGGAAAAAGCTGCGACTGGATTGATGCCGCTAGTGTATACAAGGGCAGAGGTGTCACAGGGACCGAACGACGCTCGCCAATGCTCGCACCCCGCTCCAGCAGCCTGTTGTTTGTCCGGATGGTCCTTGCCGTGATCGTTCCAGCCACCGTCATGAATGCGCAGGCCGTCCAGCCGGCGTCGATAGTCAAGCCTGGATCGAGCCCGAGAAGCTGGTCGATCTTTACCGAGTATTCGCCCGGCTCCAGCCATATTATTCTGGGCTACAGTAATCAGCGGGAATTTGTCACACTTGGCGCAGGTTTTACCCAACGCCTATTTCGAAACCGCGTCTGGTCATTGAATTACAGGGCTGAAATCCGGCCGCTGATGGTGGAGAGCGATCCGGTTCTGACCGGGCAGTATTACGACATCAATCTGCCCGCGGTCGGCGGATACCCAGCGTTGCAGGCGGCAGGCTATTATCGCCTGCCGCAGGAAATCCCCGTGCTATCGACCGCGGTGAAGTCCCAGAATTACAGCTTCAACTACAACGGCCAGAACTATTATCAGAATTACACCTTCACGTACGGACGCCGCTGGACTTATGCCGCCGGCCTCAGCCCAGCAGGCCTCGAGGCGAAGTTTTTTCCGCATTCGAAAATCCAGCCTGTGCTCACGCTGATGACTGGATTTGCCGTTTCTCCGCGAGATATCCCGATCTTTGACAGTTCGGCGTTCAACTTCACCTTCTCATTCGGAGCCGGCCTGGAGCTTTTCCGCACGGCAAATCGGTCCATGCGCGTCGAATACCGGATACAACATTTATCGAACGCCGACCTGGGGGCAACAAACCCCGGCATCGACTCGCAGATGATCCATGTCGGATATAGCTGGGGGCGGAAAGGGCTATTTCGCTGATTCTACTTCGATCGAAACGAGATTGCGCACGGACCGCGCGGGCCTCTTGTCCTCGGTGACGATGAGTCGGAATGGCCCGGTCCTGGCGTCGAGCGGCTTGCCGTCCATCTGACTCGCAACGAGGACTTCGCCGGGATGAAAGTCGGGATCGACCTCGGCCAGGGCGAGAACGGCCTTGTACCCGTCCGATCCGGTGGCAACGATGTAATCGGAAAGAGCCTTGCCGCGCAGGTCGTGGCCGTGGGGCACGCCTTCTTTCGCCAGCAGATCCATCAGGGGCACGCCGGTATATGTCTCGTCGGCGCTGGTATGTGGATTGTGGACGGTGACGGTGTGGTGTGGGAGGGCCTTGAGATCCTCGGTTGTGATCGATTGCGTGTGGCCGTTGGCGATGATTCTGAAAGCCCCGGGCATCGCGGCATTCTGCTGGCCCGGCAGTCGAGATGCTGCGCAGAGGATCAGGGAGACACTGGCGATCCGGATCTTGTTTTGCAATGTCACCTGGGGCTCCTTTGTGATGCTGCTGTCCGTTGCGAAATTAATGATAGCGAACATCGAGACCCGGGTTGGTCATGGGGAGGATTTTCTCCGGGTAGTTCACCCCACCGCCGGATCGCTCTATACTGTAGGCATGTCCATCGTGCGCAACATCGCCGCAATTGGCAAAGGCATGAGCATTACCTTCGGAGAGATGTTTAAGCCTACTGAGGTCGAGAACTATCCCGACGGCCCGGGTCCGACGCGTGGGGCGATGCTGCAGGAGCGCTTCCGCGGTGCGCACGTGTTGCAGCGCGACGAAAATGGACTGGAGAAATGCGTCGCCTGTTTTCTGTGCGCGGCGGCGTGCCCGGCGAACTGCATTTATATCGAAGCTGCTGAGAACACGGCGGAACAACGCATTTCCAGCGCCGAGCGTTACGCCAAGGTTTATAACATCGACTACAACCGCTGCATCTTTTGCGGATACTGTGTCGAGGCGTGCCCGACTGACGCGATCACCCATGGCCACGGCTTTGAGCTTGCCAGCCTCAATGCCACCACGATGGTGATGCGCAAGGAAGACATGCTGGTGCCGAAGGTTGGAATGCCGGGCGAACTGGCCGCTCATTCGGATTCCGTCAAATAAGCTGGCGATTCCTCTAATGCAACGGCCTTGGCAATTGGCCGTCTCTGGTAACCTGAAACCGGATGAGTGCTGATTCCTCCAGTTCCCCTACCCTTCTGCATATTTGCGGACGTGACGCGATTCTTGGCCTGCGCGATCAGATCTTCCGCATGCACGGTTACGAGGTCGAATCCACTGTGTCACTTGATGACGGTCTGAAACTGGCGCTGGCCCGCAAGTATTCCCTGGTGATTATCGATGTGGAGGGCGATGGCCGCATTCCTGCCGCCGAAAGGGTCTGCACACGGATCAAGGAACACCGGCCCGATCAGGAAGTGGTTTTCATCTGCAACTACCGGGTCTCGGTCCACACTGACTGCCCAAATGACATCATTCGGAGCGAGTTCAATCCCCAGGCGATGATCGATGGCGTAAAGGCCGCGCTGAAAGACAAGTAGTAGTTTCCGCCGGTCCCACGGAGAGAGATTCCCACAGCGCCCCTTACGGCTTGTTCACAAACTGCATGGTATAGGCGGTTGCAGGATCGATTGGATGCTGAATCAGCTTCAGATCGACGAGTTGCTTATACATCTGTGACCAGCGGGCCGCGTTAAAGTCTCCGGTCCTGGAGGGGTCGTCGTCAGGATAGATGAAATGTCCGTCCTTCAGGGCCTGACAGGTGAACTGCATCTGTTCGAGAGACATCGCGGGATTCAACTTCAATAACCTGGCGTTTACCGCGCTCGGGTCGGCAATGTAGTCACGCCATCCGCGAAGCGATGCGCGCACAAACTTCGCGACGACATCCCGGTGCTGCGTCAGATAGTCCCGGGAGGTGAAAAAGGCGCGATAGGGCGCATAGCCTGTGTCGCTGATGAGCAGCGTGCGGACTGGCGCGCCGGACTTGCGCGCGAAGTATGGTTCGGAGGTGACGAAGATCTGCTGAATGTAGTTGGGGTCCTGAAGAAAGGTCGCGATCGAGTATGTCGCGGGAGTTTCGCGGACGTTGGTCAGCTTATAGCGCGCGATCAGATACTCGAACCATGTGGATCCGGGCTTGACGGCGACGGTGTGTCCTTCGAGGTCGGGGAAGTCGTGGACGGGCGAGTTGGCGTGCAGCATGATTCCCTGCGGATCGTGTTGCATGGTGGCAGCTACGGCGACGAGGGACTGGCCCTGCGAATCTGCTTCCAGAATGCGATCGGACGAGCCCATTCCGAACTGGGCTGCCCCGGTTGAAACCTGCTGGTCCGCGATGACGTATGGGCCGCCTGGGGTGATGGTGACGTCGAGGCCTTCCTGCCGGTAGTAGCCCTTGAGCTGTGCTTCGTAAAAGCCGCCCTGCTCCGGTTGTGGATACCAGTCGGTCTGAAATGTGACCGGGGTCAGGCCACTGCTACCTTTTCCTCCATGGCAGCCGAGCAGGCCGAGACACAACACCGAAAGAGCGATCCAGTTTTTCGCGGGAGTCATGTCCGAGCTTAACAACGGGTATGCGGTGGATCAAGCCTGCTCCGCGGCGAGCACATTGCCGAGTTTAGCCGCGAACTCCAGGAGTCGGGCGTCGTGACCTCGTGCTGCGAGCAACTGCAGGCCCGGTTTGCCGGGCAGCACCACGGCAGGTAAGCCGGCCAGGCTTCCCGGTGTGGTGTAGCTGAGGATTCGTGGGCGTGCAGCGGTCTGATCTTCGCCGCCAACAAGTCGCGCAAGCGGAACTGCGGGCATGAGTAGAAAATCAGTGCGCTCGAGAAGGGCATTCATGTTGCGTAAAAAGGCCTGATGTTTCGCGCGCCAGTCGGCGACTTCTTCTGCGTTAAGAGAAGCTCCCCAGCGCAGCCGGTCTGCAATCGCCGGTTCGAACTCATCGAAGAAGCCGGTATGCAGGCGGGCTGCTTCGGATGCCTGAAGCGGAGCGTAGATTGAATAGGATTCGGAGAAGAATTCCGGCTGGACCTCGTTGACGAGCGCGCTGGAGCTCAGGAGGCGTTCTTTCCACGCGGCGATTGACGCGAGTACTGCAGGTTCGCAGTCCTCGAGCATGCGGCCGGACAAGAGGCTTATGCGTGCAGGACCTAATACCACTGCCGACGAGGGCAGGTCGAAAAGCGCCTGCGCAAGTCGGGGCAAATCGCGCAGATCTCGGCAGAGCCAGCCGATCGTGTCGAACGATGCAGCAAGATGCGCGCCGCCTCGCCAATCACCTACACCCAGCGAAGCACGGAATCCTGCAAGGCCGCACAGTGCGGCGGGAGCGCGAATGGAACCGCCGGTGTCGCTTCCAATGGCGGCGACGGCGGAGCCCTCCTGCACGGCTGCGGCTGATCCGCTGGATGATCCTCCAGTGAGACTCGTTGGATCGGCCGGCTGAACGCAGTCGCCGTAGTCGCGATTCTCGCCGGTGATTCCGTAGGCCAGCATCTGCATATGCGTCTTGCCGGTGATCACTGCGCCAGCGGCCTTGAGCCGACCCGCGACCCAGGAATCCGACGTCACCGAAGAATTGTGGCGCGCGTAGAATCGCGAGCCGCTGCTGGTGACGAAGCCTTCCAGGTCAAAGCAGTCTTTAAGGGCTATGGGGAGGCCGTAGAGGAGCTGTTTTGGATCATTGGCGCGTTGTGTCAGGCGGGTGGCCTGATCGCGCGTCCAGATTTGGTCCACTGTCAGATACGAATTCCGGCTGGCGTTGCCGTTCACCCGCGCTAGCGCTTCTTCCGCCACGCGCTGTGGATCGGCGGCTGCCAGCGTGCTCAGAGTCTCGACAGGAGATGCCTCAATTTCCATGCGCTGATTCTATTCGCAGGATGACCTGAAACAGTCGGATCGAATTCGCGCGATCCATGCTAAATTTCGTCAATGGGTAAGGTTTTGAGGCCGGTGCGTGGTCGTGATCAGGCGATCATGACTGAGCTTGTCCAGTTCACTGCCCGCAGCTTTGGCACTCCCCGCCCTGTGCCGTTCGGCGCAGCTATCGTTGACACGAAATCCGGCGACCTGTTGTACCGCGCGCGCAATGCGGTCATGCGGGAAAACGATCCCAGCTCCCACGCTGAGCTGCGCACTGTGCGTCTGGCTGCAAAGAAGCTCGGCAAACCTTCGCTTGCCGGGTACACGCTCTACTCCACCTGCGAGCCGTGCCCTATGTGCATGGCCAATGCGCTGTGGGCGGGCCTCGACCGCGTGGTTTATGGAGCGACGATTGAAGACGCCAATCGGCACTGCAACCAGATTCACATCCCGGCAGAGGAAGTCGCGCGGCGCAGCGATATGTCCTGCGTGGTCGAGGGAGAGCTGCTGCGCGACCTGTGCTATGGCCTGTTTACCGATCCGCGAATGCTGAAGGCATTTGCAGGATGGAGCACACGCAAGACGAACAACAACAGAGGCAAGCATGGCTGAGACCCTGGCAAGCGCAATCGCTGAACTCATCGCAGACCCGCGCCGCTGTCTCACAGCGCCCGGCGTCGTGGAGCGGCTATCAAAGGATTTTTACTGGTATTCTCCGGTCCTCAAGAAGCGCCTTGAAGATAAGCAGGCCGAGCTGGTGGTTCAGCCGATCAATGTTGATGAGGTGCGGAGCATCCTGCGCTACTGCTTCGCGCACGATATTCCGGTCACGCCGCGCGGAGCAGGCACCGGCAATTATGGCCAGGCGATTCCGCTCAATGGCGGTGTCGTCCTCGACCTCTCGCTGATGGACAGAATCGAGACGATCACCAGCGACGGCGTGGCGATCTGCGAGCCGGGTGTTCGCCTTGGCGTGCTCGAAACCCAGGCCCGGACAGTGGGCTGGGAACTGCGTTGCTATCCGAGCACGATTGTCAAAGCTTCTGTCGGTGGATTTCTGGGCGGCGGATCGGGAGGCGTGGGGTCTGTTCTCAATGGCAATCTGCGCGACTACGAGACGGTGCGCGCGCTCGAAGTTGTGACGATGGAGGAAGAGCCGCAGGTCCAGTTTCTTAAAGGCCAGGCGGTACACGACATTCTGCACGCGTGGGGGACCAATGGTGTGATCACCAGGATCTGGCTTGCGCTTGCGCCTAAAGTTGATTGGGCGCAGTGCGTGGTCGGCTTCGATACTTTCGCGGCGGCATACGACTTCAGCGAGCGTATTGCGAACGCACCGGAATGGATCAAGCGGCTGGTGACAACATTCGAGTGGCCGATCTCCTCGTACTTCAGCCCCATCAAGAAGATTGCACCGGAGGGCAAGCACCTGATCTTTTTCCTGATTGCCCAGGATCAGCTCCCGGCCTTCGAGCAGGAAGTGCTGAGCTCCGGCGGCGTTGTAACTTATTCAGGGATCTATGACGGCGTGAGTACAAGGCCGCTGCTCACTGATTACACCTGGAACCACACGACGCTGTGGGCCATCAAGCATGATGATACGTTCACCTATCTGCAATGCGGGTTTGATCCCGACCGAGTGCGCGACCAGATGCGCCAGCTGAAGGATCGATACGGCGACGAAATCCTCTTCCACATGGAGTTCTGGAAGAACGCAGCGGGCCGGATTATTCCCGGCGCGATCCCGCTTGTTTACTTCACCACCGAGGAGCGGCTCAACGACATGATCCGCTTCTGTCGGGCGATCGGTGTGTTCGTCGCGAATCCGCACGTGAACAACGTCGAAGATGGAGGCCGCTATCGCGAGGACAACGTACAGCTCGCCGCCAAGCGCCGCAACGATCCTAAAGGTCTGCTGAATCCCGGGAAAATGCTCAGCTTCCAGCCAGAGGCAGAAGAGGCCGCTCGCCTGTGAAGACCTGGATTCCTGACTCCCGAAATTTTGCCTATTTGAATTGGAAGCAGGTGGAGGCGCTGCCCAAGGACTCAACGCTGCTGGTGCTGCCGACTGCCGCCATCGAGCAACACGGACATCATCTACCGCTGGCGACCGACACGCTGATCAACAATCTGCTGCTGGGGAGGGCGCTGGACAAGCTGCCAACTGAACTGCCGGTGTATGCGCTACCGCCGGTCTGCTATGGCAAGAGCAACGAGCATATTGGATTTACCGGAACGCTCTCTGTTTCGGCGACAACGTTTATGGCGGTGGTTCGCGATATTGGCGCGAGTCTTGCTGCGTCGGGATTCAAGAAAGTTGTTCTTTACAACACACACGGCGGTAATTCATCGCTCGTCGATGTAATGGCGCGCGACCTTCGCGCTGAATTCGGGCTGCGCACATTTGCGCTATACGGCTCGGGGGGCATCAGCTTTGAAGGAATGAGCGAGCAGGAAAAGGCTTATGGCTTTCATGCCGGCGAGATTGAGACTGCTTTCCTGCTGAGCGCCGTGCCGGAACTCGTGGACACGACGGCCTACACAGTTAACTACATCGCGCATGTCGAAAAGCCAGAGTTGTTAAAGCCCGAAAACGCCTCGGCTACCTTTGCGTGGCTGACGCGAGATATTGCTGCGAGCGGCGTGATGGGCGATCCGAGGCCTGCGACGGCGGAGAACGGCGCACGCTGGGTGGATCAGGCGGCAACACGCATCGCCGCTGCACTCGAAGCCATGGCGCGCTATGAGAACCTGTACCGCCCATGACACACTCCGCCCTCCTCGACTGTGGCAACGGCGTGCGCCTCGAGCGGGGCGTGGCTTGCGCCATGCACGACGGAACGAGGCTTATCTCAGATCATTACTATCCCGCTGAGCCTGGGCCGTACCCGACGCTGTTGATGCGCCAGCCCTACGGGCGCGAGATTGCTTCCACGGTTGTGTATGCGCATCCCGTATGGTTTGCACGCCACGGTTACAACGTTGTGATTCAGGATGTGCGCGGGCGCGGCGATTCGGAGGGCGGGTTCTATCCATTTCGTCATGAACGCGACGACGGTGCAGCGACGATCGAGTGGCTGCGCACGCGTCCTGAATCGAATGGCCGGATCGGAATGTACGGATTTTCCTACCAGGGCATGACGCAGTTTCTGGCCGCGGCAGCGCAACCTGAAGGGCTTGTTGCCATTGCGCCCGGCATGGCGGCGACCGATCTGTACCACGGCTGGTTCTATCACAATGGAGTGCTGCGACTGGCGTCGGGCCTAGGGTGGGGCCTGCAGATGCTCAAGATGGACGCGCGACGTCTTGGTCTTCGCGAGGCAAGTGACAAGCTGGAGCAAGCCTGGGCAGACCTGCGCAATCAGTTCGGAGTTCTGCCGTTTCGCGATCATCCTGCCCTGCGATCGGCTGAACTGCCGCCATACGTGCTCGACTGGTTCGATCAGAATAAGCCCGGCGAGTACTGGGAGTCGCTTGATGTGAGTGGATGCCTCGAACGCATCGATGTGCCCGCGCTGCACATCTCCGGGTGGTTCGATCTCTATCTCAAGGGAACGATCGACGGCTTCAGAGCGCTGTGCGAAAAGGCTACCAGTGATCACGCGCGTCGTCATCAATATCTGATCGCTGGACCGTGGGTACACGTTCCGTGGGGAGACCAGGCGGGTGAAGTTAATTTCGGACCGGGCGCTCTCATTGACACCGACGCTGTCCTGCTGGGTTGGTTTAATCACTGGCTGAAGGATTCGGGAGAGTTCGCAGATGAGCCTCGGATCCGGCACTTCGCACTGTTTGAAAATCGCTGGCATTTCACTGAGCAGTGGCCGATAGAAAATGTGGCCACGCTTTATCTACGTAGCAGCGGCCGTGCCAACTCGCGAAAGGGCGACGGACTTCTGAGCGCAAACCCAGCGGGTGCCGATGAACCGGGCGATGTCTTTGTGTTCGACCCCGAGGTTCCTGTGATTGCGCCGGGCGGCCCGGGCTCGCTCGGTGGAACTTACAATCAAGCCGCTCTTGAGCTTGGCAATAATGTGGTTGTCTACACGACGCAGCCGCTATCTGAGCCGGTTGCAATTTTCGGATCGCCGCGCGTCAGCTTATATTGCGCCGCCTCGGCAAAGAGCACCGACTTTACCGCGAAGCTTGTTCGCGTGCGGCCCGATGGACGTGCCGATTTTGTCTGCATCGGGATCGCTCGCTCGGAGTTTCTCTTTGGCGCAGACTTCACGCCGGACGCGGTGCATTGCTGGCAGTTTGAACTTGAGCCAACTTCGTGCCGCTTCGATGCCGGAGACTGCATTCGCCTCGAGATCGCCAGCAGCGCTTTTCCGCTCTATGACCGAAACCCGGGCAGCGTCACGCCTTCGGCGCAAGCAACTTCGTGGGACTGGATCCGGACTACGCAATTTGTCTATCACGATGCGGCGCGGCCATCAGCCCTGTATATCCCGCTGCGGAGTGAGAACGCATGAACACGCAAACCAAAGTGACGGAGTCCCGGCCCGCCTCGCAGGGCGGAACTGTTCCACAGATCGAACTCCGCGGTGTGGCGAAGAGATACGACCGCCTTATTATCGACAACCTGGATCTCTCGGTGGCCAAGGGCGAGTTTCTCAGCATTATCGGGCCTTCGGGCTGCGGCAAGTCCACCGTTCTTAAACTTATTTCAGGCCTGACGCCTCCAAGCTCTGGTGAAATTGTGATCGACGGCATGACCCCCAGGAATGCGCGCGAGACGATGGCTTTTATCTTTCAGGACCCGACGCTCCTGCCGTGGCGAACTGTCCGCTCCAATGCGAGACTGGGCCTCGAACTGGAGCGCGTTCCGCGAGACAAGCGTGAGGCCAAGGTCGATTCGCTGCTGGAACTGGTTGGCCTTTCGCATGTGAGCCGCGCCTATCCGCGCCAGCTTTCAGGCGGAATGAAGATGCGCCTGTCGATCGTGCGGGCGCTTGCGACAGGCCCCAGGCTTCTGCTGATGGACGAGCCCTTTGCTGCGCTTGACGAGATGACCCGCGACCGCATGAACGAAGAGCTGCTGCGCCTGCGCGATGAGCAGAAGTGGACGGTGGTATTTGTAACGCATTCGGTTGCAGAAGCAGTCTTTCTGTCTTCGCGGATCGTCGTTCTTGCGCCGAACCCCGGGCGCCTTCATGCGGATGTGCCGGTGAATCTGCCCACCCCGCGAACAGCCGATCTGCGAGCAACGCTTGAATATGAGCAAACGGTCGTCGAGATATCGCGCGTTCTGCGGGAGGCTCGTTCGGCATGAAGCGTCGCCTGCTCGTTTTCCTGAACTCGCTCGGTGTCTTCGCCGCATTCCTGCTTCTATGGCAGATGATCATCTGGATTGAGCGCGTTCCGGCCTTTGTGTTGCCATCGCCCAGACGCGTGACTCAGATCATCGTCGAGCGTTTTCCGACGCTGGTCGAGTCCTTCGGAATCACTGCGTTCGCCGCTACCATCGGTCTCGTATGTAGCATTGTCGCTGGCGTCGCCGTGGCACTTCTGTTCGCCCAGTCGCGGTGGATCCGGCGAATGCTTTATCCCTACACTCTGTTGCTGCAGACGGTCCCGATTGTCGCCATTACGCCGCTCATTATCCTGTGGGTGGGAGCGGGCACGCCGGCAGTGACGCTCATCACCTTTATCATTTGCCTGGCGCCAATCATCGCCAACACTACGCAAGGGCTCATCAGCGTCGACGAGAATTTTATTCACCTTTTCCTGATGCACAACGCCACGCGGGGCCAGATTCTGTTTAAGCTTCGCTTGCCGAATGCGGTTCCGTCGCTCTTCGTGGGTATCCGTATCTCGGCGGGAATCGCCGTCATCGGCGCGATCACCGGTGAGCTCTTTGCGGGATCCAACAGCGTCGGGCAGGGCGGTCTGGGCTACTCGATCATTTTTGCCTCGCAGCAGTTGCAGACCGATTACCTGTTCGCACTGATTGTTGCGTCCGCGGTGCTCGGCTTTGCGTTTTATTTCATCGTCTATTTCCTTGAATGGTATTTCCTGCACAATTGGCACGAATCTGCGCGAGTGCCTGAGGTCGAATAACCGGAATGCGCTAACGTTAGAACATGCTTCGACTCGAAACCGAAACCGGATACTGGCTGGTTACGCACGTAGACCACGCGAATCTTGCCGGAGCCTTCGCTGCCCGCTGGGGTAATGAGTTGTTCAGAGCTCCCGAGCCGCGCGCCCATGTGCTCAAGGGCATTTCACGTCATGATGACGGCTGGCGCGAACGCGATGAGCAGCCGCAGGTCACGCGGCAGGGGAAGCCGAGCGCATTTTCGTTGGAGTTAGTCGGCAAGTATTCGGCGTTTGAGGAGATCGACCTCGCCGATTACCTCGCTGTGCGCGAACAAGCGGTGCGGTTGATGGTGGAAGAGGATCCTTACGCAGCAATCCTGGTCTCGATGCATACTTACAACCTGCTCAGCGATCGCGCGGACCGATCGACGATCGACCCGGCTTCGCTTCCGCTGCTGGATGACTTTCTCGCTCGGCAGGAGACGCTGCAGCAAACCTTGCGCCAGCAGATTAACGCTGATCCAGGCTTCACTTCCGGGCAGGCTGGAAGCACGGCGATCCGCGATCATTTCCGGTTGCTGCAGGCGACCGATAACCTCTCGTTGCTTGCATGTGTGGACTACCGCCAACCGGCAACCCTGCTTCACCCGTTGCCGCTGAACGATGGAGGGTATCGATCCATTGCTGTGCAGTGGGGAGGGGTGCGCAGATTCAAGCTCGATCCATACCCATTTACGGAGCCGTCGCTGAGCTTCACCTTTCCTGCGCGGCACGTGGAGGGCAAAGCGTTTTCAGGTGCTGACGAGTTGCGCGACCGCCTCGCGACTGCGCAGTCAACACAGCTTGAGGTCACGCTGGTTGCCTGACACCGGCGACAGTGATTGAGATCTGATCCGCAAAAGAAAGGCAGCCGCGCCGGGCTGCCTTTTTAAGGCTGCGAGGAATCCTCAGAAGGTCAGGTTCAGAGACATCTGGATTTGGCGGGGGCTGCCGATGGTGTGTTTCACCACGCCCAACCCGGTCGGACAGCTGTAGAAAGTGCCGGACGGAGCATTGCCAGCCTGGCACTGTGCCGGAGTTGGAGCCACTTCGGTATAGGTGGAGGCCAGCGTCGGCGCGTTGTTATACCCAGCGTTTTGGGTGACGTTATTTGTGGGGATATCAAAGCTCGAGGTATTGAACACGTTGTAGACGTCGAACGTGTATTTCAGGTTGTACCGCTCCCTGATGTGCAGGTTTTTAACCACAGACGCGTCCGTACGCTTCTGGACCGGCTGCCGGAATATGTTGCGTTGGCCGCTGGTGAAGGATGTCTCGAAGTTATCGCCGTTGGGAACCCCGTCATTTCCGGGCGATATCAACGGAAGTGTAAAGCAGGAAGCCTTCAGGGCGGCGCCGCTTCCGGTTGTGTTGTTATAGAACGCGCCGGAGTGGCCGGTCACCGCAGTCTGTGGCGTGCAGCCGGGAGCTAAGGGAACAATGGGGTTGGTGATGCCGTCGAAGGTGCTGTAGTAAAGGCTGCCTACAGCGCCTGAGAAATCTATGATGCTGTACGGCTGCCCGCTCTGGACGACGGCGATTCCGACCAGCGACCAGTTGTCGAGGATTTTTCCCGCAAGCGTGCTCTGGTTGTAGAACTGAGGCAGATAAAAACCATAGGTAAAGTTCAACACATGCTTGCGGTCGAAATCGGCAGATCCATAACCGCTTTGCAAATTGTTGGGATTGTTTCCGTTGTAAAAGAGCCCGAGAGCGCTTTGCTCGTCGGTCGCGTGCGAATACGTGTAAGAAACTCCGGTCTGGAAGCTGTGGCTGAGGCGCTTCTCAACGTGCACCTGCAGGGCGTTGTAGGTAGAAATGCCGGCTGCCGTGTAGGACTCAGATTCACCGGAGTAGCCGATGTAAGGGACGCGCAGGTCGACGTTGCCGCCCTCGTAGTTCTGCTGCATGAGGCCATACGCGCAGCCCGGGTCCTGATTAACGCAGATGGGAAAGAAGGTAGTCGGATCGTAGACGGTGTACCCGTAGGTGTAATTCTGGCCGTTAATGGGATGGCTGGGAGTGGCAATCTGCGCCTGATTAAAGGGCAGGGGAATGACCTGGTGGCGGCCCACATTGCCCACATAGCCGACCTCTATTGCGAGGTCGTTGCGGGGTTGCCACTGAATATCGAGTGTGTAGTTGATCGAGTAAGGCAGCTTGTTCTTTCTGTTATAGACGCCGAGGGTGAAAGGTTCAGCGCCCTGAACGATCTCGGCGGCGTTGGGAAGGTAGTTGACCAGATCTGCCGCGCTGGGATTAGAGGGCGGGGCAGAGCGCGTAGGCCCCCACGGATTGGCGAGATTGTAAGGCAGCTGCGAGCCATCGACCGGAGTAAAGGGGGACAAGCCGCAGATCGGAATGTAGTAGTTGTACAGGAAACTGGTGTTGCCATATGGCGACGCGCTGTAGGGGCAGTTCTGATGGGTCACGAACGGTGGTGTCTGGCTGACGCCGAAAGGGCCGCCCGAGATCTCGCCCGCAGCATATCCCGGGGAGAAGTAGGTGTAGAGCTCGCCGCGATCGTAGTAGAACCCGGTTCCACCACGGATGACTACCTTGTCGTTGAACTTATGGGGTTGGTAGGCGAATCCGAGCCGGGGAGCAATGCCCCACTGGCGCCCGGTAAGGGTGGTGTTGCTGACACCCCTGGTCCCGTTTGTGTTATTGCCGGCAATGATGAAGCCAGGATCGGTGATCGTGTCGGAGCCGGGGTCATAGCTATACTGCGAGGGATCGAAGTTGAAGATACGTCCGTATTTCTCCGTCAGACCGCCGTTCCAGTCATAACGCAAGCCAGCTGTGATGCTCAGATTGGGCAGGACCTGATACTTATCCTGAATGTAGAGTCCCGTCTGATTGGCGCGATAGTAGCGGTTGGCGTCGCCCTGAAGAAAAGTGGTGGCAACGAAGCCATTCGTCGTATATGGCGTGACCCAGTTCATAGCGTATGTCGAAAAGTCGGGGGTGGAAACATTGCCCTTGCCGGTGCGCAGATCGCGAACGTTAAGCTGCGTATACGCGTAGCTTCCGCCGAAGGTGATAGAGTGATTGCCCTTGGTCCAGATGGCATTGGCCGACGGCATGAAGCGGTTCTGGAAGACACCGGTGTAAGGTCCCTGATTCGCTGCGCTAGGCCCGATATTCAGCGGCACCTGCGGAAGTCCGAGATTGGAACCGTAGGAGCCTAAAGCATCGATAATGGTGATCCCGGGAAAGTAGGAACCGAAAGACGTGGTCATGCCCGCAATCGGGCTTCCAGCCTGGCCGGGCGACCAGAGTTGCTCATTGGTGTTATAGGCCTTCTCGCGCAGGTAGCCGAAGGTCTCCGTAAGACTGAGTGTAGGCTTGAGCGTCTGTACGTTGGTAATGCTGGCCACCTGTGATCCGGTATCCATGAATACCGTAAATCCGGGAACGCTGGAGGTTCCATACGGTGCACTATTGGGATCGTGCTGGTAATAGTACTTCAGGGCGATCAGGTCTTTCGACGACGCGTTCCAGTCAACGTCGGCGACTGCCTGGTCTGAGGTGAAGTAGGATGTGCCGGTCTCGAAGGCGTTGGAAGGCGAAAGCGCATCAGGGGTGTGGCCATTGTCGTTGGGAATGAGCCATTGCCCGTTGGGAAGCTTAGCCTGGAAGAGTGCCAGTCCTACTTGGTTATTGGCCCAGTCGTTCGGTCCAACTGTAAAGCCGTTCGATGCGTCGGTCGCTCCCCAATTCTGGTTGACAATCGCCGCCAGGCCCGTGGGCGTCCGGTTGGTATCGCTGAGCCCCGGCGGAACGGCAATAAGAGTGTCGCCGGTCTCCTGATCGGAAACGTGCAGGTGTTGGTAACCGATGAAGTAAAAGAGCTTGTCCTTGATGATCGGCCCAGAGAAGGTGCCGCCGGCGGTGTAACGGTGCAGCTCAGGGTTTCTGTCGTCGACGGGAATGCCGCTGTTGTTTTTGAAAAAGAAAGGCGCCGCGTTAAGCCAGTTGGTGCCGCGGTGACCATAGAGGCTGCCGTGGATGGTATTGGCGCCCGATCCGGTGCTCATGTCGATGTGCGCGCCGCTGGCTGATCCTTGCTGAGCGTCGTACATCGATGCGTTCACCCGGACCTCTTCCAGCGTCTCCGGTGCGGGCGTTGGAATGGCATTTCCGATGGAGAGATAGACGGACGACGCGCTCGGCTCGACGCCGGCGCTGGTTGTGCCGCTCGAGGCGCTGCCGCCGGTATTATTCACGACGCGCGAGGACGTTACCTGGCTGGTGCTCTTGCCATTGAAGAGGTTGCTGGCGTCGACGCCGTTGAGCAGGAAGCTGTTCGACGTATCGCGCTGGCCATTAGCCCAGATGGGGGCGTTGCCGAGGCCGCTGTTCGAACCAGTGCCGCCGGGGAGTTCGGCGTTCACCCCGGGGGAGAGAATCGCAAGGCCGGTAAAGCTGCCGGTGGGCAGTGGGATGGTTTCAATTTGCTGCTTGTCGAGCACGTAGCCGTTGGTCGTGTCGACTGCATTCATCAGCGGAGACTCTTCCACAGTGACCGATGTACTTACCTGCCCGATTTTCAACTGAGCATTGACGGTTGCGGTGCGATCAGCCTGCACCTGGATGGCCGGGACCCTCTGGGTTTCGAAGCCCTCGTGGACAAAGGTGAGCGAATACGCCCCAATCGGCAAGTTGGAAAAGAGATAAGCGCCGCCGGCGTTAGTCTTTGCAGTGCGTGTAAGGCCGGTCTGGTCAGCGACCGCGGTGACCACGGTATCGGAAAGTACTCCTCCCGAAGCGTCGCTCACCTCACCGGTGATAGCGCCAAGGGTAGTTTGGGCCCAGCTGTAGCTTGTTAGTGCTGAGATGCTGAGGAGGAAAAGGAAAGCAGAAATACCCAGTCTCTTAAACATAGTCTCTTGGCCTCATTAAGTGAAAAGGGACACTGCGGCCGTGCGGCCATATACCGCCCCGCATTCCGGAGGGAATGTTATGTAAAGACCGGAATTAGAAGGCGCGGTAGTTGCTGAGTTGAACTACCAGCTTTTATGAAAATCTTGTTGCGAGCATAACGCAGTTTGCATCCGCGCCACAGGAAAATTCGTCACATTTTGGTTCGCGGCGACGAGTTATAAAAATCTCTTATAGAGGTGATTTGCAGAGCACGTTCGCTTGCGGACAGCGGCCGGTTGGAGAGTCTTAAGGGAGGATGGACACATGCGCGGAGACGATGCGCCAACCTTCGGTAAGTCGCACCCATACTTGACTTTGTCTGCCCTGGAAGCTGCGCCCCCCGGCCTCTCGAGTGAATTCGAGTGTGACGCTGCCCAAGTCCCGTCCAAATGTAACTATGTCGAGTCTGTTTATGGTGCGTGCAAGGTTCACTCCGGGCCTGCTTTTTCGGAAGGCGGAGATTTCCTCAATCCCGTGCAGGTTTTCCGCAGCTCCAAAGCGCAGTGCATCCTTGGAATTCCAAAACATCGCTGTCAGAGTCTCAGCATCGTTAGAAACCAGGGCGGTTTCATACCTCGGGTAAAGTGCCGCCAGCTCGGCAACGACCTCGGGATCGTTGATGACCATCGCTAGAAGAGATTCCTTTCCGGCAGGATCTGCTTTGGCATCGCTGCGCTGACGGTAAACATGGGTTCGTTGACGACCTGGCTGAGGCGGAGCTTCATGGCAACACTGCACAGCAGATAAGCATGAACTGGCGAAAGTGCCCAGTGCCCGGCGAGCAGATCGATCATGCGTGAGGTGGCAGCGCGGGCTGCGGCCACGGCATCCGTGGCGGATTCGACGACGATCCATGATGCGGTCTGGGAGTCGTTCGCTGCGTCAGCTTTCCCGGCTTCTGCCGATTCAATCAGCGGGCCGGATATTGCGCGATGCTTGTGCAGGCGGAAGCGCAGCGTGACGTCCGCCGGACACTCGATGCCGTTGATGCAGACTTCACCGTCTCCCTGGGCAGCGTGCGCATCTCCCGCGGAAAAGAGCGCTCCCTGATTGAAGACCGGAAGATAGAGCCTGGCGCCAGCGCATAACTCGCGCACGTCCATGTTGCCTCCAAAGACGCCTGGAGGCCGGGTGCGGAATTCGCCGTCTTCGGCGGGGGCCACGCCCATCACTCCACAAAAAGGGCGCAGCGGCACGATGGCAGGGAAGAGCGAGCGGCTAAGGTTTCCTTCGAGAGTCCAGTGAAAGAGGAACGGCTCGGCGAAGCGCTCCTTCAGGAACCCGAGCCCGGGGATCACGCTGGACCAGCCCCAGCCTTTGTGGGAAATTTCCAGGACTTCGATTTCCAGCGTATCGCCGGGAGCTGCGTCTTTAATGGCGATAGGTCCGGTCAGTGCGTGTATTCTTCCGCGGTCGATCGCAAGGAACTCGGCGACCGTCGTTCCGGGATGAACCTGAGCGCCGCTTGAGTCGACGCACTCCATGTGCACGGTCTCGCCTGACGCGATTTCGATGCGGGGTTCGAGGCTGCGGTTCCATCGTGAGTGCGTTGGCGCAGCGGAGAGTGTATGGTCGGCCATAAAGCGTCAGATCTCCACGGTCATCTGGATTTCGACCATGGCGTTGCGCGGGAGTGCGGCCACACCGAGCGCGGCGCGGACGTGCCTGCCCATTTCGCCGAAGAGTTCGACAAGCAGATCGGAAGCGCCATTTATTACCTTGGGAGAATCGGGAAATCCGGAGATGGTGTTCACGTATCCGTTGAGAGAAACGACCTGCTTGATCCGGTCGAGCGTGCCCAGTGTCTGCCTGAGAACAGCCAGTTGGGTCAGCGCGCAGCGGCGCGCGGCGGCATAACCGTCTTCGAGCGACCGGTCGTGACCGATGATTCCGGTCATTACGCCGTGCTCGTCAGTGGAAATTACGCCAGCAAGGAATACAAGATTGCCAACAGTCTTAGCAGATAGATAATTACCGCCCGGGGCAGGGAGTTCCGGCAGTGTATAACCAAGTTCACTCAGTTTTTGATCGGCGTTCATGTGCCCGTACTCTAGCATGTGTCAGGTTGAATCTGTGAACGAGGGGCGCGAATTGGCCCCCGCGTAAGAATCCCGGAGTACGATAACCCAAATGAAAGTCTCGTGGATGGCTGGTCTACTCGCAATCAGCTCTGCATTGATCCTCGCTCTGGTTGACGCGAAGAAACCTGCGACGCAGGGAAGTGAGACGGAGCCCCAGAGACTGTCGCTGCACGACAGCCGGACTTCTCCCACCGACCTGCTGCTTTCCGGCGACGTGCCGGGAACCTCCGATTATGCGGGGCGCTACGTGGCCTATAGCGAACTTCTGAAGCTGCCACAAGTCACGTTCACTGTTACAGATGATTCGAATTTCCATGGGAAAGCGGAGAT
>Ga0335074_10005025_pt1 | contig 18281 bp, 16 predicted proteins | sample Lox_Sample_23_FD_206715 | JGI IMG/M metagenome (GOLD analysis project Ga0335074, IMG submission 206715) | Soil microbial communities from Loxahatchee National Wildlife Refuge, Florida, United States - Lox_Sample_2.3 | ecosystem: Environmental > Terrestrial > Soil > Wetlands | place: USA... | reverse complement strand
TAAGTCTGGGGTGAATCGCACGCCATCTGGCGTTGGATGTTGGGTGTGGCCGCGGTGCCGGGCGCCATGCTCGGTGTGGGCGCGCTCTTCCTGCCGGAGAGTCCGCGCTGGCTGATCGCGCGCGCGCGGCCGGAGGAGGCCGCGGCGGTGCTCGAGCGGCTGCGTCCGCCCGCCACCGCGGCGGTCGAGGCGCGGGCCATCGCCGAGCTCTCGGCGGCCGAAGCCGCCTCCGACATCCGCGGTTGGTTGGCCCTGGGCATCCCCTGGGTGCGCGCGGTGCTGCTGGTCGGCATCGGCATCGGCATCGTGCAGCAGGTCACCGGCGTCAACTCCATCATGTATTACGGCACGCAGATCCTGTCGCGATCCGGTCTCGGCATCCGGGGCGCGCTGGTCGCCAATGTGCTGAATGGAGTGGTCTCGGTGCTCGCGACCTTCATCGGAATCGCGCTCGTCGGCCGCACCGGACGACGCCCGATGCTGGTGATCGGGCTCATCGGCACCACATCCTCGCTGCTGCTGCTCGGGGTGGTTTCGCTGCTCTTCCAGCCCTCCTCGTCACTCGCCTATCTGGTCCTCGGCGCCATGGCGCTCTTTCTCTGCTTCCAGCAGGGCTTCGTTTCACCGGTGACGTGGCTGCTGCTGTCGGAGATCTTCCCCCTCAAGGTGCGCGGTCTCGGAATGGGGGCCGCCACGCTGGTGCTCTGGGGCGCAAACTTCGTGGTCGCGTTCTCCTTCCCGCAGCTGGTGGCGGGCTTCGGTGTTTCCTCCACCTTCTTCGGCTTCGTCCTGGTCGGAATCGTGGCGGTCGCGTTCTCTTATCGCTACGTGCCCGAAACGGGCGGACGGACGCTGGAGGCGATCGAGGAGCTCCTGCACCAGCGTTACGCGCAGCGCGGCGCGGACTGATGAAAGGGGCCGGTCGAACACCTAGGACTGTTGGAACGTTTCGATGGCCGCGGAGCAAGGTGTGACGCTACCGCGCGATTATTTTCGATCGACTACAATGCGCTGACACGACATCCGGCGGCGGCGAGCGCAGCGGATGGCGGCGTGAGCCGCAGGCGCGCTACTGCAGCGCCCACGGTGAAGGGGGTTGGATTGAAACGGCTGAAGATGGGTCTCATCGGTCCGGGCTTCATCGCCGCCCAGCACATCGAGGCGGTACGGCGGCTGGGCGACGTCGAGGTCGTGGCGATCGCCGGCTCGACTCTCGAGAGGGCACGGCGGCGCGCGGACGAATGGTGCATCGAACGGGCGTACGGCGATTATCGCCAGTTGATCGCGGACCCCGACATCGACGTCGTTCACAACACGACGCCGAATCACCTGCACCTCGAGGTCTCGCTGGCGGCGCTTCGGGCCCGCAAGCACGTCGTTTCGGACAAGCCGCTGTCCGACAGCGCCGAGCACAGCCGCACGCTGTGGGAGACGGCGCGCAAGGCGGCCGTCGCCAACGTGGTGACCTTCAACTATCGGGGCAATCCGCTCGTGCAGGAAGCGCGCGTCATGGCTCGCCGGGGCGAGCTCGGCCCACTCTGCTACGTGCACGGACAGTATCTTCAGGACTGGCTGGCGGATGAGCGGGTCTATTCCTGGCGGCTCGACCCGGCGCGCGGCGGTGCCAGCTCCGCGCTGCGCGACATCGGCTCGCACTGGTGCGACCTCGCCGAGCACGTTACCGGGCTACGCATCGAGGCGGTACTGGCCGATCTCGGCACGGTAGTGAGGCAGAGAGAGATCTCGCGTTCCGCGGCCGGAACCTTCGCACGCAGCGCGAGGGGAGAGCGCCGCACGACGCGAGCCCGCTCGCGCCGGATCCGTATCAGCAGCGAGGATCTCGCGACCGTGCTGCTGCGCTTTCGCGGCGGAGCGAAGGGCTGCGTTGCCATCGGTCAGGTACTGCCGGGGCACAAGAATGACCTGCAGCTCGAAGTCTGTGGCCGCAAGGCATCGGTGCGTTGGTTGCAGGAGCGCCAGAACGAGCTCTGGGTCGGCCGATTCGGCGAACCGAGCAGCATCGTCGGCAAGGATCCTTCCATCCTTTCCGCGGATGCCGCACGCTACGCGCATCTGCCCGCCGGCCACCAGGAAGCCTGGGCCGACGCCTTTCGCAACGTGATCGCCGATGCGTACCGGTGGATACGGGAAGGAGCGAGGCCACAGGCTCGGCCTGCCGCGCTCGCCACTTTCGCTGACGGCTATCGCAGCGACCTGCTCGTCGAGGCGATGCTGGCGAGTCACGTCGCGGGAGGAGTCTGGCGGAAAGTGCCCTCGCCGGAGTGAGTGGACGGCGGGTGCGCTGTCGGAATGAGCATTCCACTGTTTTTGACAGCGAAAATACATTGCAATAACCTGCCCACCATGCGACTGCGGCCGACACACCAGCGTCCACTGCGACGCACCCGGCTCGCGCTTTGCCACTGAAGCGCGCTGCCGTGCTCAAGAACACCATGAAGCTGCGGTTGAGCGTGATGCTGTTCATGGAGTTCTTTACCTGGGGCGGCTGGTTCGTCACCCTGGGAACCTTCCTCAAATACAACCTGCACGCCACGGGGGAGCAGCAAGCCCTCGCCTTCTCGACGCAGGCCTGGGGCGCCATCATCGCACCCTTCATCGTGGGCCTGATCGCCGATCGCTACTTTCACGCGCAACGACTCCTCGGCCTCATTCACCTCGTTGGCGGCGTGCTGATGGTCATGCTCGCGCGGGCACACGATTTCGCGCACTTCTATCCCTACCTGCTGGCTTACATGATCCTCTTCATGCCGACGCTGGCGCTCGTCAACGCGGTGTCTTTCCGGCAGATGGATGCGCCCGCGCGCGACTTCCCCAAGGTGCGCGTGTGGGGAACGATCGGATGGATCGTCGCCGGGCTCATGATCAGCTATCTGTTCAGGTGGGATGCCACCGCCGCACGCGGTGCGCTGCAGAACACCTTCATCATGTGCGCGGCGAGCTCCTTCTTCCTCGGCGTCTACAGCTTCACACTGCCGCGCACCCCGCCGCTCGGCTGCGCCCAGGGTCGGCGGAGCCTGGGGAGCCTGCTCGGCCTCGATGCGCTCGAGATGCTGCGCGAGCGCAACTTCGCCGTCTTCTTCTTCGCCTCGATCCTCATCTGCATACCGCTCGCGTTCTATTATCAGGGGACCAACCAGTTCCTGAACGAGATCCACGTGAGCCACGCAACCGGCATTCAGACGCTGGGACAGGCTTCGGAATTCTTCTTCATGCTGCTGCTGCCCCTGTTCCTCAAGCGCTACGGCATGAAGATGACGCTGCTCATCGGCATGGTGGCGTGGGCGGTCCGCTATGCGCTCTTCTCCCTGGGAGATGCCGGGCAGCTCGAGTGGCTGCTGCTGATCGGTCTCGCCCTGCATGGACCCTGCTACGACTTCTTCTTCGTCTCCGGCCAGATCTACACGGATAACCGCGCCGGGCAGGAGCGGCAGGCAGCCGCCCAGGGGCTCATCACGCTCGCGACCTATGGCGTCGGCATGCTCATCGGCTTTTCCGCCGCGGGCATCGTGATGGACCGCTACGCGGTGGCGGGCGGTCACGACTGGGTGACGATCTGGTCGTATCCGGCGGTATTCGCGCTCGTGGTCGCGATGCTCTTCGTACTCTCGTTCCGCAACGAGAGACTCACGCATGCCGTGGCTCCGCCATGAGAGCGAGTCGGCGATGACTACAGCCGCTGGGGCGGCGGCCGGCGCCTTCCGGCCGCGGCCGATGAAGCTCAGCATCCTCACCGCGGCGTTGCAGGAGCTGACGCCCCGGGAGCGGCGGGAGGCGGATCCTGATCTCGCCATCGAGGAGTGGCTGGCATTCGCCGCCGAGATCGGCGCACCCAACATCGAGCTCTCGTGCGCGCTGCATCCGTCGCAGAGCGACGTGCCGGCGGCGGCTCTGCTCGATCCTGTCGCCAACACGCTCGACCTGCGCAAGCCCTTCACCGCGGCTCGCGCCGCGCGGGTCGAGAGTGCGATGCGCGCGACCGGCGTCGGACTCTCGGAGCTCGGCTACTTCGACAACATGCTGGTGCCGGATGAAAGCGCCCGCGCCCTCAAGCACGATCTGATGCTGCGCGTTTTCGATGCCGCGGTACTGCTTGACTGCGACGCGGTGGTGGGCTTCGTCGGCCGCAATCCCAGGATCGGGATGGACGCCAACCTCGAGATGTTCGAGGAGCTGTTCGTACCGCTGCTCAAGGAGGCCAAGGCGCGCGGACTCACTTATCTCATCGAGCAGTGTCCCATGCCGGGATGGAACGTCACCGACGCCTGGCACAACAACATCGCCTACGCGCCGGGCCCCTGGATCGCGCTGCACCGCATCTGTGACCGGCACGGCGTTGGTGATCAGTTTCGCATTCACTACGATCCCTCGCACGCCATCCTCATGGGACAGGATTCGCGCTCGGTGTTCCAGTACCTCAGGGACTCGGGTTACGCGTTTCTCATCCAACGCTTTCACGTAAAAGGCCAGGTCATCGACTCGCGTGGCATCGCCGCCTGGGGCTACGGCGGGCAGACGATGCAGCGGGGCGATCGCGACGGCGACACGCCGCGCGCCAACCCCGCCGAGCAGCAGAACGCCTGGAAGAAGCAGACGGTCTTCTGCGAGCACGAGCTGCCGGGCACGGCCCGGCATGATCCGCTCGCCTACCTGCAGAACCGGTCGGTCGACTGGCTGGATCATCAGCTCGCGGCGCGGGAGCTCCTCGAGCTCGATCCGGAGCGGGCCTACCTCGTCATCGAGCATGAGTATCCGAAGGCGCGGGTGCAGGACAAGGCGCTGCTCGGCCCCATCCTTGCCGGCTCGCTCGCGTTCGCCCGAGCCATCGACGAGGCGGCGGCGGCGATGTACGCGCTGCAGCACGAGGTGCTGGCGCACCGGGGCATTCCGGTGCAGGGGTTCGGCAGGGAGGCCTACCGAACATGACACAACTTCTGCGAAGGAGCATCCATTCATGCCATTCGTGACGGCTAGCACTCAACGCGGTTCCTACGATGTCATCATCGTAGGATCGGGCGCCGGCGGGGGACAGGCGGCCTACACGTTGTGCATGGAGGGCGTGCGTGTCCTCATGCTCGAGGCCGGCCGCCGGTACTCACCGGCACGCGAGACGCCGATGTTTCAGACGCCCGACATGGCACCGCTCGGCGATGCGGTCACACCGGACAAGAATTTCGGCTTCTACGACGCGACGGTGGATGGCGGCTGGGATGTTCCCGGCCAACCCTACGTTACCGTCCCCGACAAGTGGGGCGGCCGATTTACCTGGTGGCGGGCGCGAATGCTCGGCGGCCGCACCAACCATTGGGGCCGCATCTCGCTGCGCAATGGCCCCTATGACTTCAAGCCCAAGAGTCGCGACGGGCTCGGGCTCGACTGGCCGATCACCTATGACGACGTCGCACCCTACTATGACAAGGTGGAGATGCTGGTCGGGGTCTATGGCGGGGATGAATCGCGCGAGAATACCCCGGCAGGGCCCGGCGATACGCTGTTGCCGCCGCCGACGCCGCTCGTGAGCGATCACCTCTTCATGCAGCGCGCACCGCGGGTCGGCATTGCGGTATTGCCGGGTCGTCGAGCGGTGCTGACGAGGGCGCAGGATCATCGCACGTTTCCGGGCAAGCTCCATCCGGGCAATCCTCGCGCGCAGAAAATCCTCGCGGAGGCGATGCGCAAGCGCTCGCCGTGCCTCTGGGCGACCCCTTGCGGGCGGGGCTGCGCGGTAGCCGCGAACTATCAGTCCACCACCGTGCATCTGCCGCCCGCGCTCGCCACCGGGAATCTCGACATCATCGCCAACGCGATGGTGTACGAAGTCACTATGGACGGGAACGGGCGTGCCAACGGCGTGCGCTTCATCGACGCCATCAGCGGCCGACATGAGCAGGCCAAGGCGCGCATCGTCGTGCTGGGCGCGAGCGCGTTCGAGACGGCACGCATCCTCCTTAACTCCAAGAGCGGCCGCTATCCGGATGGGCTGGCCAACTCCAGTGGCCTGGTGGGCCGTTACATCCTCGACACGGTCGGAAGCTCCGTCAGCGGACAGATCCCATTGCTCGAGAGCCTGCCGCCCCTCAACGAGAACGCCGCCGGCGGTCTGCAGGTCTACGCCCCGTGGTGGCTGTACAAGGAGCAGCTCGCACACAAACTGCCGTTCCCGCGCGGCTACCACATCGAATACGGGGGCGGCAAGCAGATGCCCGGCGCCTATACGTTCTATGACCTCGAGTGGCTGACTGGCGGAAGCTACGGCAAGAAACTCAAGGAGGACGCCCGCCGCTATTACGGGTCCTTCGTGGAGTTCGACGGCCGCGGCGCGATGGTGCCGAACGACAACTGCTACCTGGAGATCGACCCCAAGGTGAAGGATCGATTCGGTATCCCCGTGCTGCGCGTCCACTGGCAGTGGGGGGACTACGAGCAGCGCCAGGCGGCGCACATGCAGGAGACTTTCGGGGCGGTCGTGGAGGCGATGGGAGGACGGGTTCAAACGCCCGTGATCACCGACCCGGTAAAAGCGATCTCTTCCGGCGGCCAGATGATCCACGAGGTCGGCGGCACGGTCATGGGAGCCGAGGCCCGCTCCTCGGTGACCAACAGATGGTCGCAGACCTGGGATGTAGCCAACCTGTTCGTGGCCGACGGCGGTGTCTTCCCCTACAACGCGGACAAGAATCCGACGCTCACCATCATGGCGCTGGCATGGCGCATGTCAGATCACATCCTGGAGCGGATGCGGAGGCGCGAGATATGACCGACCGGCGTACGACCATCAAGCTCATCATGGCCGCCGCGGCGGGCGTGCCGGCGCTGCGGGCGATGGCCACCGACCCGACAGATTTTCAGCCGGACCCGAGGACTACCGGGGATGTGCAACGGTACGTGCCTTTCATGGACGGGTACGGACCCGACCCCAATCTGATCAAGGCCTATGAGAAGGGCGAGCTCTGGCCGCTGACGTTGAATGCGCAGCAACGGCAGCTCGCCACGACGCTTGCCGATCTCATCATTCCCGCGGATGAGCACTCCCCCTCCGCCTCGGCGGTCGGCACGGTCGACTTCATCGATGAGTGGATCAGCGCCCCCTATCCGCAGCAGCGCAAGGACCGTGATACGGTACTGAACGGCTTTCTCTGGCTGGATGGTGAGGCGCAACATCGCTCCGGGCGATCGTTCGCCAGCCTGCACGAGGCGCAGCAGCGTGCGATCTGCGACTCCGTGTGCGATCCCACCCGAGCGGCGGCGCAGCTGCAGAAGCCGGCACAGTTCTTCGCCACCTATCGGAACCTGACGACCGCGGGGTTCTACACGACACTCGCGGGCCGGCAGGACCTGAAGTACGTCGGCAATGTGCCGCTGCAACGGTTCGACGGACCTCCCATCGAGCTGCTGAAGAGGCTTGGGCTCGCTTAACGTCTGGAGAGTTCTGATGACAGAATCTAGTGCGCGCGCGATGCGCAAGCTGTGGCCGCTCGGGGTTGCCTCGACTCTGGTCCTATCTCTAACGTTGGCTGGCGCAGCGCTCGCGGCCGCGGCCGCGGCCCAGGCTCCCGCAGTCCATCGCGGCGGGATGCAGACCGGACAGGATTTGTTGAATAGCGGCGGTTGGCACTATTTCATCCGGCGCAGCTCCGTCTCGGGCCTTCGCGGCTGGACGCATCCCGGGCTGCCGCCGGGTTGGCACGTGCACGATGGCGTGCTGTCCAAAAATGGACCGGTGGATGATCTTGAGTCCACGCGACCTTACAAGGACTTCGAGCTGGAGCTCGAGTGGAACATCGGCCGGGAAGGCAACAGCGGCATCTTCTATCGTGCCACGCACGAATACGACCAGATCTACTGGACCGGACCCGAGTACCAGCTCGTCGACGATGCGCACACCGAGGATGGGAAGAGCCGGCTCACGGCGGCCGGCTCCGTGTACGCCGTTTACCCCTCGCCCGCGGGCGTCATTCACCCCTACGGCCACTGGAACAGCGCGCGCATCATCGTGCGCGGCAACCATGTCGAGTACTTCGCGAACGGACGCAAGATCGTCGACTATCATTTCGGTAGCGCCGACTGGAAGAAGCGCGTGGCGGCTTCGAAATTCAAGGCGTACCCGGGTTACGGACGAGCGCCGGTGGGGCTCATCGGGATTCAGGGAAATCACCCGGGTAGCGTCGAGATCCGCGACATGCGGATCAAAGTGTTGCCGTAGCGGAAGTCCGCGTCAGCCGCGGCGGCGGACGGTCCCCTCGCCGTAGGGTGCCGCGACGAACGGCGGCAGCTGCTCCGCCCACGCGGACAGAGCGCGCAGTCGCGGGTAAGCCGCATCCTTCACCGTTCCGGGCAGCATCCGCTCGATGAAATGCCAGGCGACGGCGGTAGTGACCTCGGCGGCGCCAATGCTCGGCGCAGCATCCGATTGCGAGCGCCTGGCGAGCTCCGCCTCGAGCTCGCCCAGCGCGGCGTGCATCTGCCCGAGTACCCGAGCCGCCCAGGGTTCGTGCTGCTTCTCCGGCGGTCGGAGGTTGCGCTCGTAGACGAGCTGCACGCTCTTCTCGCAGGCCGCGAGCGCGAGCCCGATCGTGCGCAGCGCCGCCTGCCGCTGCGCGAGCCCGCTCGGCATCAGGGAACGGGGCGCCGCCAACGCCTCGGCATAGTCGAGGATGAGGGTCGAGTCCATGAGCACCGTGCCGTCATCGCACACCAGTGTGGGGGCTTTCACGACGGGGTTGATGGCACGGAACTGATCGAAGGTGCGAAATACCGAAAGCGAGCGGTGCTCGAACGGCAGAGCGAGCAGTTGCAGCGAGATCGCTACCCGGCGCACGTAGGGCGAATCGAGCATTCCGATGAGCTGCATGGGAAACTCCGGGGATGGCTGGCAGGACTGTCAGAGCCTGACCGGCGTACGATAGCAGAGGCCACAGTCGGCGCGCTCTTGCAGGTCACCTCGCCATGTCGCTTCTCGCCACCGACGATCGCAACGCCGATCAGGTCGCTTACTGGAACGGACCCGTCGGGGAGCGCTGGCGTAACCGGCAACCGGACCAGGATGTTCTTCTGGCGCCGGTGTCGGACCTGCTGCTGCGTCGAGCGGCGCCGGCCGCGAGAGAGGTGGTGCTCGATGTCGGTTGCGGCTGCGGCTACACGACCATCGAGCTGGCTCGGCGGGTCGCGCCCGACGGTCGCGTGCTCGGCGTCGATATCTCCGCCCCCATGCTCGAGCGGGCCCGCGAGCGCTCTCCGGCTGATCTACCCATCAGCTTCATCGAGGCGGATGCCACCGCCTATGCCTTCGAGCCCGGTGCGGCCGACCTGCTCTTTTCGCGTTTCGGTGTGATGTTCTTCGCGGAGCCGCACAAGTCATTCGCCAACATGCGCCGAGGGTTGCGCCGCCGAGCACGGCTCGCGTTCGCGTGCTGGCGCGAGCCGCGGAAGAATCCCTGGCTGATGCTGCCGCTCGAGGAGGCGTGCCGGCATGTGCCACGGCCGCCAGCGGCGGGCCCCGAAGAACCGGGACCGTTTGCCTTTGCGGACGAGCGCCGCGTTCGCGACATCCTCGACTTTGCCGGGTTCGCTGAAGTGAGGCTCGAGGCCCTCGACTTATCGCTCGACATCGGCATCGGCCGCGGACTCGATGCCGCGGTGGAAACGGCGACCGGCATGGGGCCGACGAGCCGCGCGCTCGAGGGCCAACCGGCGCAGCCGCGGGCGGCGGCGATCGAATCCGTTCGCCGGGCGCTGATGCGCTACCAGGTCGGGAACGTCGTTGCCCTGCCGGGCGCAATCTGGATCGTGACCGCCCGCAATCCCTGAGCGCGCGGCACCCCGATCCGCGGACGCATTGTCGCTAGCGCTTCGCCGATTCCTCGAGCAGCTCGATGAGATAACGCTTCCATACCGCGGCATGCGTGTGGGTGCCATGGCCATAGGTATCCATCGAGGCCGGGATCAGGATGTAGCGTCCGTGCGGTATCCGCCGCACCAGTCTCCGCGCAATACCCTCCAGCTCCGGCGGGTTGATGAAATCATCGCCGGAGTCGATCCACATGAGGCGCGCGGTGATGGTACCCAGACGTGGCTCCGGGTTGTAATCGCGCGAAGAGTCGAACTGGTAAATGAAATCATCCGCATCGATGTGCGAGACGATCCTGGCGACCGTCTGGTCGAGGTACGCTTCGGCCTGCTTGCGGGTGGGAAGATCCTTCTGCATCTGCTGCGGCGCGGACCCGGCGATGATGAGCATATCCGCGGCACCCTCGAGACCCTCGATCGGCTCATGGCTGTAGTTGCCGTGGTCCCACCGGGGATCGTCGCGAATGGACTGAATGGCCATGTACCGCCAGATGCGGTTGCGGCCGGCGATCTCGATCGGCATGCAGGCGAGCGGCATGAGCGCGTCGACGAACTTCGGATACATCTCGCCCCAGACAAAGGACTGCATGCAGCCCATCGAGGTGCCGAGGACCAGGCGCAGATGATCGACGTGCAGCGCATGGAGCAGCACCTCGTGCTGCGCGCGCACCATGTCGTCATAGGTATAGCGCGGGAACCTCATGCGCAAACCGTCGGACGGCTTGCTCGATTCGCCGTGTCCGATCTCATCCGGGAGGATGATGAAGTATTTGTTGATATCGAGCGGCTGACCGGGACCGAAAAGGACATCGGAGAAGATGGGGTTGAGCAGCGTGTGGGCATCGCCGCCGGTGCCGTGCAGCAGCAGCACGGCATTGACGGTGTGTCCCGCCGCATCGCGCCGCGGCTTGCCGAGCGTCAGATAGTGGAGGCGCAGATCCGCTAGTGTCTGCCCGGTCTCGAAGCGAAAATTGCGGATGTGGTAGACACCGTCGTGGATGGGCCAGTGCGTCGGTGCATACTGGGGCGCAGGCGCGACCTGCGCGTAGGCGAGGCTGATCGAGGCCACCAGGAACGCGGCGAGACGTTTGAACATACAACCCTCCCCGGGGGCGCTGACTTCAGGCCCTCTCGGGAACCGCGGCGGCCGCCGCCGGTTGCCGTCCGAGCCGGCCTGCCAGCGCATGGCCGAGCCCCATGGCGATGATGCCAACGAGCAGATGAGCGGTCTCGATCACCCAATGATCCGACCCTGGAAGCAGGCGCACCTGCGACACACCGAGCGCCGGGACGATGAGACTCCAGATGAGGACGATGAGCGCGAAGCCGCGCGCGCCGCGCACCGCCAACCCGACTCCTGCGAGCGCCCAAAGGGAAATGACGAACAGGGTGCCGAGCAGCATGTGGAGCGACAGCAACGAGAGACCGTGGCCGGTCCAGAAGACGATGCCGAGCGCCAGCAGCGCAATGCCGAACACACTGATGAGTGAGCGCGCGATGAGAACGATGTACTTCACGGCGACCTCGCATCGGGCGACGGCGGCGAGTCGGCACGACCACCGCCCGCAGAGTTTGAGATACAGGTAGTATAACGGCGGTTCGTTGCCAGCGTGACCAGAGTGACTGCTCCGACGGATGAGCGCCTGACCATCGATGTCGGCGCAAAGCATAGCGTGTCCGGGTTGTTCTCTCGCCCCGGCTCGGCGCGAGCCGTGCTCGTCCTGGCCCACGGCGCGGGCGCAGGCATGGAGCATCCATCGATGCGGGGCGCTGCCATGGGGCTCGCGGAACGGGGCATCGCCATCCTGCGTTATCAGTTCCCCTATATGGAGCAAAAGAGCCGGCGACCCGATCCGCCGGCGCTTTGTCATGCGACGGTTCGCGCCGCGGTCGCCACTGCCGCGCGACTCGCACCGAATCTGCCGCTGTTTGCGGGCGGCCGTTCCTTCGGCGCTCGTATGACCTCTCAGGCGCAGGCACAAGAGCCGCTCGCGGGGGTTCGTGGGCTCGTGTTTCTCGCCTTCCCACTGCATCCTGCCGGCAAGCCCGGTACGGACCGGGCGGCGCACCTTCAGCGCATCAGCATTCCGCTGCTGTTCATTCAGGGGACTCGTGACGTGCTCGCCGACTTGACCCTCCTGCGCCCGGTCGTCGAGAAGCTGGGAGAGCGCGCCACACTGCACGTGCTCGAGGATGCCGATCATTCCTTTCACGTTCCGGCTCGCAGCGCTCGCAAGGAAGCGGACGTGCGAGCGGAAGCCTTCGATGCCGTGTGCGCCTGGTTGGGCCGTCGCGGCGCTAAGATACACTGACAGCTCTTGATATTGGGGTGAGAACGATGCGAACTGCGCAAACGCTCTGCGGATTCGTATTGGCCGCGGCGACCGCTTTTCTGCTGTCGGCGCCCGCGCGAGCGGCGCACGCCCAGGATGCGAACGGCGGCCACGCATGCGCCGACGACGCCGGGCTCAGGCTTCCACCCGGATTCTGTGCGAGCATCTTCGCCGACAACCTCGGCCATGTGCGCCACATGGTGGCGGCTCCCGACGGCGTGCTCTACGTCAATACCTGGAGCGGCCGCTACTACGCCAACTCCCCGCCGCCGCCCGGAGGCTTCCTGATCGCTCTCGAGGATACGACCGGCCGAGGCAGGGCAAACGTGATTCGCCGCTTCGGCGCAACGCCCGCGACGGGCGGCCACGGCGGCACCGGAATCGCACTTTACGGCGGGTACCTCTACGCCGAAGAGCATGATCGAATCGTCCGTTACCACATGTCGCCGGGCTCGATCGTGCCCACCGGTCGCGCGCAGACGGTCATCGCCGGCCTGCCGCTCACGGGCGATCATCCCATGCATCCTTTTGCGATCGACGCCGACGGCTGGCTATATGTCGATTCCGCCAGCCCGAGCAACTCCTGCCAGCGGCAGAACCGCATGCTCGAATCGCCCGGCATCTATCCCTGCCCCGAGCTCGCAACACGCGGCGGCATCTGGCGCTACAACGCGAGCAAGCTGCGGCAGAGGTTCTCGCCCGCGGACCGCTTCGCCACCGGAATTCGAAACGCGGACGGGATCACGATCGATGGTACCGGGCACGAGGTCTACGCCGCCCAACAGGGTCGGGATCAGCTCGGACAGAACTGGCCAAAGCTCTTCACACCGGCGCAAGGCGCTTACCTTCCCGCCGAGGAACTGCTGCACGTCGTACGCAACGGCGATTATGGCTGGCCATACTGTTTTTATGACGGTGTGCAGCGAAAACTCGTGCTCGCGCCCGAGTACGGCGGCAACGGCCGAAAGGTTGGAATGTGCGCCCGAAAGCGCGCTCCGGTCGCCGCCTTCCCCGCCCACTGGGCGCCCAACGACGTGACGATCTATGACGGCAGACAGTTCCCGAGGCGCTACCACGGCGGAGCTTTCCTGGCCTTTCATGGGTCCTGGAATCGCGCACCGTTTCCTCAGCAGGGGTATGACGTCGTTTTCCAACCGCTCGCCGACGAGAAGGCCGCGGGCGAGTGCGTGATCTTCGCCGAGGGATTCGCGGGACCGAAGGCCACCCCGGAAGCGGCGGCGCACCGCCCCGCGGGCCTCGCGGTCGGGCCCGACGGCGCACTCTACGTCTCCGATGACGTCAAAGGACGGATCTACAGGATCGTGTACCGGGGCGGCCGCCGCGCCGATGCTCCCTCAGGCATCGCTCCGTGTCCCGACATGACAGCTCTCGGAGGCCAACCGAGCGCGGCCGCCGGCCCGTTGCCGCCTGAAGGAATTCACCCAACAGCCGGTCTTCCGATCCCGAGCGGCGCGAGCCGGGAGATGCTCGAGCTGGGCTACCGGATATTCCACGGACAGATCGCCTCCGGTACCTGCGCGGGCTGCCATGGAGATGACGGCAAAGGCACGCCGCTCGGCCCGGATCTCACCTCGGGCAAGTGGTTGTGGAGCGATGGCAGCTATGGCGGAATCGAGCGTACCGTCCGCAGCGGTGTGCCGCACCCGAAGGAATACCGCAGTCCGATGCCGGCAATGGGCGGCGCGCAGCTCTCGCGGCGACAGGTTGCCGCTGTCGCCGCATACGTCTGGGGATTGGGGCACATGCGGGATCGCTGAGGCGGTCGCGCCTCGTCGCGATTTTCATTCCGTTCGTCGCGCCGCGCGGCGCACACGGTAAATTGCGGCGCGCAATCGAGTTCGCTAAGCTCGTTTGATCACATCCTTCCGCGTCCGTAAGGACGCGATTAAAAAGAGAATCCCGAGTCATGAACGTAGTTGCTTCCACGCGGCTCATCCGCGGCAAATCCCCGATCCCGGCGCTTGCCGCCCTGGGTACCATCGCAGCGCTCGCCGCGCTGGCCACCCTCGCGGTCAGCGCCCGCGCCGCGACGCCGCACCCTTTCCTCGACGGTAAGCTCTCCTGGCGCAGCATCGGACCGAACATCGGCGGCCGCGTGGTCGCCGTTGCGGGTGTCCCGAGCGAGCGCGACCTCTTTTACATGGGAGGTGTCGATGGGGGCGTCTGGAAGAGCACGGATTACGGAGTCCGCTGGCAAAACATCACCGATGGCAAGTGGCCCTCGGCGAGCGATAGCGTGGGCGCCATCGCGGTCGCGCCATCGAACGCCAAGATCCTTTACGTCGGCACCGGCGAGACCGACATCCGCAACGACATGATCACCGGGGATGGCATATTCAAGTCCATCGATGCCGGCAAGACCTGGAAGTACGCGGGACTGGGTGCTACCCGCACGATCAGTGCGATCGCCATCGATCCCCACAACCCCGACGTCGTTTATGCGGCATCGATGGGACACGTATTCGCGCCGAACCCCGAGCGGGGCGTCTTCAAATCCACCGACGGCGGCAAAACCTGGCAGAAGGTGCTGTTCGTCGATGACAAGACCGGCGCCATCGGCATTGCGATGGACCCGCGCGATTCCAACGTGTTGTACGCGGCGATGTGGCAGGCGCAGCGCACTCCCTGGTCGCTCGATGACGGCGGCCCCGGCAGCGGTATCTACAAGAGCACCGACGGCGGCGCGCACTGGTCAAACCTCACGGGCAACCCGGGTTTGCCACGCGGCGTGCTCGGACGAATCGGGGTCGGTGTCGCGGCGAGCGACCCGAACGTGGTCTACGCGATCGTGCAGGCCAAGGCCGGCGGCGTCTTCCGCTCGGACGACGGTGGCGCCAGCTGGCGGCAAGTCAACAGCAATTGGAGCCTGCGCCAGCGGGGGTTCTATTACACGTGCATCTATGTCGATCCGACCAATCCGCAAACGGTCTATGTTCCGAACGTCGACGGGACCTGGGTCTCGCACGATGGCGGCAAGGCGTTCTCGCTCCTGCACCTGCCGCATGGCGACGATCACATCGTCTGGATAAACCCCACCGACCCCAAAGTGCTGCTCGCCGGGACCGACGGCGGGGCGACCATATCGACCGATGGCGGCAAGACCTGGAGCAGCGACCACAATCAGCCGACCGGTCAGTTCTATCACGTGGCGCTCGATCATCAATTCCCGTTCGACGTCTACGGCGCGCAACAGGATGAGGGCTCGTACGAGGGCCCGAGTGCGATGCCGGGTGGGGCGATCCCGACCGGCGCATGGCATTCGGTCGCACTCGGAGAAAGCACGTTCGTCGCACCGGACCCGCATGATGCCGACGCCACCTATGGGAGCGATTACTACACGCTGATGCAGCGTTACAACCGCGTCACGGGCGCGCGCGAGGACGTGAGCCCCTATCCCATCTATCTCGACGGGGTGTCCTCGGCGGAGATGAAGTACCGCTTCGCCTGGACGCATCCGATCTTCTTCTCGCCCGACGACCCGAACGAGCTTTTTCTCGCCTCGCAATACGTCATGACGAGTCACGACGGCGGTCGCACGTGGAAGATCATCAGCCCCGATCTGACGCGCAACGATCCCGCCACCGAGAAGCCGAGCGGTGGACCGGTCGATCTCGACCAGACTGCCGCGGAAGTATTTCCGGACATCTCCGCGCTCGCGGTATCCACCGTCGACCCACAGGTCATCTGGGCCGGCTCGCAGGATGGGCTCGTGCATGTGACGACGGATGCGGGCCGCAATTGGCAATCGGTGACACCGCCGCAATTGACGAACTGGGCGGAGATTTCCTCCATCGAGCCCTCGCATGTCGCCGCGGGCACAGCCTATCTGACGGCCTCGCGCTACATGTGGGACGACTACCGGCCGTACGTGTTCGAGACTACGGATTTCGGTCGGCATTGGTCGGTGCTGACCAACGGCCTGCCGGAGGATGAATCCGCTTTCGTGGTGAGGCAGGACCCGAACGATGCCTCGCTCCTCTTCCTGGGTACCGCAAACACCGTGTACGTAAGCTTCGACGGCGGCGCGCACTGGCAAGCGCTTGGTCTCAACCTGCCGCACGCCGAGGTGCGGGATCTCGCGATCGATACGCGTGAGGGCGATGTGGTCGCCGCGACGCACGGCCGCTCGTTCTGGATCCTCGACAACCTCGCGCTCCTCGAGCAACTCTCGCACGAGGGGTTGCCGGCGGTGGATTCGGGCGAGCTGTACGCGCCACAGCCCGCCTGGCTGACCAATGCCTACGGCTCGAACCCGTACGCGGACCGCCGCGGGGCGGTCGGCACCAACCCGCCGTTCGGGGCAACGGTATTCTTCCACCTTCCGGCCGGCTATGACGGCAGGACGGCGGCGAGTCTCGAGTTCGTCGATGACCAGGGCCACATCGTCAGGCGGTTCGCGCTCCACCTGAAGAAAAAGAGCACGAAGCTACCAGCGACCGTGAAGGACAACCTGCTGCCATCGCAGGAGAAGCGCAGGTCCGAGGAGAAGCTGACTTCAGTCTCCCCGGGAATGAACCGCTTTCAGTGGGATCTGCGCTATGCGGATGCGACCGACGTGATCGGCTTCGAGCCGCCGGAGGAGACCGACGGCCAGACGGCCGACGCGGACGGGCCGCTGGTCATACCCGGCAGTTACGCGGTCGTGCTTCATTACGGCGATCGGACATACCGGCAGACGCTCCAGGTCGCCCTCGATCCGCGGCTGCACACGACGGCCGCGGCGCTGCAACAGCATCTTGCGCTGCAGCTCGAGTTGCACCACACCGTCGATGTGCTCGACCGTACGGTGAATGCGGCGATCAAGGTTCGCCAACAGCTGGCGCGGGCCGTCGCGGCGCACAAAGTGAAGGCGTCAGCGGTCGCGCCGGCGCTCGCGGCTCTCGATCAGGCGATCGAGGCCGTGGTGTATCGGCATGTTCGCTCGAGCGAGGGCGATGTGATGCACGAGATGCTGCTGCGCAGCCGCCTCGCGTATCTGCAGTCGGATATCGGCCTCGACTACGCGCCGCCCGACCCGGCGCAGGTGGCGGCGGTGAGCAAGCTCGAGAACGAGGCGCGCCAGGGCGAGGCGAAGCTGAAGGCGGCGACCGCCTCGGGACAACGGCTGCTCTGACCCGGCGGGAGCCGATCGCCGCGGCTGCCGGTCGTCTCAGCCGGTCCGCGCCGAGGAGGCGGGTTGCCGCCGGATCGAGGCGAAGCGGTGCAGCTCGACCGAGCTCCAGTGGTGGGCGCGCGCGACGACCTGCTGCGAATCGGCAAGCGCCAACGGCGCGGTGGTGAGCGTCGCACCGACGAGAGTGATGGTGAGGGCGATGGCGGCGACGGTGGCTTTCTGGATGCGGTTCATGATGTTTTCTCCTCTGTTGTGCCTCCAGAACACCGCCGGGCAGCAAAAGTTGCAGCGGATTTTCGAACCGGCTCGGCCGGATCGAACGTCGATGGTGGCGCGCCCTCGACACCCCGTAGCGCCGCCTGCTTGGAGGCGTCGCGCCTGGTCGGGGTATCTGACGGGAGTCAGCGAGTTGGATTGGGGGACGAGTTCGGCATGCGCCGCCTTCTCGCGCGGCGCATGCCCGGGGGATTGGTTTACCTGCGGTTGAGCGCGACCAATCCCGTCTCAGCTTTGACACCGTAGCACGCGACGTGTCCGGACGGCGTGAGCTGCAGGCTCGGGGTCGTGCATGCCTGGTGCGCCGTGACCGCCTGCGGCCGGGCAAACGCCAGGGGTGAGGTGACGAGAGCGGCGCCCACGAGGGTGATGACAAGGGCGCTGGCGGCGACAGTGGCTTTCTGGATGGCGTTCATGATGCTTCTCCTTTGTTACGCCTCTAGAACCCCGTTGGCCGCCAAAAGTTACAGCCGCAGCCATCCTCATGTTGCGCCCGGAAAGGGGGAGCCTGTGAACCCCACGGGTGCGCAAGAGTTCGCGGGAAGGGGCACCCGGGGGGCGGAGGGGGGCAAGCGCTAGAATCGCTGCCCAACCGCCGAGGAGGCGCACGCCATGCGCGCGTTGAAGATCATCGGCATCATCATCGGCTAAAAGGGGCGCATCGAAGCAGCGGT
>Ga0335074_10005024_pt1 | contig 18281 bp, 14 predicted proteins | sample Lox_Sample_23_FD_206715 | JGI IMG/M metagenome (GOLD analysis project Ga0335074, IMG submission 206715) | Soil microbial communities from Loxahatchee National Wildlife Refuge, Florida, United States - Lox_Sample_2.3 | ecosystem: Environmental > Terrestrial > Soil > Wetlands | place: USA... | reverse complement strand
ACGACTATTTCGGGTTGGAATTGTTCAGAGATTTCCCACAACCACTCGCGCAAGATCACCACATGATCCGCAAGTGAGAGGGAGATGCGTCTGCGGCGGTCCGGTTCGCATCCGTAGAGCGTGGGACTTAGGCCGCGATACGCCAAACGCTTGAGGATCGGCTCAAAGTCTCCGTGATCAAGACCGAGTCCATGAAGAAAGAAGACCAGGACATCCGAGCCAACCTGGTTGTCTACATAGCACAAATGATCGCCGATAATTCGAGGATCGAGAGTGGCGCGGTCAAGCTTGCGGCAAACGCGTTCCGTGAGCGTGAACTGGTGCTCGATCAACTGGTTCGTGGTCTCCGCGCCCAGGGAATCCCTGTCCGACTCCAAATGCCGCTGGAGGCGCCGCAGATCGGTGCGCATTTCAGCCGCGCTCTGGTAGCGGAGATTGCGATCCTTCTCCACCGCCTTGTTGATGATTTGATCCAAGCTGATGGGAATGTCCGGATTCAAGCGAATTGCCGGCGTAATAGCGCAATGGAGAATTGCGGCGAGGATCGCACCAGAAGTGCTGCCACGGAATGGCAGTGTTCCTGTCGCCATTTCATACAGCACGACTCCGAAGGAAAACAGATCAGTACCTGCGTCCAGGCGGCCACCCCTGACCTGCTCGGGCGACATATAAGCAATCGTTCCGACCGCTGTGCCAGGGCTGGTGAGTTGTTGCTGCTCAACGGATTGAGTGGCTGTTTCGCTGTCAGGGGTCGAAATCTTTGCCAAGCCAAAATCAAGAATCTTGGTGAGACCACGCTGGGTGACGAAGATGTTCGCCGGCTTGATGTCACGATGAACGATCCCGGCCGCATGGGCGACATCCAGGGCATCGGCAATCTCGATGCCAATGGGGAGAATGGTCGCCAAATCCATCGGCCGCCCTGCGATGCGGTGCTTCAAGGTCGCGCCCTGAAGAAACTCCATAACGATGAACGCTCTGCCGTTCTGTTCGCCGATGTCGTGAATTGTGCAGATGTTGGGATGGTTCAGAGCTGAAGCTGCCTTGGCTTCACGCCGAAATCGTTCGAGCACTTGGCGGTCGTTCACAAAGTCTTCGGGCAAGAATTTCAGCGCGACATACCGATCCAACCGCGTGTCCTGCGCTTTGTAGACAACGCCCATTCCCCCACCGCCAAGTCTCTCGAGAATGCGGTAGTGCGACAGACTACTTCCGAGAAGCGGGTCGGAATCGGGCATCGGCGCTGATGTTAAGGTTCTTTGATTTTCAAGTCAACCTGAGCACGGATCAAGAGCGAAGTGCCAGAGGTCAGGGGCATCGGTGCGCAATTATAGCGTGTTCAACTTAGCGACTTGAGCGTGGGAAAGGAGCCCGGCCGCGATAAGTCGACTGCGGCGACACGAAGACCCGTTTGTGGTCAACCTTGCTGTTTCTGTTTGACAGTTCGAGATCGCTGTCTATTTGTTCAGGCTGGCAGTCCAGTCAACAACGACCGACATCGGTGTTAAACCAGATTTCAGTTCTGTGTTGATCAGGAACCGCTGACCGTCCTTGCTTACGTCGTAGACGAACCGCTCGGAGGTCGCGATCATTTGGCGGGCGTTCGCCTGAAAGAGAGCCACTGGAGTTCCGGCATCAAAATTGGCACCCTCTGTAACCGGCACGGCCATCATCTTGCCATCCGGGGCGAGATAGAACAATTCCTTGCCATCGCTGCGCCACTTCGGCTGTTCTCCTCCGGCGTTGGAAATCTGCCATTTTCCCTGCGCATCAGGGAATGAAGTCACATAGATTTCGCCTCGCCCGCTTTCATTTGAGGCATAGGCAATCCACTTTCCGTCCGGTGAAAAGCGGGCCACATTCGGCGCCGAGGCTCCTCTGAGAAAAATAGTGGCTGTAAGCTCGGGAAAGGTCAGGTACCACAAGTCGGTACCACGCTGGTAAAGCACATACCTCCCATTGGGAGACCAGTCCTCCGGGAAGCGGTCCGGGCCATCCTGCGGAATCATCTTCTCTTCCTGCGAACCGTCGGCATTTTTCACGTACAGGTTGAATTCCTGCTCGCGGTCGGAAGTAAAGACCAGTTGCCTGCCGTCAGGACTCCAGAGCGGCGTGGAATCAATCGCGGGATCGAAGGTCAGCCGTTTGGCGCTTCCGTTGGCGAGATCGTAAGTCCAAAGATCGGTATTGTTTGTGGCAACGTCCAGGGACTCTGCGGCTACGAGCTTGCCGTTTGGTGAGAGAGCAACATTGCCGTAGATGCCCGGTTTGGTGGCAACACCGACTTGCTGCCCGTGGCGGTCAAACCATAATAGTTGCGAAGCCCCGCTTTCGGCCGAAGATTTCTGCGCCACCAGCACCCCGCCTCCGCTGCTGGCGAAGACAGCCTTCTGAATGCGCGGCACGTATTGAATGTCGGTCAAAAGAGGAGTGGGTTCTCCGCTGAGTTCAAACTTTTTGGCATCGAAGCGCTGCGCGAAAAGAGTTTTATCGCGGTAGAAGAGCAAGTAACCCGGTGCGACATAAGCGGCATTGGCTTCGGCGTGCGTGACGAAGTGCTTCTCATTGGAATTGAGAGCACCCACGTAAATCGAAGACATGACCTTTGCGCCAGAAAGATTCATGGCCAGATAAAGGAAGTGAGAACCATCCGGCAGAAAAAAAGGCCAGCGGTGACTGTCTTCCCTTTGGGCTCTGTCTGGGAAGGTGATTTGGGTGGGCGTGCCTCCTGAAGCGGCGACCCGAAACAGACCGACTGCCAGTACGCCAGTCGGAGTGAAGACGATCACTCCGTCTTTGTTCCAAGTGCCGCCGCGTCCGGTCGGGGCTTCGCACAGCGCCCGCACCGGACCGCCCGCTAGATCGACCCTCTTAAGCTGTCCATCGGCAAAAAATCCCACCGATCCGCCATCGGGAGACCAGAAAGGAAAATTGACTCCCTCCGTGCCGGCAACAGCCCTCGCTTGGGAAGAGCCTGGCTCGTAGATCCACAGCATGTTCTTGCGCTCGGAATCTCGCCCAACGATGGCGACTGTGTGGCCATTCGGAGCCACAGCCAAATCTCGCGCCGAAAACGGCAAAGGTGCAGAATAATATGCCGTCTGTAGGTCCGAGTGGCTGCTGCGCCACAGAAACAGCGACGCGATTAGCAGAACACCGAGTATGCAGGCCAAGCCAATCAGAATCCCCTCGCGTTTTGGCCTCGCTTGTGCTGAAGACTTAGCGCCGAAACTTTTTCCTTCCGCAATCCATTTCAGTTGCAGCTTCAGGTCATGCGCGCTCTGGAAGCGATCGTCAGGATCCTTGGCGAGGCAGGTCGCCACAATCTGCTCGAACGCCGGCGGCGTAAGGGGATGAGTCGCCGTAATGGGTTCTGGCTCTTTTTCGAGAATGGCGCTGGCAACGCTGATCTGGCTGCGGCCCCCGAATGGCCGATTGCCCGTGACCATCTCATAAAGTATGGCGCCCATCGCGAACAGATCGGAGCGAGCGTCCGCCTCCTTGCCTTCGAGTTGTTCGGGCGCCATGTATTGAATCGTGCCGATGACGGCCCCAGCCGTTGTTAGAGGGGACATGGGACTCGCCTCAGTCATGGTGCGAGCCGCAGATAATAGCGGCGCGCTCGAACCGGAAACGCCCAGGCCCGGGCTTGTCGTCTTGGCCAAGCCAAAATCCATCAGCTTGGCGCCGGTCCGGGTGAGCATGATGTTTCCCGGTTTCAGATCGCGATGCACAATGCCCTGCCGGTGCGCAACGGTCAGAGCTTCCGTAATGGCAATTGCGATCCTGAGAACCTCATTCAGAGGCATCGCGCCTTTGCGCAAGCGTTCCGCGAGCGTCTCGCCTTCCAGAAGCTCCATCACCAAATAATCGGTCCCGTCCTGAGAGCCGATGTCGTAGAGGTGGCAGATCTGCGGATGGTTCAAAGCCGAGATTGCCCGGGCTTCGCGCTCCATGCGCTGTTTCAGTTCAGGCAATGAGGAAAGATGCGAGGCAAGAACTTTGATCGCGACGGCACGATCTAGGCGCACGTCGCGGGCGCGGTACACTTCACCCATGCCTCCCTCGCCCAGCGGGGATTCGATTTCGTAAGGACCGAATTTTGTGCCGGCGCTGAGAGCCATTTATCTGCGACCGCAATTATATCCCGGCACTTCTACACTTCAACGCTGGACTGAAGTTGCATTGCGAGGCAAGAGAGTGGGAGCTACTTTTGCGAGATGAAATACAGGTCGTCATAACCGCCGGGGCGGGAGAAGACGACTGAGGAAAGATCGGGAGCCAGTGAATAGGCGTTGCCACTGTAGTCTTCGCGCAGGGCGAAAGGAAGTTTCAGAGCGGGGATTGGCGCTCCGATCGTCTCGCCATCGTGCCAGGGCTGGCGCCAGATAGTGGTTTCACCGTGCGAAGCGAGCGAATAGAGGAATGACTTGCCATCTCTGGCAAACATCGTGAGATAGGTTGTGATGCCGGATTTAAGTTTGGTGCATTTCTTCTCGGCCAGCGAGTACTGATAGATTCCCGGGTTGTCGCCCCAGAGAACAGTACCGATTAGAAATTTGCGGTCGGGAGAAATATCGACTGCGGCGCCGCAGTTTTCGGACAAGAGAACCGGCGGATCCCCGTTCAGGAACACTCTCCAGTTCTTTGCAGTGTGACCGTCCTTATCTTGGCCGCCAAGAATCATGGATTGATCGCCGGCCTCCCAAATTACGAAACCGATCCATTCGCCGGACCACTTCAGTTGCTGCTGGTGCGTACCATCGGTGTCGATGACGAACAACTGCACCTCAGTGTTAGGAGCATCGTGGCGCGAGCCGTCCGCATATACATATCTCTTGTTGTCGTTCGAAAATCCCAGTGTCTCCAAATGACTGGATCCGGCAGCCAGCCTCACGCGTTTGTTGGTGGCAAGATCAACGACCCACATTTCGGTTTGGCCGGGCTCGGGGGACGTGAGGTATGCAACCAGACGGCTGTCATTGGAAAACTCGGGCTGGTATACATTTTCCGATACGATGTCAGAGAATTGTTTTGACGCGAAGCGATACAGTGTCAGGGTTCCCGCTTTTCTGCCGCTCACAAAGTAAATGCCCTTTCCGTTTGGGTCGGCTGTCGCATCCAAGTCCGGCCCAGTTCCGTTCGTGATCTGCCTGAAGGCGTGATCTGCCAGTGAGAATTCCCAGATGTTAATGATGCCGTTCACGCTGCGGCTCAAATAGACGGACAGTCCTCCATTAGCCCAGTTCGGGTAAGAGACTGCGTCGGGTATGTCGGCGATCTTCTCGAGTTTTTTGCCCGGAATGTCGAGCCGTTCGAGTGTCAGACCATTCAAAGGCGGCGTGCACACCATTAAATGCTGACCGTCCGGGTACATCCGCAGACTTCCGGCCACGGGTAGGGTATAGACGGGTTCTTCCATGCCCCCTGCTCTCGGAACGCGAACGATCCGCCCGTCATCCTTCTCTACGTAGAGGAATTGGCCGTCGGGGGAGGAAACCACAAATGATCCCGATGCCAAATGTTTCGCATTTCCGCCCAGCGTCGGCATGCTCCAGATTTCGTATTCGCCTAAAGTCTGTGCGAAATAGATCTCTGTGCCGTCCGACGAAAATCCGCGCACTATCTTGTTGCTCTCATCCTTGGTGAGCTGCAGCGGCTCGCCGCCAGACGTGAGCATGACGAATACTTGATCGTAACCATCCACCGGAGAGGTAAAGGCTATTGTGCGTCCATCAGGCGAGAGCGCGGGACTGTCCATGGTCTTGTTCCACGAGCTGATCTTCGTAATGTTGACCGGACCTGCAGGACCACGCCAACCGGAAACGAAGCGGTACAGCCCGTAGCCGGCGGCAATGAACACTACCAGCGCCACGGTCGCGAAGGGAAAAAGTTTGCCCTTGTTTCGAGAAGCGACATCGATTAGCGCCGTGCTACTGGAGGTGTGTGACGAAACCGCAGACTGCGCCGCGCCTAGCGCAGACGATGATCGCGCACGGGAACTCAGTGCCGCTGGAGCGGAGACCATGTTGTCCTCGGTCATAGACGCCACTCCAAGACCGCTAGCAATCCTGCCTGACTCAAGGTCGCGTCGCAGGCGCTTCAGGTCGCTGCGCAATTCCCCGGCGCTTTGGTAACGAAGGTCACGATCTTTTTCGAGAGCCTTGCCAATGATGCGCTCGAGTTCGGCAGGAACGTCCGGATTAAACCGCGCTGGCTGCTGCGGCGGGCGATTCATAATTGCTTCCAGAATTACTCCTGAGGTTTCCCCCCGAAATGGCAGTGCGCCAGTCGCCATCTCGTAAAGAACTGTCCCAAACGAAAACAGGTCTGAGCGCGCATCCAAATCCCGCCCTCGCACCTGCTCGGGAGACATGTACGCCATGGTTCCCACGGCCGAGCCGGGGCTGGTCAGGTGTTCGGAATCCACGTCTAAAGTCGCTAGCGTGTCCGCGGCAGGAGCTTGGCGCGTCGTCACCTTCGCAAGGCCGAAGTCAAGCACCTTCGCATGCCCGCGCTCAGTCACAAAAATATTCGCAGGCTTAATGTCGCGATGCACGATGCCTTGGGCGTGCGCGGCGTCCAGCGCGTCGGCAATTTCGATTGCCAGATCGAGCAGCCGCCCCGTCTCCAAAGGACGGCCTGCGATGAGATGTTTCAGTGTCTGTCCCTCAAGGCACTCCATCGCGATAAAGGTCTGACCTTGCTCTTCGCCGATGTCATGGATGGTGCAGATATTGGGGTGGTTGAGAGCCGATGCAGATTTGGCTTCGCGGCGAAAACGGCTTAGAGCCTGCAAATCTTTGGCGAGATCTTCGGGTAGAAATTTCAACGCGACGAAACGATCGAGACGAGTGTCTTGGGCCTTGTAGACCACTCCCATGCCTCCGCCACCCAGCTTCTCGATGATTCTGTAATGCGAGATGTTCTGCCCGATCATTGGGCTGAATGTTAGGCTTTCAAACCACGAGGCGTCAACGAGAGCAACATTTCCGCTTCAAGGCCGTCACGTGAGTTCGCGTTCGGCCCCTGAGTAGATGACCGGCAAACCGAAAGTCGAATAACGGCCACAAACAATTTGCCGAGCTAGGAGAATTCTCACTCGGATCAGTGCAATGCGGATTTGTCGCCAACCATTTTTCTGAGCACCTGCTAACTATTGAGTTTGCGCGCGTTGATCCTTTTCGGGCAGGTGTTGGAGTTCGGCGACGAGTTGCTGGAACTTTGGGTCGGCGCGAAGGTTTTTCAGCTCGTTGTCGGCCCTCAGAGCATCGGCATACTTGTAGCCGCGATGGACAGCTTCCCGCAAATACTGCACAGCTTCATCGGGACGATTCGCAGCCGCAGCAACGCAGGCGAAGGCATACCACAATTGAAAGGGATTCCCTTGCCCGGCGGTAGGGGAACTTGCCTGCTTCGCGATCGCGTCCCGAAACAGTTTCTCGGCTTCCGGATAGCGATGGGTGCTGGCGAGAGCTTCGCCAAGCTGTTGCAACGCACCCACGGTACCCGAGTCGTCCAGCCCCGCTACGCGAACCAGGGCCGTATAAGTTTCCCGGGCCATCTTTTCTGCTTCGTCATAATGGCCCTCGCCGTTCAGGGTCCGCGCCAGAAAAGATTGCGTCAACAATGTATAGGGATCTTCCGGGCCGAGAACGCGGGTCTGCACGGGCAGCGTTTCCCGTTGCAGTTTTTCCGCTTCCCGAAACTTGCCTTCCCGCGAAAGCACGTCTGACAGCCAAGCTTTGGCTCTCAAAGTTTCGAAGTGCTCCGCCCCGAGGGTGCGCGAGCGAATCTCCATTGCCTGACGGCTGAGTGGCTCGGCTTCGGCCAGGTGACCTTCCTCCTCTAGTACATCAGACAAGCTGTGCATGATTCCTGTCGTGCTGCGATGGTCGGGTCCCAGCACTCTTAATTCGACGGCCAGTTCGTGACGATAGTAGGGCTCGGCTTCGGCGTAGCGGCCCTGGTTATCGATGGCAAACCCCAGGTTGCCTTCCTGCAGGACCGTCTTCGGGGCGTCTGGTCCAGCGGTGCGACGATCGAATTCAAACACTCGGCGGAACATGGGCTCAGCATCAACGAAGCGGTTCTGGGCACAAAGGGCCGAAGCGTAGTTCGCCGTCATACCCATCACTACAGGATCGTCTGCTCCGATGTAGCGCGTTCCATTCTCTACGGCTTCTCGCGACAACTGCAGAGCCTCCTCATTGTGGTCCTCCATCCCCACGATGGTGCCAATAGCGACTCAACAGACGCCCGTGGCGTGTACGGGGCGGCCCTCAATACAGATTCTCAATCAGCGGGGGTCGGGGTTTACGGGCTGTCTCAAGCTGTCGGGGGCACCGGTGTTTTCGGTCAATACGGCGCGACCGAGAGTATCACCGGGCAGGACTTCGGGCCCCAGGCGATCGGAGTGTGGGGCGATGCCGGCTCGGGAGAACAAGGATATATCGCTGTTTTCGGCACAGCGGATGACGCATTCGCGGGATATCTTGCCAACAATTCACCAACCGGTTACGTCACCTTCCAGGTCGAAGCGGGAAGCAGTGAAAGCGATATGTTCTACACCTGGAATGACGCCACTGGCGGATTTTGCGTCATTGGTGCCAATGCCGATCTCGACTGCACCACCGGGATCGGCGCGGTGGTGCAGGTTGACGGTGGCAGGCGCCAACTGGCGGTTCCAGCCATCGCATCGCCCAGGAACTGGTTCGAAGACGCTGGCTCCGGACAACTGGTGAATGGCGCGGCCATCATCACGCTGGACTCCGACTTCGTCCAGACGGTGAACACTGAGATGGACTACAAGGTGTTCCCCGTGCCCAACGGCGACTGCAAAGGCCTGTACATTGCCCATAAGACGGCGACTTCGTTTGAAGTGCGGGAACTGGGCGGAGGCACGTCGAGCGTGGCATTCGACTACCGCATCATGGCGTTGCGGAAGAACTACGAAAACGTCCGCTTCGCCGACCGCACCGCTGAAGTACAGAAGCTGCGAGAGCAGAATCAGCCAGTACATGCACGGAAGGGCAGCGGACTCTCGCACAATCCGCAGCGCAGTCCTCTGCTCAACCCCTCTAGCCAACACGCTGAGCTTCGGCCCGAGACGATCAGATGATGCCCCGCTCTCGCGAGTTGAGCACAAGAAAGGTTTCTCCAAGTTGGGTCCGCTTCAAACTTGTGGACACTCTTGAGGAACCAGGTTCGCGCGAAGTTCAACCACTGATCGAGCTCGCCCGAATCGGACCGCATCGCCGTGAACGCGCCCGTCGCCACACTCATCCGCGAACGCCTCCGGAACAAGACGGTGACCTCTTTTTGGAAATTGCGCACCCCTCCCGGAGCAAGTTTCGCTCACCAAGTGCATCAAGCGAAGATTCCTTCCCGCTTCCTGGCCCTGATTTTCGCCTATCTCGGCGAGTATGCTCTATGGATTCTTTCCTGGTGGCTGATCGGAAAAGCAGCCCTGGAAAGGACTTTCGACAGCGGGTGGAGAAAGCTCACAAGTGCCGTCTTGAACGGCCCCGATTTTCTCAACTCTCGCAGACAGCCCTAGCACGTTTCTAGAATCCATCGTCCTGGAAACGTGCCTCGGCGATCATGGTATCAATGGGCCGACTCGTGAAGGCCGAGGGCCTTGATTACTCCCGGATCCGGTGTTGTAACGCCGTTCGCTTTAGTGACCAAACCGAACGCATCCTGATAATCCCACATCGCCCAGCCGATGCCGTTTTTTTCCAGAGCTAGTCGGACGTCGTGCAGCCACAGGGCACGCATGGCCGGGTCAGCATACTGGCGTAGGACCCCAAATTCGCCACAGTATATCGGGACATGATGCAGTTGAGACCACTTCGCAGCATATTCAATCCTGGCTGCCAATCGCGGTGCATCCCATCGATCCAGGCCGTACTGTTCGAGATACCATTTGCCCGCTAGGTCTGGCTCCTGGTCGATCTTCGAAGACATCGCCTCTGGAGAGGAGGGATATGGAATCTCGCGTAGAGGCCGAATCAGGATGCTGCCCCAGGCTGCACCCTGGAGAGTGAACGGATACGGGTCGTAAAAATGAAAGGTGTAAATCACGTTTGGCAGGTCGATCGGCGCGATGGCCAGCAAGTCATCGACGTTGGAGACGTGATCGCCCGCGGCAATGATGCTGTGTTGCGGAGCTTGGCTGCGTATAGTGTGAGCCACGAGGCTTTGGATTTTCTGCCAACTGGCGGCGTCGCCTTGAAGCGGCTCATTCAGGATTTCGAAGAAGACATGGTCGGAGTCGCTTGAGGCATAGTGGGCGGCAAGGGCTCGCCATAGATCGTTGAATTGTGTAACTGCTGTAGCCCCTTGCCGGAGTTGCATTTTGTAACTGGTGTCGGGTGGATGGATGTCGATGATCACCGAGAGATGGTCATTGAGGATGAGCTTAACTGCGCGGTCGAGTTCAGTCACGAACGGCGTCGCTTTCGCCCCGTGAGTCTGCCATTCAACCAAGGGAAGAGGATCGACGCTGAGCCGCACGTGATCGAAGCCCAGCGCCGCGATCAAGGCGATGTCATCCGCCTTTGTGTACGCCTGGAGCCGCAGGGGTGAATAATCGTGAGCCCATTGCGAAAACCACTGACTCGTGTTGATGCCTCTCTGTAGGTGCTTCGCACGAGCAAAGGCCAGCGAGTCCTGATTCTGTTGTGCACACACGGTCACCGCGCAGCAGAGAGCGATAAGTGCTGCGGTCGCTGCCAGGAAGCCGCATCCTGAATGCTTGATCATAGCTCCTCCCTATCTCTGCGACTCAAGTCGAAAGCCTCTGCGTGCGCTTCTCAACAGCGAACCACCATTCATGACCAGCCCGCAGCCAGGCAATGTATTGGGAGACTACTTGTTTGCGTAGTCTGGCATGACGCTGTTTGGCTTCGAGCGTCTCTTGCTCATCTGTTGCTCCCGCCGGGCCGCGCCCCCACTGCCTTTGCCCAAGCCAGGAAAGAATCGACAATGGTCGGGTCGTGGAGGTGCTTCTGAGCCGCCGTGAGTTCTGCGACTGCGCCAGTTGCGTCATTGTGATTAAGAAGCCACCATCCCCGTGCCGCCTCACGATTCGCCGCGACCTCCGGCATGTCAAACGAGCCATGAAAAACGAGGACGCTTCCTCCCACTACCGCATCCGGCTTGCGATGGAGGAATTTGCCATATGGATAGAGACTGTAGTCCAGCAAGCCCACGCTAATCAGGACGGTTCCCTGAAAATGAACTGGCAGCGGAGGAGGCATTGCCGTGTCCGTGGCCTCAAGGTAGAAGGGGCCGGCCAGAGACTGGCATGGGATACCCTCTTCCGCAGGCTTGCGCATTCCGAACCAGGCGATCCAGCAATCGTGGATACCCAGCTTCTGAAGATAGTCGCGCACAGCATATAGCGACTGACCCCAGTCCACATTCGAATCTCCGAGGTAGCGGTAGAGATGCGATGGCCCTCCCCACGCCTCGTTCGCATAGCCAATTTCATTGGGATAGGATCGCGAATACGACAGGGCGTGCGCGACTAGCAAAATCAGGCACGCCGTTGCGATCCCCTTCGACCTAGACCAGAAGTGGGCTGCTCCTGCAGCCGAGAAGATGATAAGGAAAGGAATCACTGGCAATATGTGCCGGACGCCAATGTTGATTCCACCTGCCATCGCAGCCGCGAGAAATACCACAACCGGGATCGCCAAGAAGAGATACTCGCGGGGGTATCTCTTCCAGACCCAGGGCGCAAGAAGACCCACAACCAAAAGCAGGATCATCGGCAATGTCAGTTTGATGGAGAGCGCAATGGGAAAGTAATACCAGACTCCCTTCGCCAATTCCTTGCCCAGCAGAAAGGCAGTCCGGGTGGAGTGCGCCTGCACATACAGCAACCCTGCCAGATACGACCCAGGCAGAACGCGCATATGCACCATCGCCAGCAGCGCCCGTCCCGTCAGCGAGTGAGTCATTCCTGCCGCCTGTAGTTCGCCGGCCAGGTCAAATCCCTGCGCATGTGCATCGGGCAATGCCTCGTACCGAAAGCCGTACGTCGACCAGAGGAGCGCCGCCGCGACGAAGCATGCCACTATCCATCCGCCCAGCAACCGAAGCGCCAAGCGCCCGCCGCCCGCTCCGCTATTCATCACGAAATCGGCAACAAACTGCAACCCGACAATGGGCACCAATAAAACAGCGGAGTGCTTGCTTGCCATTGCGCAACCCAGAGCCACACCCAGCAGAAGCGCCCGCGCGAGTGTTGGGCCGTCGAGGAATCGCCACGCCATTGCCGCCGTTAACAGCATCGTTGCCGTCAATGCCATGTCGGTGGTGATCAGCGGCCCATGCGCTGTCAGGTTCGGCTCAAATACCGTGAGCACCACGGCAATTGCCGCGGCAAGCGGGCCAAACCACATGCGCGTCGCCAAGAAAACGGTGACCAGCAAGCCCAGCGGAAACACCAACGCAAAGGCCCGCGTCTTCCAGAGCAGCGAGTTCGCGTTTTCGCTGTTGATGAGCCGGTAGCTGTCGCCAATCAAGTCTTCATTGCTGGTGAGCTGCCGTCCACACGGGGTCAGGAAATTGCCCAACTGCCAATGCCGAATCGGGATCGTCGTCCAGAGCTTCACCAGCGGCGGATGCTCCGGATTGATGCCATAATCTCCGCATTGCCAGTAACGGTAGCCGGCGGAAATATGTTCACCTTCGTCGAAGATCGCCGAGTTGGCATGACTGTACTGCCACAGTAACGTCGCATACACCGCGAGCCCCATGGCGAAGGTGACCCACGCGGTGGCAGCGACGCTTGCCCCGATGCGCGGCTGATGCAGCATAAGGCAGGACTCCTGAGGTACAACGAGCGTCCGCGACCGGTCATCCATGTTCTATCGCTCCAATGCAACGCGATGGCCGCATCCGCTTAGCTCTGAATACCAATTAGTCACTTGTGTTACGCGCTTAGCGAATCGCGAGCTCCGTGACGCTGTCCACCACCGAACAACTTGTATTCGAATTCAATGAATGACTCACTCTCGGTTCTCCAGCGGAGAATCGGATCTTCACAGATGATCATCGCTTCAGACAATCGATTAGGCTTCTTGCACCCCGGAGTTCGAGAGCGAAGGGCCGGTTAGCCCTTTGGCAGATGGAGTTGCCATCGACTTGGGCATTAACTATTCTCATTAGACCGTCACTCGAAATCCATCAATTTGTCGGCCGGTCAAGACCTAGTGCCCGAAGCACTTCTCTGTCCGGCTTTGCGACCCCGTTCGCCTTAGTGACTAGGCCGAAACTACCGTCATACTCCGTCATCGCCCAGCCAATGTGGTTTTCTTCCAGCGCAACTCGCACATCGTGCAGGTATTGCGCACGCATGGAAGGTTCGGCATACAGGCGCATCGCGCCGAATTCGGAACAGCAAACGGGGACATGATTGAACTGTGACCATTTAGCAGCATAAGCAATCATTGCTTCCAGGCGCGCTCGGTCCCAGCCCTCCAGGCCGTATTGAGCCAGGAAGTATTTGCCTCCGATCGTGGGTTCCTCATTCAGCTTCGAGGAGAGACCTTCGGGCGAGGAAGGGTAAGGTATCTGACGCAGCGGCTTAAGGAACACGCTATTCCAGTCAGCGCCCTGGTGTGTAAATGCATGCGGCTGATAGAAGTGGAATTCATAAATCACATTGGACAAGCCAATCGGCTCGATCGCGAGCAGGTCGTCGAGAGTAGACAATCGATCGCCGGTTGCAATGATGGTGTGCTGGGGCGCCTCGGTACGAATCGTACGGGCAACCTCGTTCTGTATCCCTTGCCAATGGTAGGTGTCGTCCTGAAAGGGCTCTTCCATAATCCCGAAGAAGACATGCTCCGGATCGGTCGAGGCGAAGTGTGCGGCGAGGGCTCGCCAGAGTTCGTTGAATTGCGGAACATTCGTGGCGCCTTGCCGCAGTTGTAGTTTGTAGCTGTTTTGGGGGTGAATCTGAATGACAACCGAGAGATGATGGTCAAGAATCAACTTGACCGTGCGGTCGAGTTGGGTCACAAAAGCTGTGGTTCCCCCTCCCCATTGGCTCGAGGTTAGCCACAGCGCCAGAGGGTCCGCGTCTATGTCCAGCCGCACGTGGTCGAAGCCAGCTGCTGCGATCAAAGCAATGTCGTCCGCTGTGATGTACGTCTCGAGTCGCTGGACCGAGTAGTCACGGTCCCAGCGGTAGAACCACTGGCTGGCGTTAATTCCGTGTTGAAGGTGCCGCGCGCGAGCAAAAGCGGTCGAATCCTGGGTCTGTGCAAACATCGACAATTCGCACACAACCGCGATGAGTACCAGCGTCGCCGTGATGAAGCCGCGCCCTGAATTCTTGATCATTGCTCCTCCATTTTCTGCCCCATACAAGTTGAGAGTCTCTGTCTACCCTTCTCAACCGGGTACAACCACTGATGACCGGGCCGCAGCCAGGCAATTTAATCAGCGACTCCCCGTTCGATATGGTAGTGTGGCTCGAATCCAGCGTCCCGGCCAATTCTCGTGATGCAGATCTCAAACATTCTGTTCGCCACTGGCGGTCGGTTGACGCACTCGGATTCATGGCTCTCCCTAAACATTCGTGTCGATTCTTCCTCAATGGTGTGGATCATACGGGCGGCCGTCACTTTTGTATTGGAGAAAACGGACGCGGTGTTAACGTATGAGCATGGCTATTGAGACCGTTCGCCGGATCGAACCTGCGGCACGTCTGCGCCCGTGGATCTCCGAGATTCGTGTGGGAGTGTCATCACCGGGACAGATTTATCGACGGACTCGTCTTCCGGGCGGCGAGGCGGTGCTGCTGTTTCGTGCAACCGGAGGAACAGGAGATCTGACTGTGTCCGGTCCATTGCGTCGCGCTCGTTACAAGATCGGGCGAACCATTCCATTTTTTGTTCGGATTTCGATTCGCCCAGGGCGAGCCAGGCAGGTGCTTGGATATCCCCTGTGCGAATTGGTGGACCAAATTTTCCCTTTGGAGGATATATTGAACTCGTTCGGGAGGACCTTGTGCTCGCGACTCATGGGGGACGGCCCCGATCGTGCTGCGGCACTCATCGAGGACGCATTGAGCAAGGTTATAGGCAGCAAAGATCCAAACGCCGCCCCGACCGTCAGCCAGATTGTTCAGGCTATGGACAAAAACACACGTGCTACGGTAGATGATTATGCAAATTTGGCGGGATTGAGCCCACGCCAGCTGCGACGCTTATTTCAGCTCGAACTTGGAATCGGCCCGAAGCGCTACCTTCGGATCGCAAGGCTAAGGCGGCTGCTCAGCACCGCGCATTCACATGTGCCGTGGGCGAATCTTGCGGTCGACGCTGGTTTCTACGATCAGGCTCACTTAATCGCGGATTTCAAGGAATTACTCAATGCGACACCAGATACCTTCCAGGCCGCCCGCACGGAATATAAGAGCTGTCATTAGGCTTGTTACGCTTTATAGTCTCCAGTCGTTTCGACGTCGACGTAGTCGATCCCCCCTATTACGACGTCCTGCCGTTCCGCAACCCTCAAGCCCCGCCTGACGCATTCGACGGCATCGTCGAAGGGCGCATGCACTTTGCCGGCGTCTTTGCAATATTGGACGCCACGAATGCGGAAACCATTGGGTTGGCAAGTGCCGAACACTTGCCCTGGAGCGTGATCAAATTCGCGAAGGTGCTGAACGCTCTACCGCTGCTGGGCAATCCGGAAGGAGCATCACACGGGGACGCCTGACCGGCAGAATCAGCTCCTTCGGATACCATCACGGTGGGCCTGCACGGTGTTCTCGTCGACTTCAATTGTTGACTTCAGGGTCTGAGAACAGCCACATCCGGCTGGATCGTTTTGACTCAAAGTGCGCGGAACAAGGCCATGTATTCGGCCGTCTTGCTGGAATTGTCTGTCGTCATAAAACAGAACGCATGTTCTATCTTTATGACGAGGTATAAGCTTTTGTCATTGACGATAAAGCCGGGGGAAACAATCAGTACTCGTAAACGCGCATGGCACCTTTCAGGCGACCAGACGCGGTTGCCGTGAGAAACGTGGTGCATGCCGACTCCCGGAGTAGAATTGCCCACCAGCGCTCTTATACTTTTCCAGGTTTCAACATCGAGATCTAAACCGCCTGCCGATGTCGAAACCCAGTACAACATCACCGGGCCCTTCGCGGTAGCCCTCTTCTAGCCGCGTAGCACAGATTGAGCGTGCAAGCGGTCAATAGACACCTGGAACAAGGCGCTTCGTCCTACGGCTGTAATCTTCATACTCGTCTCCAAAAGCCAGACGAAGCGCAGTTTCCTCAACGTGAATGCGATATAGAAGGGCCAGAGTCGGTGGAACGAGGATCACAGCAAAGCAGGCCCATGTGCGGGTGTGCAAAGCACAGGCCAAGAGGATCAGTTCCAGGCCGAGATAGGAAGGATGACGAACGAGGGCATAGAGTCCGCTACGCTGAAGTCTCTGGCCGTTGCGCATGGCCACGTTGGCGCTGAAGGCTCGGCCGAGCACGGCGATGGCCGCGACGCGAACTCCCAGGCCGAGGATCAGAATGGCAAGGGCCGTCGGCCGTAGCCAGTTATGGCTCCCCGGCATGTCGATGGGCAAGAATCGGTGCATCCACTCATCGGCCTTGAACGAGCCGATGATGACAACCCAGAGGATGATCTGGGTTCCGTGATCCTGGATACTGCCCTTGCCCTCGCGCGTTGTTGTTAACAGAGCAATGAGGATTTCACCCACGACCCATGTCGTTGTGAGCGCATTAAAGAAGAACTCGAGATTCATGGCCGTCCTCGTAGGAGCGTGAGAACAGCATGCGCCGGACGGAAGGAAAAGAACCAGTGTCTGCTGTCACCGATGAAGGATGACAGCTATCACCATGACACGTGTCATGCGTTCAGGATGATAACGGGAGGTAGAGCGCATGGTGTGGCTGGTGGAATAATGAAGGCATGGACAAAGTTCCTTTCCTCGAGCCGAAGAATGGCGGGACGACCTCCTTCGGCGACGCGAGGAGGTACTTGATCAGCGGCCGCTCCATCGTGCGCGGCGCTGCTTTAGCGTATGCCGCGTATCTCTTTTTTCTGCCGGCGTACCGACATTCGGTTGCGGTCTGGGTGGCAAGCGCGGCCTTCTACGCGACTTTCGTCGTCCTGTTTTTTCTCGCGGCGGGGCTTACCGGACGGCTGCACAACGTGGCATTTATGTTGTATTTTCTCTTCGCTTTTCTTTATTTCCCTGTCAACCGAGAAGCCGCTGGAGTATTTGTCTATCCCTTCGCGATGCTTTGCCTCTTCCTGACTCGCCTGCGCGCGGTCTTTTTAGTTCTGGCTGCGATGATGGCCGCGGTGATAGCGGAGACACATTACTTCGGCCACTCGCTTGCCACTGCCGAAGAGATACTCTTCTTCTGTGTGATCATCGGGCTCAGTAACTTTGCTTTCGCGCAGCAGGAACGGACAACTTCTCTTGTGAAGCGAGCCAATTCCGAGATAGCGCGCCTGTCCCAGGAAGCAGAGCGCGAGCGCATCGCACGAGACCTGCACGACGTTCTCGGCCACACCCTGACGGTCATTACGGTGAAGCTGGATCTGGCGCGCCGGCTGCTCACGCTCAACGCGGAACGCGCCCGTGACGAGATCGCAGACGCAGAGCAAACGGCTCGGAGTGCGCTCGCCGAGGTCAGAGATGCCGTGTCAGGCTATCGCGCTGAGGGTCTGGATGCAGAGATCGGTCGCGCCCGTCACAGTCTGCTTTCCGCCGAGGTGAAGCTGACCACGGCACTGGCTCCGGTGACCCTTTCGCCAAGCCATGCAAGTGCACTCTGTCTGGCGCTGCGCGAGGCGGTGACAAATATTGTCCGCCATGCTCGTGCAACGGCATGCCGAGTGACGCTTCTCGAAGAGGGCGGGACACTTTATTTCACAGTGGAGGACAATGGCGTAGGCGGGCCAATTCGCGAGGGGAATGGGTTGTGCGGCATGCGGGAGAGGCTGCAACCGATGAAGGGGGCCGTGAAGCTGGCGGCCTCAGGCACTGGCGGAACCAGGCTTGAGATCACTTTACCGCTAGGGGAAGCCACCCAGACTCAGGCTGCCAACGAAGTTGCCGGAGAGGCCTCGTGACTCGGCGGATACGCGTAGTGCTGGCGGAGGACCAGGGCATGCTGCGGGGCGCGTTGGCAACGTTGCTTTCCATCGAACCGGATATGGAAGTGCTTGCGTCCTTCTCCGATGGGGAGCAAGCTCTGCAGGCAGTGGGAAAGCATC
>Ga0335074_10005023_pt1 | contig 18284 bp, 16 predicted proteins | sample Lox_Sample_23_FD_206715 | JGI IMG/M metagenome (GOLD analysis project Ga0335074, IMG submission 206715) | Soil microbial communities from Loxahatchee National Wildlife Refuge, Florida, United States - Lox_Sample_2.3 | ecosystem: Environmental > Terrestrial > Soil > Wetlands | place: USA... | reverse complement strand
GAGGTGGAGGCGGACCGCACGAGCAAGGACCACCGTTTCGAGGTCCCGGCCCACCCGGGCCATGTCCGCCACCCCGTCGCGGTGCGACACCCTGGCGGTGTCCTGGTCGATTATCGGCCCCTGGTCAAGCTCGGCCGTCGCGTAGTGGGCGGTGGCCCCGATCAGCTTGACCCCTCGGGCATGGGCCTGGTGGTAGGGCTGCCCGCCCGAAAAAGCCGGCAGGAACGAGTGATGGATGTTGACCACCTTGGCGGGGTAGCGGTCGAGGACCTTGGCCGAGAGGATCTGCATGTAGCGCGCCATCACGACGAGCTCGACCCCCGCTGCTTCGAGGAGCCTGAGCAGCTCACGCTCCTGAGCTTGGCGCGTCTCGGGGGTAACGGGCAGGTGGTGGTAGGCGATGCCGAAGTGGCTCACGAGCTCGGCATGGTCGGGGTGGTTGGACACGACGAGGGCGGGCCGGCCGGGCAGCTCGTGGGCGTGCCACCTGCCGAGCAAGTCGACCAGGCAGTGCGGCTGGCGGCTGACAAGGACGCCAACGCGGCGGTCCTCGTCGGAGTAGCGGACTGACCAGCGCATCCGGAGGGGCTCGGCTACCTCGGCGAGCGCCGGGCGGAGCTCGGCCCGGGTGAGCTTGAAGCCGTCCATGCGGAACTCGACACGCTGGAAGAACACGCCCTCTTCTTCGTCGTTGTGCTGGTCGGCTTGCGTCACATCCCCGCCGTTGCGGTAGATGAAGTCCGCTATCGCCGCTACCAGGCCCGGCCGGTCGGGCGCCGAAAGCAGTAGCCGGGCCGTGGGGCGCGCCGCCCCGGCGCGGGAAAGTCCGCCGGCACCGGCGGCGGGGTCGCTCATAGCTTGTCCAGCGTGCCACGATGGCGAGGTGAGCGCCCCTCCGGCCCTCGCGGCCTTCGCGGCCTTGCCTCCGCTCGACTTCGGCGGCCGCCTCGGGAGGTTGCGCCACCAGCTCGAAAGTGAGGGACTGGGCGCCTTCCTCGTCACCAACCTTGTCAATGTCCGCTACCTGACCGGCTTCATCGGCTCGGCCGGGATGCTCCTGGTCGAGCCCGACAACGCGGTCCTCGTGACCGACGGGCGCTACGGCTTCCAGGCCAACCAACAGCTGGGCCGGTCGGGCGTGACTGCCCGGGTGGAGGCAGTCGCTGCGGCCGAGCAGGACGAGCTCCTCGGCGACCTCACGCGCGGGCTTGGGGAGGTGGGGTTGGAGGCCGGCCACATCACCTGGGCGAGGCAGCGGGCCCTCAAGCGCACCTGGGGGCGCGCCAAGGCGTTGGTGCCCACGACGGGGGTTGTAGAGCGGCTGCGTGCCCTGAAAGACAGGGGCGAGGTCGCTCGGGTCGCCGCCGCCGCTGCGGTGGCGGACGAGGCCTTGAAGCTCGCCCAGGCGATGCTGGAAGGGCGCACGACGGAGTCCGAGGTGGCCGCCGCTATCGAGGCGGAGATGCGCCGGATCGGGGCGGAAGGCCCCGCGTTCGACACGATCGTGGCGTCGGGGCCCAACGCCGCGCTGCCTCATCACCGCCCCGGTGAGCGCCGCATCCGCCGGGGCGAGCTGGTCGTGCTCGATTTCGGCGCCCGGGTAGACGGCTACCGCTCGGACATGACCCGCACGGTGCGGGCCGGCGAGGGCGCGAAGGTGCCGGCGGCGCTCGAGCGCATCGCCCGTGCCGTGTCTGCCAGCCAGGACGCCGGCCTCTCGGCCGTTCGCGACGGCGTCCCGGGGTCCGAGGTCGACCGGGCTTGCCGCGAGGTCATCGAAGCGGCGGGGTTCGGCGAGTACTTCGTCCACGGGACCGGCCATGGCGTGGGGTTGGACATCCACGAGGCCCCTTCGCTGGCCAGGGCGTCGAGGGATATACTTTCGAGCGGCCAGGTTGTGACCGTCGAACCTGGTGTTTACCTACCTGGGGCCGGCGGCGCCCGCACCGAGGACACCGTCCTGGTGACTGAAGCCGGCTGCGAGGTGCTCACCCTCGCCCCCAAGGCGCTCCACGCGGGCAGTGGCGGCGGTGGGGGGGCGCGAGGCGGACGCCGGGCAGCGGGAGCGGCAGGAGCTGCGCGAGCAGCGGGAAAAAGAACGGCCGGGCAGACGGGCAAGAGAGCTAGCAAAACAGGAGGCGCCAGGTGGCAGCGGTCTCTACCAACGACCTGAAAAACGGGATGACCCTCAACCTTCCCGAGGGCTTGTACTCGGTCGTCGAGTTCCAGCACGTAAAACCGGGCAAGGGCGGGGCCTTTGTGCGCACCAAGCTCAAAAACCTCCGCAGCGGCGCCGTGATAGACCGCACGTACCGTGCCGACGAACGGCTCGACCAGGCCATCATCGAGAAGAGGGAGATGCAGTTCCTCTACACCGACGGTGACAACTACGTCTTCATGGACAACAGCGACTACGAGCAATTGGGCACGCCACGTCCCTCTCTCGGCCAGGCCGCCAACTTCTTGAAGGAGGGCGATTCGGCGCTGCTGCAGTTTTACGACGGCGAAATAATCGGCGTCGACCTCCCCGCCGCCGTCGAGCTGTCCGTCGCCCAGACAGAGCCAGGGGTGCAAGGCGACCGCGTCTCAGGAGCGCGCAAACCGGCCGTCCTCGAAACAGGGATCACGGTCCAGGTGCCGTTGTTCGTCAACATCGGGGACAAGGTAAAGGTCGACACTCGCAGCGGTGAGTACCTGACGCGCGTCGGGAGCTGACCTTTGTTCGGGCTCGGGAGCAGGCGCGAGGCGCGCGAGCGGGCGCTCGAGCTTCTCTACGAGTCGGAGCTGAAGGACCAACCGCTGAGCGCCGTGCTGGAGGACCTCCCGGTCGCCCCGCAGCCCTACGCAGTAGCCCTCGCCGAGGGGGTAGAGCAGTACCGCGACCGGATCGACGCGCTCATTTCGGCCAACGCGATCGACTGGTCGCTCGACCGTATGCCCGTAGTCGACCGCGCCCTGCTCCGGATGGCGACCTTCGAGCTCGGCTGGCGCCTCGACGTGCCAACGAGCGTCGTGATCTCCGAGGCGGTCCAGCTTGCCAAGTCGTATTCGACAGACGAATCGGGCGGGTTTGTCAACGGCTTGCTTGCGACAATTGCCCACGAGCTCCGGCCGGGCGAGGGTAAGCTCGAGCCTCAACCGTGAAGCCGATCGAGTTGCCGGCCGCCCGGGAGGCACCCATTGGCGCGTGAGCGGCAGGTCCTGCTGCGGGGTGGGACAGTGGTCGACTCCGGCGGCACCCGCAGGGCCGACGTACTCCTCCGAGGCGAAATAGTGGCCGGTTGCAGCGCCACGGCGGCACAAGATGTCGCAGAGGGCACCCTCGTCCTCGACGTCGAAGGCTGCGTCGTCGCCCCGGGGCTCGTCGACCTGCACACCCACCTCCGCGAACCGGGCCTCGAAGAGGCGGAGACGGTCGAAACGGGCGCGAGAGCGGCGGCCCTCGGTGGTTACACCGCAGTCGTCGCCATGCCCAACACCGTCCCCGCAACCGACAACCCCTCCATCGTCCGCCACGTGCAGTCACTGGCGAAGGCGGCTTGCTGCGACGTGCACCCGGCAGGCGCGCTCACTGTCGGGCGCGAGGGCAAAGTGTTGGCCCCGATGGCCGAAATGGCTGCGCTCGGGGTCACGATCTTCAGCGACGACGGTTCGGGGCTCCAGGACGGCGCTTTGATGCGTGGGGCGATGGAACAGGCCCGCGCTTTGGGGGTGGTAGTGGCGGACCACTGCGAGGAGGACTCGCTCGCAGGCAACGGGTGCGTAAACGAGGGCAAGGTTTCGGCCCGCCTCGGACTGCCGGGCCGGCCCGCCGCCTCGGAGCAGATCATGGTGACCAGGGACCTCGTCCTCGCTCAGTTGACAGGTGCCAGGCTCCATGTCCTCCACGTCTCCACGGCGGCAGCGCTGGCAGCGGTACGGGCTGCCAAGGCTGACGGGGCCAACGTGACTGCAGAGGTCACGCCCCACCACCTCGTGCTCACCGAGGACGAGATAGGCCCGGGTGCCACCCAGTACAAGGTCAACCCGCCGCTGCGCACCTTCGCCGACGTCCTCGCGCTCCGAGGGGGCTTGGGGGACGGGACCATCGATGCCGTCGCCACCGACCATGCCCCTCATCCCGAACGGGCCAAGTCCGTCGCCTTCCCCGACGCCGCCCCCGGGATGACCGGCCTCGAGACGTCTCTCGCCCTCTGCATGACCGAACTGCAGATCCCGCTCGAAAGGGTGCTTGCCCTCATGTCCTGGCTCCCGGCTCGCATAGCCGGGCTGTCAGCGGCGCACGGGGGCCCTGTCGCCGCCGGCGGGCCTGCCAACCTCTGCGTCATCGACCCGGCCCGGCATTGGGTCGTCGACCCGCAACGGATGGCGAGCCGGAGCCGCAACACCCCCTTTGCCGGCCGCGCGCTCGTAGGCAAGGTGCGCCACACGTTTTTCGCCGGCGAACCGGTGGTGCTCGACGGGGAGGCGCAGAGGTGACCCGCCCCATGTGGCGGGAGGGCCTCCTGGTGCTGGCCGACGGCTCGGTGTTCGAGGGCGAGGTCCTCGACGCCGCTCCCGGTGCCTGGGCGGCCGGGCCGGCGTCCGGTGAGGTCGTTTTCAACACGGTGATGGCCGGTTACCAGGAGGTGATCACCGACCCGTCCTACGCGGGCCAGGTGGTCGCCTTCACCTATCCCCACATTGGCAATTACGGGGCCGCCCCCTACGACGACGAGAGCCGGCGGCCTTTTTGCCGGGGGATAGTGGTGCGCGAGCTGACGCTGCAGCCGAGCAACTGGCGAGCCGCCGAAAGCCTTGCGACCTTCCTGGCCCGCCACGGAGTCCCGGCCATCGCCGGAGTCGACACGCGCCGCCTCACGCGCCAGATCCGTGAGGCGGGGGCGATGCCTGGGGCCTTCGGGCCCGTCGACGGCGGGGAGGGCTCCTCCGGGGAAGCGGCCCTCCTCGAGGCCGCCAGGGCCGAACTGCCGACCGACGGGCGAGACCTCGTCAGCGAAGTCACCTGCAGCTCGTCCTACACCTACGGGGACGGCCCGCTCCGCGTCGTCGCCTACGACCTCGGCATCAAGCGCAACATCCTGCGCAACCTCGGCGCTGTCGCCACCGTCACCGTCGTGCCTGCGAGCACGACGGCTGCCGAGGCGCTCGACCTCGCGCCCGACGGGGTGTTCCTCTCCAACGGCCCGGGTGACCCGGCGGCGCTGCCCGGCGTCACCTCTTGCGTGCGTGAGCTCCTCGGGAAAGTGCCAGTCTTCGGGATATGCCTCGGCCACCAGCTCATGGCCCAGGCCCTCGGCGCGAGCACCTACAAGTTGGCCTTCGGCCACCACGGGGGCAACCATCCCGTCAAGAGAGTCGCGAGCGGGAAGGTCGAAATAACGAGCCAGAACCACAACTACGCCGTCGAACCCGGGACCTTCGACGACAAAGTGGAGATCACCCACGTCAACTTGAACGACGGCGTGATCGAGGGCTTCACGGCTGCCGCCGTACCCGCTTTTTCGGTGCAGTACCATCCCGAGGCCGGCCCGGGCCCCCACGACGCCCGCTACCTCTTCGGCGAGTTCGCCGACCTGATGCGCCGTGCCTAAGCGCACCGATATCAGCTCGGTGCTCGTGATCGGATCGGGCCCGATCGTCATAGGACAGGCTTGCGAGTTCGACTATTCAGGCACGCAGGCATGCCGGGCCCTCAAGGCCGAGGGGTACCGCGTGGTCCTCGTCAACTCCAACCCGGCAACGATAATGACCGACCCCGAGGTGGCCCACCGGACTTACATCGAGCCGCTCGTGCCCGAGGTGCTCGAGGCGGTCATCGACCGCGAGCGGCCCGACGCCCTGCTGCCGACGCTCGGCGGGCAGACAGGTCTCAACCTGGCGATGAAGTTGTGGGAGCTCGGCGTCCTCGAGCGCTACGGGGTCGAGATGATCGGGGCCAACGCCGAGGCGATCGCGACCGCAGAAGACAGGGGCCTCTTCAGGGCGGCCATGACCGAGATCGGCCTGGCCGTACCGGACTCTGGCTTCGCGCACGACCTCGCCGAGGCGCTCGAGATCGGCGAAAGGGTTGGGTTCCCCATCATCGTCCGCCCTTCTTACATCCTCGGCGGCGGTGGCACCGGCATCGCGGCGGACCGTGCCGAGCTCGAGGCGGTCGCCGCCAACGGGCTCGGGGCAAGCCCGGTCCACGAGATCCTCGTCGAGCGGTCGATAGCCGGTTGGAAAGAGTACGAGCTCGAGGTGATGCGGGACCGGGCCGACAACTGCGTGATCGTTTGCTCCATCGAGAACTTCGACCCGATGGGCGTCCATACGGGAGACTCGATCACCGTCGCACCGGCGCAAACCCTTTCGGACGTCGAGTACCAAAAAATGCGGGACGCCGCCTTTGCGTGCATACGCCGGATCGGCGTCGAAACGGGCGGTTCCAACATCCAGTTCGCCATCAACCCCGCAAACGGCGACATGGTCGTCATCGAGATGAACCCGAGGGTTTCGCGCTCGAGCGCCCTCGCCTCCAAGGCGACGGGGTTCCCGATAGCCAAGATCGCCGCCCGTCTGGCCGTCGGCTACACCCTCGACGAGATCCGCAACGACATCACGGGCGAGACGCCTGCCAGTTTCGAGCCGACGATCGACTACGTCGTGACCAAGGTCCCGCGCTGGGCCTTCGAGAAATTCCCGGACGTGCCCGAGGTGCTCGGCACGCGGATGCAGTCGGTAGGCGAGGCGATGGCGATCGGGCGCAGTTTCCCGGAGTCTTTGCAAAAAGCCTTGCGCTCGCTGGAAACGGGGCGGTCGGGCCTCAACTGCGACCCGGGCGAAAAGCTCTACGACGGCCTCACCGACGACGAGCTCGTCGCGAGGGCGTCGGTGGCGACACCCGACCGGCCTTTCCACCTCGAGGCAGCGCTGCGCCGGGGCGTGCCCGCCGCCCTCCTTCACGAGCGGAGCGGCGTCGACCCCTGGTTCCTCGACCAGATCGCCCGCATCTCGGCGCACCGGGCCGAGCTCGCAGCCGTCGGCCGCACGGACGCGATGTCCCGCGCCGGCTGGAAGCGAGCCAAGAGGCTCGGTTTTTCCGACGCCCAGCTCGCCTTCCTCTGGGGCCAACCCGAAACCGACGTCCGCTCGGCCCGTTTGGCTTGCGGGGTGAGGGCGACCTTCAAGACCGTCGACACCTGCGCCGCCGAGTTCGCCGCCAGGACGCCCTACCACTACGCGACCTACGAGGACACCGACGAAGTGAGGGAGTCGTCCCGCCCCAAGGTCGTCATCCTCGGCTCGGGCCCTAACCGGATCGGCCAGGGAGTCGAGTTCGATTACTGCTGCGTCCAAGCGAGCTTCGCGCTCCACGACGCCGGCTTCGAAACCGTCATGGTCAACTGCAACCCCGAGACCGTCTCGACCGACTACGACACGAGCGACCGCCTCTACTTCGAGCCCGTGACAAAAGAAGACGTCCAAAACGTCCTCGACGTCGAGGCGGCGACCGGCCACCTGGCGGGAGTGATCGTGGCGCTCGGCGGCCAGACGCCCCTCAAGCTTTCTGCCGCAGTGCCCCCCGGGCTGGTCATGGGCACCTCCCCCTCGTCGATAGACCTCGCCGAAGACAGGGAACGCTGGAACACCCTGTGCGAGCGGCTGCGGATCCCCCAACCCCCGGGCGGTACGGCGACAAGCCTCGACGAGGCACTGGTCGTGGCCGCCAAGGTGGGCTACCCCGTGCTCGTGCGCCCGAGCTACGTGCTCGGCGGGCGCGCCATGGAGATCGTCTACGACGATGACGACCTGGCACGGGCGATGAGGGAGCTCGAGATCTCGGGCTCGCTCGGCCGCGAGGGCGGCCTTTCAGCTGAGCGCCCGGTACTGGTGGACAGGTTCCTCGAGGACGCCACAGAGGTCGACGTCGACTCGGTGCGCGACAGCACGGGCGAGGTGGTTATCGCGGCCGTGATGGAACACGTGGAGGAGGCCGGGGTCCACTCCGGCGACAGCGCCTGCGTCGTGCCGCCGCCGACGCTCGGGCCCGACGTCGTCCGCACGATCGAGGGCTACACGCGCGACATCGCCGCAGCCCTCGGGGTCGTGGGCCCGCTCAACGTGCAGTACGCCGTCCAAAAAGCCCCCGGGGGCCCCGGGGCCGCACCGCAGGTGTTCGTGCTCGAGGCCAACCCGCGGGCGAGCCGCACGGTACCTTTTGTCGCCAAGGCGACCGGGGTCCCGCTGGCGAAGGTGGCGGCCCGCGCGATGGCGGGCGCGACCCTGAAAAGCCTGAGGGAAGAAGGGCTTCTGTGCCCCCCTGTTTCGGGCTACGTGAGCGTCAAGGAGGCTGTGCTCCCCTTCGACCGCTTCCCCGAGTTCGACGGCCTCCTCGGCCCGGAGATGCGCTCGACGGGCGAGGTGATGGGCATCGACGCCGGCTTCGGCCTGGCGTTCGCCAAGAGCCAGTTGGCGGCAGGGGACAACTTGGCGAACGGGGGCACCATTTTCTTCTCGGTTGCCGACCGTGACAAGCCGTCGGGCCTCGACGCTGCAAAAGGCTTCGTGGAGGCGGGTTTCAAGATCGCCGCCACAGCCGGCACTGCTGCCTTCCTGTCGGCCGCAGGCGTACCGGTCGCCACCGTCGTAGCCAAGCTCACCCCGTCAGGGGCGAGGGAGGAGGGCCAGGCAGAGGGGGCCCCGGACGCGGTCGAAATGATCCGCAAAGGTCAGATCCAGCTCGTCGTCAACACGCCTCGCGGCAGCGGGCCGAGGTCCGACGGCGCCTACATCAGGCGAGCCGCCATGCAGCACAAGGTCCCGCTCCTCACGACGGTCGCGGCGGCGCGGGCATCAGCGGCCGGGGTCGTCGAACGCAGGAAGAAGCCTTTCACGGTCAAGTCCCTCCAAGAGCTCCACGCGGGGCTCTGAGAGCGCCCCGGGTGGCGTCGCGACGTTCTCGCCGTGGCGGGGGAGGAGCCCACAGTATGCGGGCGCCCGGCTCCCAGACGCCGGCTTTCGACCTCACGGCCCGTATCGGCAGCGTCGTCCTCCCGAACCCTGTTATGACCGCCGCGGGTACCTCGGGGCACGGCGCAGAGCTCGCCTCTTATTTCGACCTGTCCGAGCTCGGCGCCGTCGTCGTGAAATCCGTCTCGGCCGAACCCTGGGCGGGTAACGAGCCGCCGCGGCTGTTGCCGCTGCGTGCAGGGATGATGAACAGCGTCGGGCTGCAGAACCGCGGCGTGGCCGAGTGGCTCAGCCACGAGCTCCCGGCGCTCGCTGCCACCGGGGCGCGGGTGGTGGTCAGCGTCTGGGGAAGGAGCCCCGACGACTACGCCGAGGTCGGGCGCAGGCTGGCCGGGGCGCTTGTGCCGGCGGCGAGCGCGCATGGTCCAGGCAGCCAGAGCGCCGGTGAGCGAGGCCGGGTGGTCGCCGTCGAGGCCAACATCAGCTGCCCAAATGTCGAAGACCGCCACCGCATGTTCGCCCACACGATCGAGGGCACGTCGGCCGCGATTTCCTCCCTGTGGCGCTCCCTCGAGGGGACCGGGCTGCCCGTGTGGGCGAAGCTGAGCCCCAACGTGACCGACATCGTCGCCATCGCCGGGGCGGCTCTCTCGGCGGGCGCAGAAGCGCTTGTGCTCGTCAACACGCTCATGGGGCTGGCGCTCGACCCCGCCAGCGGGGTGCCCCTTCTCGGTGCGGGCGGCGGCGGCGTTTCCGGCCCCGGGCTGCACCCCGTAGCCGTCCGCGCCGTCCACGAGTGCCGGACAGCCTTCCCCGACGCCCCCATCGTCGGAGTCGGCGGGGTGCTTACCGGGGCCGACGCCGCGGAGATGTTGGTTGCCGGCGCGCAGGCGGTGCAGGTCGGGACGGCCACCTTCGCCGACCCGAGGGCGCCGGTCAAGGTACTGCGCGAGCTCACGTCCTGGTGCCGTTCCAGGGGGCTCCGCTCCGCCGGCGACCTCAGGCCGGCGGCGGGGTGGGCACACGCGCCCCTCTGTGCCCGGGGAGAGGGGAGCGGCTAGCTCCCCTATGATCGCTGCCACGATGACTGACGCCGCGATCCGCAGCCGGCTTGCTCTTGCGCTCGACTTCGACGACTCCGTCGTCGCGTTGCGCTGGGCGGCGAGGCTGAAGGATTACTTCGGAGTGGCCAAAGTCGGCCTCGAGCTTTTTTCCGCTTCGGGCCCATCGGTTGTCGCCGGGCTCGTGGGGGACGGTTTCGAGGTGTTCATCGACCTCAAGCTGGCCGACATCCCCAACACGACACGCCGTGCGGCAAGAGTGCTCGGGTCGCTCGGGGCTTCCTACCTGACGGTGCACGCTTCCGCCGGCACGGGCACGCTGCGTGCAGGTGTCGAAGGCTTCGCCGAAGGTGCCGAAAGCGCCGGGTTCCCGGTGCCGGTGACGCTCGCGGTGACCGTGCTCACCAGCGACCCCGACGCGTCCCCCGAGCTGCTGCGCGCCCGCGTGAGGACGGCCTGTGAGGCAGGTTGCGGCGGCGTCGTGTGCGCTGCACCCGACCTGGCCGAGGTCAATGCTGCCGGCCCCGGCCTGCTCAAGGTTGTCCCCGGGATCAGGTTGGCTGGCAGCGCGGCCCACGACCAATCGAGGACTGCCACGCCGGGCGAAGCCATGAGGGCGGGAGCGGGCATCTTGGTCATCGGGCGGGCCGTGACCGACGCGCCCGACCCTGTTTCGGCGGCCGAAGCGATCGTCGACGAGCTTTCTGCAGCAGTCCCGGCGGGCGGCGCGTAGCCAGGCGAGGGGGCCGAGCGCCCCAAGCCTGTGGATAGTTGCAGGCCAAGGGCGGCATCCGGCCATTTTTTTATGCCTCCGATGCTGCACGCGGGTGTTGTGACGCGCTAGGGTGCGCTCCATGCCTCTGCCGCCCGCTCTTTCTCCAGATCAACGGCAGGCCGCCCTCGAGAAGGCGGCCGCCGTACGTAAGCAACGCGCCGAGCTGAAGGACCGGTTAAAGATGGGCTCCATTTCTTTGAAGGAGCTCCTCGACCAGGGTCAGCACGACGAAGTCATCGGCAAGATGAAGGTGATCAACGTGCTCGAGAGCCTGCCTGGGCTGGGCAAGGTCAAGGCCCGCCGGGCCATGGACGAAGTCGGCATCAGCGAGACGAGGCGCGTCCAGGGCCTTGGGGACCAGCAGCGCCGCAAGCTGCTCGAAAAGCTCGGCTGACCGCGGCCGCGCGCTGCGCGCCCGCTTGCGATCAAGTTCCCTCGAGCTGGGGGCATTGGGCGTGCTGGCCACCCGGGCACCTTCCGCCAAAAGGCCGTGACTCCCCGTCGCGACCCGAGGATATTCGTGGTGTTCGCCCCGGGCGGCGTCGGCAAGACGACTCTCGTCGACCAGCTGCTCAAGCTCCGCGACGGGCTTTGGTTGTCGCGGTCGTGGACCACGAGGCAGCGACGGCCTGGTGAAGCCGAGGCTGCCTATGTGTTCGTCAGCCGCGACGAGTTCCTCGCCAGGGTCGCCGACGGCGGCTTCCTCGAGTGGACCGAGTTCGCAGGGACTGGCCAGCTGTACGGCACGCCGGTGCTCCACGCGCCGCCGGCTCACGACATAGTCCTCGAGATCGAGGTCGATGGTGCGCGCCAGGTCAAAGCTCGCCACCCGGCAGCGGTGCTGGTGCTCATCACCGCTCCCTCGCGCGACGTCCAGGAACAGCGGTTGCGCGCTCGCGGCGACCCCGAGGCAAGCGTGCAGCGCCGGCTGGCCATCGGCGTCGAGGAGGAGCGCGTCGGGAGGCAGATCGCCGACCACGTCGTGGTGAACGACGACCTCGGCCGGGCTTCGGAGGAGCTGGCCGGTATTGTGGACCATTACCGCCAGGCGAACGGCAGCTGAGCGCCGGGCGACGGGATCTGAGCGAATCTGAGCGAAGAGGAGAAGGCGACCACCCATGGCAGAGCGACGGGCCACGATGATGGACCCACCGATCGAAAACCTCCTGGAGAAGGTGGACTCCAAGTACACGCTGGTGAGCCTGTCCGCCAAACGCGGCCGCGAGGTCAACTCCTATTTCAACCAGCTCGGGGAGGGCCTCGGGTCGATCGTGCCGCCGCAGGTCACTTCGATTTCCCGCAAGCCGCTGTCGATAGCCCTCGACGAGATCTCGGCGGGCAAGATCACCTATCACCGCGTCGACCCCGACCCTGAAGAAGCGGCCGAGGAAGCCGGCGACGAGCAAGTCTGACCCACAGCTGCTGCCGGGGGGCGCCGAGCCGGCCTCGGCACCGGCGTAAGCATGGACCACTAGCCAGGAGGCGCCTGTGAGACGCTGGGTGTTCACGTCCGAATCCGTGACGGAAGGCCACCCCGACAAGATGGCGGACCAGATTTCGGACGCCATCCTCGATGCCATCATCGAGCAGGACCCCCGTGCCCGTGTGGCATGCGAGACGCTCCTCACGACCGGCCTGGTGGTGGTGGCCGGCGAGATCACCACCGAGGCCTACGTGGAGATCCCCCAGATCGTGCGGGGGGTCGTCTCTACGATCGGCTACACGAGCTCCGAGATGGGCTTCGACGGCTTGACCTGCGGTGTCGCCGTTTCCATCGGCCAGCAGTCGGCGGACATCGCGATGGGAGTCGACACCGCCTACGAGGTCCGCCACGGCGAGAGCGGCGAGGACGCCTTGTTCAGCCAGGGCGCAGGGGACCAGGGGATGATGTTCGGCTATGCCTGCGACGAAACCGAAGACCTCATGCCGGTGCCCATCTGGCTGGCGCACCGCCTCGCCCAGCGCTTGGCCCAGGTACGCAAGGCCGGCGTCCTTCCCTACCTGCGCCCAGACGGCAAGACCCAGGTCACCTTCGAGTACGAAGACGGCAAGCCGGTAAGGCTCAAGACGGTGGTGATCTCGGCCCAGCACCGCCCGGGGATCGACCTCGAGACGCTCCTCAAGCCCGACCTGCGGGACCATGTCGTCGGGCCGATCGTGCCCGTCCAGTACGGCGACGACCGCTTCGAGATCCTCTGCAACCCGACGGGCCTGTTCGAGCACGGGGGCCCGAGCGCCGACGCCGGCCTTACCGGGCGCAAGATAATCGTCGACACCTACGGCGGGGCCGCCCGCCACGGGGGCGGGGCGTTCTCGGGCAAGGACCCCTCCAAAGTCGACCGTTCGGGCGCGTACGCCGCCCGCTGGGTCGCCAAGCACGTAGTTGCCTCCGGGGCTGCCAGCCGCTGCGAGGTGCAGATCGCCTACGCGATCGGGGTCGCCCGCCCGGTTTCTCTCATGGTCGAGCTGTTCGGCACGGAGCAGGTTGACCCTGCAAAGGTCTCCCACGCCGTCGGGGAGGTCTTCGACCTGCGGCCGGCAGCCATCATCCGCGACCTCGACCTGCGCCGCCCGATCTACCAGCGCACGGCTACTTACGGCCACTTCGGCCGGGCGGACAAGGAGCTCACCTGGGAGGTGACCAGCCGCCTGCCCCAGTTCAAGGAGGCGCTCGGCCTTTAGAAAGTTGGCCGACGGTCCCGGGGCGCCGGTCGCCCGTGTCATCCCCGACGTGGCAGGGATCGACCGCGAGTTCGACTACCTGGTGCCGGCTTCGCTCGCCGGCGAGGTGGGCAAGGGTTCGGTCGTCAGGGTGCCGCTCCACGGCCGCAAGGTCCGCGGCTGGGTCAGCGAGTTCCCGGTTGTCTCCCAGCCGGGCCTCGACCTCCTCCCGCTCGAACGCCTAGCCGCCAAAGGCCCCACCCCCGACCTGGTCGACCTGGCCGGGTGGGCTGCTTGGCGCTGGGCGGGCCGCCGGCGGTCCCTTCTCGTGACCGCCTCGGCCCCGACGCTGGTCAAGGCGCTGGCGCCACCGTCGCGGCGTACGCCGGCGAGACCTGCGGGCGGGCGCACCACCAGCGGCGGGGCTGCCGAAACCGTCTTGCGCGGCGCCGGGCCGGGGACACGCCTCGTCCGGGTCGGGCCGGCGACCCCGATGACCCAGCTGGTCCTGGCGGCGGCCGAGCGAGGCCCGGCGCTCGTCATCGCTCCTACCAGGCAACGTGCCGAGTCGGGCAGCTCGGCCCTTCGCCGCCAGGGAATGAGCGTGGCGCTCCTGCCCGAGGAGTGGGCACGAGCACGTTCGGGCGTGGACGTCGTCATAGGGGCCCGCGGGGCTGCCTGGGGGCCCTGCGCCGACGTCGCCTCCATCGTCGTGCTCGACGCTCACGACGAGGGCCTCGTCCAGGAGCAGGCCCCCACCTGGGACGCACCTACCGTGGCCGCCCAGCGCGCCCGCCTCTTGCAGCTGCCCTGCTTCTGGGTGAGCGCCTGCCCGACGCTCGAGCTGGTCCACGCAGCCGACGAGGTCGTGGCCGCCGGCCCCTCTGCCGAACGAGAGGGCTGGGCGCCCCTGCTGGTGGCCGACCGCCGTGGGGAGGACCCCAGGCTCGGCCTGTACTCCGAGATGCTCGTCCAGGCCGCCCGGCGGGAGGCTAAGCGCGTCGTCTGCGTGCTCAACCGCAAGGGCCGGGCCGTCCTGGTCGACTGCCGCGCATGCGGCGAGCTGGCCACCTGCGAGGCCTGCGGCGCAGCGTTGACAATGGCCGGGGACCGGCTCGTTTGCCCGCGTTGCCACTTGGCCAGGCCACTTGTCTGCGGTTCGTGCGCTTCTGACGCCCTCCGGTTGGCCCGCCCGGGTGTGAGCAGGGCACGCGAGGAGCTCGAGGCGCTGACCGGCAAGCCGGCGGCGGAGCTGACGTCGGGGAGAGACCCGCTCCCCGACGGCCCGGTCCTCGTTGGCACCGAGGCAGTCCTTTACCGGGACGCAGAGCTGGCGCGTGGCGGGGGAGTCGGCCTTGTTGCGTTCCTCGACTTCGACCAGGAGCTGCTCGCCCCGAGGTACCGGGCGGGGGAGGAGGCCCTGGCCTTGCTGGCCCGCGCATCGCGCCTCGTCGGCGGCCGCCGCAAAGGCGGGAGGGTGCTGGTGCAAACCCGCCTGCCCGGCCACCCTGTGGTCGCAGCCGCCCAGCGAGCCGAACCTGGCTGGCTGAACGCCTCCGAGGAGCCCGTCCGCAAGGCGTTGCGGTTCCCCCCGTTCTCGGCGCTGGCGCTGCTGTCCGGTCCCGGCTCGAGCGAACTTGCCGGTGCCCTAAGCGCGCTCGTCCCGAGCACGCTCGAGGTCGAGCCGCTGGCCGACCAGCGCTGGGTCGTACGCGCCGGCGACCACACCGAGCTTGCGGACGCCCTCGCCCTTGCAGGCCGGCCCTCGGAGCGTGTCCGGGTTGAGGTAGGCCCGGTGCGCTTCTAGCTGCCGCTCAGGCGTCCGCCACCCGGCAGGGGATGTCGGCGTCCTCGTCAAGGTGGTGGCTGGCGCATATGCGGTGGTAACCGTCGGCGACCGTAAGAGGCAGCCCGGCCTTCAAGTCGCCCCGCACTAGCAGCACAGGCGAAAGCCGCTGGCCTTTGCGCACCTTTTCGAGGTCCTTCGCGACATGGACGTTGTTGTCCGCCAGCGGCGGGAGCCTGCTCGCCCGGAGCAGGTCCTTGGCCTTGCGCAAGATGAGCCTGGACTTTTTGAGCTCCTCGACCAGCCGGGTTGCAGACGCCTCGTCCGTCACGAGCGTGAGGTAGTCGTGGGCTGCGGGGTAGTCGTGCTCGTCGGGGTCGACCTTCCAATGTTCCTTCTCGGTCATCGCGACTGACGCTAATCCTGCCGGGGCAGCGGCGGCCCCTATTGGGCCGAGCGGAGGGCGGGGTGGGGGAGCACCGGCCCCGAGAGCTCGCGCGCCTCGAGGTAGGTGCGGAGCCGCACGAACACCTCCGGGCCGATGAGCGCCGCGAGCTCTGAGCTCATGTGCTTCCACACCGGTGCCGCGCCCGTGAAGGCTTCGGGCGCCTCGGTGCACCACCAGGCGAATTCGCTGCCGCCCGGGCCCCAGTGGACGCGGTCCCACTCGCTCACAGTCGAGGTGACCGAGCCGTCGGCGTTGGAAACGTCCTCGCGGCGCAGCGGTAGTTGCCAGCAGACGTCGGGCTTCAGCTCCATGGGCTCGAGGCCCCGTTCGAGCGCCGCGCGGTGAAGGGCGCACCCGGCGCCTCCTTCGAAACCCGGCCGGTTGAGGAAAATGCAAGCCCCGTCGACGATCCTCGTCACCGCGGCCGCACCCGGCCTGCGCCGGGCCACGCCTCCATGGCTCGCACGGTCGGCTAGCTGCCATTGCTGGGGCGTAAGCGTCCGTGCTGCCGCTTTGACGCGCTCGAGGTCCTCGTCGTCTGTGAAATGAGCGCCGTACGAGCAGCACCCCTGCTCGAGCTCTGGGGCAAGCCCGGTCAGCACCCCCTGGCACCCTTGCCCAAAAATGCAATGCCAGTTGGACAAAAGGAACGTTACGTCGAAACGCCACGTGCGCTGTTCCTCCGCATCCTCGAAACTCACCCATTCGTGCGCGTCTTCGGGTACGAGTTTCCAGCGCTTGCGCGGGGCGGCTACGGGCGTTGCGGAGCCAGCCGCCGCCAGCGCGCTTTTGGCCCTTTTTTTGCGTGTCATCGCCCGCCCTCCAGGGAACCGAGGCCGACCAAGAGCTCGCCGGCTGCCAATATCCCCCGCCACAACTGGGGAAGTTCGAGGTGTTCGTTCGGGGCGTGAAAGCTGTCCGTCGGGAGCGCTACGCCGAGGAAAATTACCGGCGCTCCGAGCACGCGGCCCAAGCTTTCCTCCGGGCCGCTACCGCCGCTCCGTGTGAAAAGCGGGGCCTTGCCCCAGACACGCTCGATCGACTCTGACACGGCCCTGACCGCCGGGTGGTCTGAACTTGTCCAGAGCGGGGAAACCGCACCGTGCCTGGTAACGGTCACCTGCACCCCGTCAGGGATGCGGGCGGAGACCCATTGCCTGAACGACGCTTCTATGTCTTCGGGGCGCTGGTCGGGCACGAGGCGCAAAGCCACCTTGAAATTGGCCGCAGCAGGCACGATCGTCTTTATGCCCGGGCCGGCGTACCCCGAGTGGATGCCGACGACCTCGGCGGTGGGACGGGTGCCCGTGCGCTCGTAAGCTGTACGGCCCTCTTCGCCGACAAGAAAACTGACGCCTGCCTGCTGGCGAAATTCGGCCTCGTCAAACGGGACGGCGGCCAGCGAGCCAGCCTCTTCGGCCGTCAACTCGCGCACGTTGTCGTAAAAACGCGGCAGGGTGACGCGGTGCCGTTCGTCGTGGAGCGAAGCCACCAGTTGCGAGGCCAACAGGGCGGCGTTCGGTACCGTGCCTCCCCAAAGGCCGCTGTGGAGGTCCGACTTTGCCGAGCGGAGCGTTACGTCGAAGGCCACGAGGCCGCGCATCGAAAGCGTTGTCGATGGGATCTCGGCAGCGACCATCCCGGTGTCGGAGACGACGATGATGTCGCATTCGAAACGTTCTCGCTCGGCCTGCAGCAGGTCTTCGAGATGAGGGCTCCCAACTTCTTCTTCGCCCTCAATGAGGAACTTCAAGTTGACGGGTAGCCCGCCCCGTTCTTCGAGCACCCCACGAGCCGCCTCCACCTGCATGAGCATTTGGCCCTTGTCGTCGCTGCAACCGCGGGCGTACACGATGCCGTCCGAAACGACGGGCTCGAACGGTGGTGACGTCCATTCCTCGAGAGGGTCGACGGGCTGAACGTCGTGGTGCCCGTATACGAGCACGGTCGGGGCGTCCTCCCCGGCGCCGAGCAGTTCGCCATAAACCGCCGGCGCACCGCCGCCGTCCCCACCGGCCCCGCCGGGCGCCCCCGCCTGGAGCACCTCGACCGACCCGAAACCGGCTTGCTGCAACAAATCGGCGCAAAAACCCGCAGAGGCCGCGACATCTCCCGCTCGCGCCGGGTCGGCAGAAATCGAGGGTATGCGTAGCCAGTCGAGCAAGGAACGCAGCGCGCGGTCCTTCGACCGGTCCAAGTAGCGGGTCAAAAGCGGTTCGTCCACGCCATGACCCTATAGCTTCCGAGGCCACCGCAGCATCCCTGTGAGCCGCGAGGCGCTCACCTATACTCCCGTGTTTGGTGAAAGCGAATGGGCGAGTTCGCCTAGCCGTAGGCGGCCTTTTGTGCGTGGGGCTTGCGGTGGCGATGTTGTCCGCGGGCGCAGGTACCGGCGGAGCTGCGGGGACCACCCGCTCCGGTGCGCGCGCTCGACTGGCGCCAACACGCCAGGACATGGGCATTGGCACGGGTGCGAGCGCCAGTGTGCGCGTCCCTGCGCTTGCCGTCCGGCCGCCCGCGGGCGCCGCCTACCTCGGCGAGGCCGAGCCGTCGACGGCACTCGATGTCGAGGTTGTGCTGGCGCCGCGCGACGAAGGG
>Ga0335074_10005022_pt1 | contig 18285 bp, 13 predicted proteins | sample Lox_Sample_23_FD_206715 | JGI IMG/M metagenome (GOLD analysis project Ga0335074, IMG submission 206715) | Soil microbial communities from Loxahatchee National Wildlife Refuge, Florida, United States - Lox_Sample_2.3 | ecosystem: Environmental > Terrestrial > Soil > Wetlands | place: USA... | reverse complement strand
TACCTGGCGCTGAGCGGGTGCCCGCTTGCGGCCGGCAGGCGTGCGCTTGTGCCCGCGCCCCGCCGGAGGGCGTGCGGGCGTGCCTGGGCGACGGCGGGCGGGGTGACCGGCGGCGAGCATGATGTACTGTCTGGGGTCCGTGGACGAACTTGGACTTGTCGATGAGCACGGCCGCGCCGAACCTCCCGTAGCCGGAGACGAAACCGCCACCATCCTCGGCTTCCTCGACTACCAGCGGGCGACCTTTGCCTGGAAGTGCGCCGGCCTGGACGCCGCCGGCCTGAGGGTCACGATCGCCGCTTCGTCGATGACCCTGGGCGGGATGCTCAAGCACCTGGCCCTGGTTGAAGAAGGGTGGTTTTCGCGCAGTTTGTACGGGCGCGACTACTCACCCCCCTGGGACTCGGTCGACTGGAAGTCGGAGCCGGACTGGGAGTGGCGCACGGCCGCCGAGGACGCGCCCGACCAGCTCCGGGCTCTCTGGCAGGACGCAGTCGAGCGCTCCCGCAGGCTCGTGGCGGAGGCATTGGCCGATGGAGGGCTCGACCGGCTGGCCCTACGTACCTGGCCGGACGGCAGAGCCCCGAGCCTGAGGTGGATCCTGCTTCATATGATCGAGGAGTACGCCCGGCACAATGGCCACGCCGACCTCATAAGGGAGTCGATAGACGGCCAAACGGGGGAGTAGGGACCACTAACCCCTTCGTTCGTGCCTGCCTGCCCGGCGGGTGGGCGGCGCCCCCGGAGCGGTCGCTGCACAGGCCGCGGCGGCGCCCGCGGCGGCGCTCGCAGCGGCCCGCGGCGGCGCCCGCAGCCCGAAGGCGCCCGGGCAATTTGTGATTTCCACTGGACCGGGTGAGCCCCGAGCGCGAGCATGGCGGCCATGGCTCGCGTGCTCGTCACCGAGGAGATCGCCCGGCCCGGCATCGACCTGCTTAGCGGTGCCGGCCACGAAACCGACATCAGGCTGGGGCTATCGCCCGACGCCCTCCTCGACGCCGTTGACGGCGCCGCGGCTCTCATAATCCGCTCGGCGACACAAGTGACGGACGAGGTTCTCGCTGCCGGACGTCAACTCGTAGTGGTGGGGCGCGCCGGCATCGGGCTCGACAATGTCGACGTCGACGCGGCGACACGGCGTGGCGTGATAATCGTCAATGCGCCTCAGTCCAACATCCTTTCGGCTGCCGAGCACACGATGGCGCTCTTGCTCGCCCAGGCACGGAACGTCCCTCAGGCACATGCCGCATTGAAAGCAGGCCGCTGGGAACGCGCCCGCTGGGAAGGGGTCGAACTCCACGGCAAGACCCTCGGGATAGTCGGCCTCGGCAGGGTCGGCGCTCTCGTAGCCCAGCGAGCCCTCGCCTTCGGGATGCACCTGCTGGCGTACGACCCCTATGTCGCACCAGAGCGGGCGAGACAGATCGGAGCCGAGCCGGTACCGCTCGAAGACCTTGTCCGGCAGTCCGACTTCGTCACGGTCCACCTTCCCAAAACTCCCGAGACCGTTGGCCTGATCGGTAGCAAGCTCCTTTCGGAAGCAAAACCGGGCCTCCGCCTTGTCAATGCCGCCCGCGGCGGCATCGTGGACGAAGCAGCGCTCGCGGACGCGATAGCGGCGGGCACAGTCGCAGGGGCCGCGCTCGACGTGTTCGCCAGTGAACCTCCCGGCACTTCACGGCTTGTGGAACTGGAGCAGGTCGTGGTCACACCCCACCTCGGCGCAAGCACGCGCGAGGCGCAGGACAAAGCAGGGGTCGCGATCGCCGAGCAGGTCCTCCTGGCGCTCGCGGGCGACGTCGTGCCTTTCGCGGTAAACATGCCGGCGGCAGAAAGCGACGAGATCGTAAGGCCTTTCGTCCCCTTGGCCGAGCGTCTCGGCCGCTTGTTCGCAGCACTTGCCCGCGAGTTGCCGGCTGCCATCGACATCGAGTACCAAGGACCGCTCGCCGGCAGGGACACGCGCCTGCTGACACTGGCGGCTCAAAAGGGATTGCTCACCGTCGTCACCGAGGAGCCGGTCTCATACGTAAATGCCCCGCAACTTGCAGCCGAGCGCGGGCTGCGGGTGCGGGTGACCACGGCGGGCGAGTCGAACGAGTACGTAAACCTGGTGACCATCCGTGGTGGGCGAAGGGCAGTCGGCGGCACGCTTTTCGCTCGCGAAGCGCGCATCGTCCTGCTCGACGAGCACGAGATCGAGCTGCCTTTTGCCCGCTACCTCCTGGTCGTCCGCAACGACAACAGGGTCGGCATGGTGGCGCTCGTCACGTCGGCGCTTGCGTCTGCCAACATCAATATTGTCGACCTCCACCTGGGGCGTTCGGCCGACCGGCGTACCGCGATCATGGTCATCTCGCTCGACGAGCCCGTACCTGCCGCCGTCGTCTCCGACCTGAGCGGGGCGCCGGGGATCCTGGACGTGGTCGCGCTGGCCGACGTGTGACCGGGGGACTCGGCGACCGTGCGGCGGTGCGGGGTGCGGGGTGCGCCGGTACGGGTGCGGCGGTGCGGGGTGCGGTTCCGTAACTCTGGTCGCGCTTGGTAAACGCGGTTGCGGTCGGTGACGGTTTTTCAAGTCGAAGCGCGACCAGAAAGTCCAAGCGCGACCAGAGTTTCGATAAACGGCAGGGCCGCCGGACGCCAGTGGCAACCGAGACTGCGACCGAGACGCGGGGACCGAGACGGGGGACCGAGACGCGGCCCGCCCCGAGCCACGGCGCCGCCGTTCAGCTACCTGCCTCCAGCCACGCCGCAGCCGCGCTGAAAGGCCCGGGAGCCGCCCACTCCAATTGAGCGCCCCTCACTCCTAGGGCTGCGTCTTCGGGAAAGACGCGCGATACGGCCCAGCTGGCGCCCCCCGGAAGCTCGAAGTGGACGGGCGGCACCGGATCGCCCCCAAACTGGTGGACGACCGCCAACGCCCCGCGCCCGTCATCGGCGAAGCGCACGAACCCCTGCCAACCGGTGAGCTCGGAGTACCTTTTGACGGCCGGCCCGAAGCGGGCCCAGCGGCCTTTTGAAAGACGTGGCGCCGCATGCTCGTACATGCCGAGCATCGCTCGTGCCCGGAGCCATTGTTGCTCGCTCAGTTCGACCAGGTCACCCGACAGGCATGGCCGGCCGAGAAGTCCTGATGCCAGCTTGTAAACGAACTCCCGGTCGTCATCGGCGGGCCGGAGGACGACCCAGACGAGGCTGCGGTGCGGCGGTAGCAAACGGTTTACATTGGCCGCGATCACCGGGACTTCGGGGCAGGAGAACGCGTCCGAACAGCTCCCGAGGTCGCAGAGCGCCATGAGCGACGGCTCGAGCCTGTGGCCGCCCGAGGCGCAGTTTTCGATGACGATGCCGGGGACGTCGCGCTTTATCCGGGAGATGAACGCGTGCGCGGCCTCGACTTGCTGGCGGAGGCCTTCACCTTCGGATTCGGCGCCGTCGCAACCGGTCCCGAGCGTCTCGTTGTAATCGATCTTCAGGTACCCGATGCCGCTTTCCTTGAGGAGGCGCACGAGCCCGTCGGCGAGGTACGAGACGACGATCGGGTCACGAAAATCAAGGAAGCGCCGCTCGAGGGCTGTGAGGGGAGATCCGCCACGGCGATGAAGGTGGTCGGTCCAGGAGAAGGCGGTCGACGAGGATCCCACTGTTTCGAGCTCGGCCCACAGCCCCGGCACGAGCCCGCGCTCGCGGATAGCCGAGGCGGTAGCTGCCAAACCCGCAGGGAACTCCTCAGTGTCGACCTGCCAATCGCCGTGGGCGTCGAACCACCGGCCGGACTTCGACTGGTACCAGCCGGCGTCGATCACGAGGTACTTGACCTCGCTGCCTGCGAGGCGGTCGGCCATCGCGACTACTTTGTCGTGAGTCGGTCGTCCCCATGTGGTGCACCACTCATTGGCGACCGGGGCCAGATCCTGGAGTCGCCCGGGTGCCGGCGCCAGCTCCTGCATCGCAGTCAGGCGCTGAGCGCACGCATCGGGCCCACCCTCGGAGACAGTGAGCCAGGCGGCGGGGGAGGTGAAGCTGGACCCGGGGGCCAGATCCTTGCGCCAATGGCCGAATTCCCAGTCGGCTAAACCTCCTGAAAGCGAAACTCCTTCGCCTCTGTTGTAAATCTCGAACTGCCAAGAGCCCCCCCAGACGAGCTGCGCCGCCGTCGTGACCCCGGTCGAGGTGTCCTCGATTGCGACAAAAGGGGCGAAGCCTCGCACCGGCATCGTGCCGACCTGCCCAAACCGCTCGGTGTTGACAGCATGGTCGCTCCAGGACCGCTCGAGGTGGAGCGCCTCGACAGGGTCGCTGACCAGTCGTGCCTCGCTCGACCAACCGCTCCTCAGGCGGTGCACCACGAGCCCGCCATTTCGGCCGTTCCCGCTCGCCCGCTCACCGGTGCCACGCCGTAGCTCGGCGAGGCAAAAACTGCTCAGCATCTCCAGGCGCACGACGTCGTTCGTCTCGTTGACGACGGTCGTCCGTACTTCGACGGCTCCAGCTCCGGGGTGCCAGACGAGAGTGTGGCGAGCGAGAAGGCCATCACCAGTACCGAGGTTGACGCTCACTTTTTGGCCGGGGGTGGTCTCGTCCAGTTCGTGGCCGAGGTAGCGCAGCGCCTTTGTGGAAGAGCTGTCCCGCAGGGACCGCCCGAGGGAACGCTCGCCTCCCGCGACGTTGCCGCACACGGACAGTTGCACCAGCGAGTCGAAGGCCGGGACGGGGAGGTTTACCCCATCATCGGTTGCAGTTGAGGCAGCCTCGCCGGAGGGGTCGGGGGGAGGAGCGGCGGGGGGAGACGTCGTCGCTGCCGCCGCGGCCGGCAGCAGGTGCAGCTTCAAACCTCCGGCACCAGCCCTTTCGTAGCGTGCGACCATGTCGCCGCATGCCACCGACAGCAGGAACTCGCGGGGGGCATCCGGGCTGGGCAAGAGCAGTTAATTTAGCCACGCAATCTTATGCAGTCAAGCTAGCCCCCAAAGAGCCCTGAACGGGCCATTTTCAGGGCAGAGTTTATTGACAAGGTAAATGCAGCCCACTACTGTTCAGGCGGCACTCCGGAGGTGGGGAATTGGGCATAACAATCGGTTTGGTGGGGGCCGGCCAGTTCGCGCCTCAGTTCGCCCCCCTCTTCAAGCGCCACCCCGACGTCGACGGCGTGGTGGTCACAGACGTCCTACCCGAGCGGGCGAACGCCCTCGCCGAAAGCGAGCAGCTTGACGGCACGGTTGAGTCCTTCGATGCACTGCTCCGTTCGAGCTGTGATGCTGTGGCAATTTTCACGCAACGCTGGACGCATGGCCCTCTCGTGCTCGAAGCGCTCCGCGCCGGCAAACACGTTTACTCGACAGTTCCGATGGCGTTCACGACCGAGGAGATCGTGGAGATAGTCGACCAGGTCGCGAGCACGGGCCTCACCTACATGATGGGCGAGACGAGCTATTACAACCCGGCGGCGGTCTACGCGCGCCAACGGCTCGCCGCCGGCGATTTCGGCAAGGTCTTTTACGCCGAGGGCGACTACGTCCACGACATGGACATCGGTTTTTACGACGCTTACAAGTACAGCGGCGGCGAAAACTGGAAGGCCACGGCCAGCTTCCCTCCTATGCAGTACCCGACTCATGCGACTGGAGGCGTGCTGTCGGTGCTACCTGCACATGTCATCTCGGTCAGCTGCCTCGGGGTGCACGACGACCTCGGCGACGGGGTCTTCGACAAGGACGTCAGCATGTTCGGCAACGACTTCAGCAATGCGACAGCGCTTTTCGAGTTGTCCGACGGCGGCATCATGCGCACGAACGAGATGCGCCGTGTAGGTTACCCCTCGATGATCAGGGAGTCGCGCTTCCGTTTCTTCGGCACCAAAGGGAGTTTCGAGCAGCTCGCCACGGTCAGCGTCTGGCAGGACAAGGAAAAAGTCACCGACGTCTCGGAACTGCTTGCGACTTCGGCTGCCGAGACGGGTGCCAACCGTGCCGGGCACGCAAGGATCCACGACACTTCCCGGTTGCCGGCGAGTTACGAAGGGCTCCCCAACGGGCACGAAGGTGCTCACCATTTCCTCGCCGACGACTTCGTACGGTCAGTCGTAACGGGTGGGCTCCCGCCGGTCAACGCTTGGGCCGCCGCCAGGTACACGTTGCCGGGGATCGTCGCCCACCAGTCGGCTCAGCAAGGCGGCGCCCGCCTGCCCGTGCTCGACCTCGGGGGCCCGCCCGAGCAAGCGCAGTGATGACGGTGGTTCAGCGCGTCGTTGGGAACTGGTAGGACGCGCCCGTCTCTGCTCTCGGGTGTGGCCAGCGCTCGGTGACGACCTTTGCCCTGGTGTAAAAGTCGACGCCCTCGGGCCCGTGCACGCGGCGTTCTCCGAAGAGCGAATCCTTCCAGCCTCCGAAGGAGTAATAGGCCATCGGTACCGGGATCGGGACGTTGACGCCGATCATGCCGACCTTTACGCCGCGGTGGAAGCGGCGCGCCGCCTCGCCCGAAGAAGTGAAGATCGCGGTGCCATTGCCGTAAGGGTTGGCATTAATGAGCTCGATCGCTTCGTCGGGGGTCTGGACGCGCACGACCGACAGCACCGGTCCGAAGATTTCGTCGCGGTAGACCTCCATGGTCGGGGCAACCTCATCGACGACGGTGGGCCCGACGAAAAAGCCTTTTTCGTACCCCTTTACCACGAGGCCCCGGCCGTCGAGCGCCACCTTTGCCCCGGCCTGCTCGCTGCGGTCGATGTAGCCGACGATGCGTTCCTTGGCCTCGCGGGTGATCACGGGGCCCATGTCGCTGCCCGGGTCGCGACCGGCGCCCACCTTGATGCGGGCGGCCTTTTCTATTACCGCGTCCACGAGCACATTTGCGCCTTTGCCCACAGTGACCGCTGCCGAGACGGCCATGCAACGTTCCCCGGCAGAGCCGAACGCCGCTGCCGCCACATGGTCGGAGGCGAAATCGATGTCGGCATCAGGCAGGACCACGGCGTGGTTTTTCGCCCCGCCGAGCGCCTGGACGCGCTTGCCTGTCGCGCCGGCACGTGAGTGGACATAGCGGGCGATCGGCGTCGAGCCGACGAACGACACCGAGGCCACGCCGGGGTGGTCCAGGAGAGCGTCGACAGCTTCCTTGTCGCCGTTGACGACATTGAACACGCCGTCGGGTAGGCCCGCTTCGGCCCACAGCTTGGCTACCAAGAACGAGGCCGACGGGTCGCGCTCGCTCGGTTTCAGCACGAAAGTATTGCCGCATGCGATCGCTATCGGGTACATCCACATCGGCACCATGGCGGGGAAATTGAACGGTGTTATCCCGCAGGCCACGCCCAGGGGTTGGCGGTAGGAGAAAACATCGACGTCGGTCGAAACCTGGTCCGAGAACTCGCCTTTCAGCAGCTGCGGTATGCCGCAGGCGAACTCGATCACCTCGAGGCCCCTCTGGACCTCGCCCCTCGCGTCCGAAAGCACCTTGCCGTGCTCGTCGGAGACAATGCCGGCCAGCTCGTCAACGTGAGCATTTACCAGCTCCCGGAACCCGAACAGGATCTTGGCCCTGGTGCTGAGCGAGGACTGCGACCAGCTCTCGAAAGCCGAGGCCGCGGCGTTCACCACGTCGTCGACCTCTGCGGTGCCCGCGAAGGCGACCTCGGCCTGCTGCTCCCCCGTCGCTGGGTTGAAGACAGCCCCGTGGCGCCCCGAAGCTCCTTCGACCGCCTTGCCCCCCACCCAATGGCCTATCGTCCTCATAGTCCTCTCCTTTCGCTATCAGAAGCCGTCGCTCACTCGCAGGTCAAAAACGGTCACACACGCGGGTCACGGGCACGGGTCACAAGTACGGGTCACAAGTACGGGTCACAAGTACGGGCGCTGGTGAGCTTTTTCGGCCTCGTACGCAAGGCGGGCGTCCTTCGTCGCCGGCAGCTCGGCCACCTCGGCGACCGCCACGTCCCACCACGAAGCGCTGTCGGGGGCGGGCACCAGCGGGTCGGTTTCGACCTCGACCAGGACCGGGCCCGGGACAGACTTTGCCTTCACCAGTAGAGCCTTCAGCTCCTCGACGCCGTGGGCGCGCCATGCCGTCAAGCCGAGGCTTTCGGCATTGGCGACGAAGTCCAACGGCAGTTGCTTGCCGTCGAGGCGGTGAGTCCGCCCGTCCCTCATGCGGTACCAGGTGCCGAAGCGAGGTGCTCCGACCGTTTCGGACAGGGCGCCGATGCTCGCGAAGCCGTGGTTGTTGACGAGCACGACGACTATCTTCACGCCCTCTTGCACCGCAGTCACGAGTTCGGTGGACATCATCAGGTAGGACCCGTCCCCGACCATCACGTAGACGTCGCTCTCCGGGGCAGCCAGCTTGACCCCGATGCCTCCGGCAATTTCGTAGCCCATACAGGAGTAGCCGTACTCGACGTGGTAGCACTTTGGGCCCCGGGTGCGCCAGAGCTTGTGCAAGTCCCCAGGCATCGAACCCGCTGCGCAGACGACCACGTCGTCGGGCCCGCTCATTTCGTTGACGGCTCCGATCACCTCGGACTGTGCCGGCAGGGGCTTGTTACCGCGGTGGTAGGCGCGCTCGACCACGTCGTCCCACTCGGCTGCCAGCCGGCTCGCTTCGTCCCGGTAGGCCGCGTCCACTGACCACCCGGCGAGAGCCTCTTGCAGTTGTTGCAGGGTCGCGCGGGCGTCGCCGACGACTTCGGCGCCCGATTGCTTGGCCGCGTCGAGGGTCACGATGTTGCAATTGACGAACTTTACGGCGGGGTTGGCAAAGGCCGTGCGGGAGGCAGTGGTGAAATCCGACCAACGCGTGCCTATGCCGACGACGACGTCGGCGGTGCGCGCAAGGCTGTTGGCAGCAGTGGTGCCGGTCGAGCCGATCGCCCCCACCGACTGCGGGTGGTCGAAGGGGAGCGAGCCCTTCCCTGCTTGAGTTTCGGCCACCGGTACCCCGGTCGCCTCGGCGAAGGAGCGGAGCGCCTCGGTGGCCGCGGAGTAGATCAGCCCGCCCCCGGCAACGATGAGAGGCCGTTGCGCGCCTCGTAGCAGCGCAGCCGCCCGTGCCAGTGACGCCGGGTCGGGCAGTGGCCGGACGACGTGCCATATGCGGCGTCTGAAGAGGTCTTCGGGCCAGTCGTGCGCCTCTGCTTGCACGTCCTGGCAGAGGCAGACGGTCGCCGCCCCCGTCGCGGCCGGGTCGGCGAGGACGCTCATGGCCCCGAGGAGCGCGTCTGGCAGCTGCTCCGGCCGGCTGACCCTGTCGAAGAAGCGTGAAACAGGCCGGAAGACGTCGTTGACAGAGACGTCGCGGTACTCGGGGTGCTCGAGCTGCTGGAGCACAGTGCCCGCAGCGCGCGTCGCAAAAACGTCGCCCGGCAGCAGGAGGACCGGGAGACGGTTGACCGTGGCGGTGGCAGCCCCAGTCACCATGTTGGTGGCGCCCGGGCCGATCGACGACGTGCAAGCAAAGGTCGAAAGCCTGTTGCGGGCCCGGGCGAACGCCGTCGCCGTGTGCACCATCGCCTGCTCGTTTCGCGCCTGGTAGTACGTGAACAGGCCAGGCGTTGCAGTCTCCGCCTCGAGCAAGGCTTGGCCGAGCCCTGCCACATTGCCGTGACCGAAAATGCCGAAGCAGCCTTCGATCAGCCGCTGTTCCTCGCCGTCGCGCTCGCTCCACTGCTGCGACAGGAACCGTACGGTTGCCTGCGCCACCGTCAAGCGCACCCTGCTCATTGGGCCGTGCTCATCGGGCCGTGCTCATCGGGGGTGTCCCACGGGTCGGGTTGAGGCGCCGGCCAGCTGGCTGCCCGCCGCCTCGCCGCTCCCGTCCACCTCGTCGGTCCTAACAGGGCGACCTTCTTTCAACGACAGCTTTGCTGCCAACCCGAGCACGAGCGCCGCCCGGGCGTCGGCCCCCGAGGTGGGCACGGCGCGACCTGAGCAAACTGCGTCCACAAATGCCGCCCATTGGTTGATGTAGGCAGCCGTGTAGCGCTCGATGAAGAAATAGGGGAGCGTCGCCAGCCGGCCTCCCGACGCGTCCCGGAAAACGCCTGTGTTGACGACCGGGTTGTCGGAGGCGGCCAAGCCCTTGCTCCCGAGGACCTCGATGCGCTGATCGTAACCGTATGTGGCCTGGCGGCTGTTGTCGATAACGGTGATGCAGCCGTCTTGATGCCATAACGTCACCACTGCCGTGTCGATGTCGCCCATCTCGGCGAGCTCGGGGACGATCCTTGTCGCGCCGGCCGCGTGGACCCGGACGACTTCGCTCCCGACGATGTAGCGCGCGATGTCGAAATCGTGGACCGTCATGTCGAGGAAGATCCCGCCCGAGACCCTGGCATAGGACAGCGGCGGGGGCGCGGGGTCGCGGCTCGTGATGCGAGCTATGTGCGCCGGACCGAGCCTCCCGTCCCTCACGGCTTCACGGACCGCTGCGTGGGACGGGTCGAACCGTCTGTTGAAGCCGACCATCAAGGGCACGCCTGCTGCACCTGCCGCTGCGATCGCCTCGTCCACGTCGCGCAGGTCGAGCGAGACCGGCTTCTCGCAGAAGATCGCCTTGCCTTGCCTGGCTGCTTCGGCGATCAGCGCGACATGGGTATCCGTCGACGAACAAATGGCCACGGCTCCGATGGCCGGGTCGGCAAGGAGGCTGTCGGTACTGAGCGCCGGGGCTCCCAACTCCCGGCCGACTTCGTCCGCGAGCGACACTACGACGTCGGAGACGCCGGCAAGCTCGGCTCCGGGGACCTGGCAAGAGAGCAGCTTTGCGTGCATCTTGCCGATCCTGCCGACGCCGATCACGCCAACTTGCAGCGGGCGCCCGCGCACTGCCGCGCTCGTCATGCTCCTCGGGCCCCGGCGTTGGTGCCCATCAAGTAGCCGATGCTCTGTTCGACGTCGGCCGCCGGCTGCGCCGAGCCGGCAACAGCCTCGTCGATCGTGGTGTCCTGTTCGAGCACGTACCAACCGGTGTAACCCCGCTGTTCGAGGGCTTCGACGACCGCCGCCACATTTACGTCCCCGCGGCCAAGTGGTCTGAACAGGCCGGCTTTTGTTGCCTGGAGCAGTGAAATCTCGTGATCGAGGACGGCTGGCGCATGGGACATACCGACGTCTTTCAGGTGGACGAGGCCGACCCGGTGAGCATTTTCCACTGCAAATGCAACAGGGTTTGCACCACCGATCGAGAAGTGGCCGGTATCGAGGCAGAACTGCACCCCCGAGCGGTCCAGTACAGCCTGGATGTGGTCGGCGCGCTCGACGAGGGTGCCGACGTGAGGGTGGAGGACCTGGCGGAGGCCGTTGTCATCGCAAACCTTGTCGACCATCGCAAGGCCGGCCACCAGCTCGTCCCACTGCCCGCGGTCGAGCTCGAAGGGGGTGGACCAGGCTTCGTCAACTACGACGGCTGTGACGAAATATGTACCGCCGGCACCCGAGAGCAGTGCCGCTGCCCGCATGGCGTCCTCTTCGGCGCGTCGGCGCCTGCCGGAGTCGTGGAGCGTCAGTGGCACGAAGCCCCCCACTGCCCCGAGCGAGTACGTTGCCAGCAGGCTGGCTATCTGGCCCGGCTGGTCGCCCAGGTAGCCGAGCGCGCCCAGCTCGGTCGCCTTGAGGCCGAGGTCGCGCATCTCAGCGAGGACGCGCTCGCGAGGCAGCATCACGCCCCATCCCGGTACCTCGCAAACTCCCCACGAAATGGGCGCGCCTGCGAGCCGCTCTGCGACGGTGCCCCTTGGTGCTTCCATATGCCCTGCTCCCTCCTGTTGCTCGAGACCTGTCTACCCGCTCGGCCCTCCGGGCGCTAGCGTCGCACCGGCCGCTATGCTAAGCGGGGGCACGGCGATGAGCACTCTTTCAACGAGCACGGGCGTCGAAGGCTTCAAAAGTCGCTTGTACGAGATGACCCGGACAACCCCTACGTGCCTGTGGAACGATTCGGCTTCCATCTCCGAGCTCACCTATTCCATCGACAACGGTGCGGTGGGAGCCACCTGCAACCCTGTGATCGCCTTGGCCGTCGTCCGCCAGGAGATCTCCAAGTGGGGCCCTCGTATGCGGGAGCTGGCCGGCGAGTACCCCACGGCGACCGAGGACGAGCTCGGCTGGAAATTGGTGGAGGAGGTGTCGCAAGGCGCAGCCAAGCTCCTTGTCCCGGCCTACGAGGAGAGCAAGGGGCACAACGGGCGCTTGTCGGTCCAGACCGACCCGCGCTTTTACCGCGACCCCGCCGCGATCGTGCGCCAGGCTGAGCGCTTTAGCGGCCTCGCCGCCAACATGATCGTCAAGATCCCAGCCACAGCTGCCGGGATCGTGGCCATCGAGGAGGCGACTTACAAAGGCATCAGCATCAATGCAACGGTAAGTTTCACCCTGCCGCAGGCACTGCTCGTCGCCGAGGCGGTCGAAAGGGGCCTCCGCCGGCGCGAGGCCGAGGGCAAAGACACGCTGCACATGGGGCCGGTCTGCACGATAATGGTCGGCCGGCTCGACGACTGGCTCAAGGTCTATGCAGACAAGCAGGGGATCCTCACCGACCCTGGCCACCTCGAGTGGGCGGGGGTGGCGGTTTTCAAGAAGGCGTACAGGATTTTCACCGAGCGCGGGTACCGCACGCGGCTGCTTGCCGCCGCCTTTCGCAACCATTTCCACTGGAGCGAACTGATAGGTGGCGACGTCGTAATTTCGCCCCCTTACTCCTGGCAGGTGCGGATTAACGCGAGCGACATAGCGGTCGAGCCGCGGATCGACAGGCCAGTAGACGAAGCGATCGTCGCCGACCTGCTGGCACGCTTCCCGGACTTCGCCAGGGCCTACCAGCAAGACGGTCTTCGTCTCGAGGACTTCGAGTCTTACCCGCCGAGCCGGCGGACGTTGCGCCAGTTCATGGCGGCGTGCAATGAGCTCTCGGCGCTTGTCAGGGACACGATGCTCCCTGACCCGGACACCGCCGGCTAGCCTGCAAGCCCGCCTTGCCGCCTGAGCTCACCCCCCGGCCGCGACGCTCACAAGGTGAGCAGTATTGGGCGCGTAATTGGCGTGCAGGACCATGGAAGCGGCCCCGAGGGCAGCGCCGTCCGCGCTCATCTCGGAAATGGCGACCCGGAGCACGTGCGTCCGGCGGGCCAGGGGGAGCGAGCTCAGCGCCTCGTTTACTTTGTCCTTATAGATTTCGGCGACGTGGCGGACGCCCTTGCCGCCGAGCACCAGTAGCTCGACGTCCAGGGAGTTGGCAATTACGACGGCGCAATCGGCTATGTACTCCGCCACCCGGTCGATCACGCGCCGGGCCAGGTCGTCCCCTTGCGCCGCAGCAATGCATATGGCCGTGTGGTCGACCTGGGAAGAGTCCCGCTGGTAAAGGGAGCTGAGCGAGCTGTCCCTGCCGAGTGCCAACTCCACGTGGACGTTGCGGGTGATGGCCGCCGGGCTGCACATCGCCTCGAGGCAGCCCCTGTTGCCGCAGTAACAGGGCGAGCCGTTGGGCTCGACGACTATGTGGCCGAACTCGCCGGCGTTCATCGAGACGCCCCGGTAAATGTTGTTGGAAAGGAACATCGCCCCGCCGATGCCCGTGCCGAGGTACATGTAGGCGAAGTCCGAAGCCGAGCGGCCGTGGCCGGACCAGCGTTCGCCGATCGCCGCCGCGTTGGCGTCGTTGTCTACGATCACGTCGAAGCCGATGAAATGGGTGAGGAGCCTCTTGATCGGGACGTCCGTCCAGCGGTCCCGTCTCGGCGGCGAAGTGACCAGGCCCTGGCTCTGGTCGATCGGCCCCGGGCAAGCCGCCCCTACGCCCAGCACCCGGTCATCGGGTATCCCGAGGGTGGCGAGGAGCTTGTGGGCCGCCTGAGCGGCCTGGTCGATCAATACCTCCGGCTCGAGCGTCGGGGAGAGCTCCTGGTGCGAGCTGGCCAGCTCGTGGCCCGTCATGTCGACGACGACTATTGCAACCTCGCGAGGGTCGAAGTGGATGCCGACGGCGTAGGCGGCCGTCGGGTTGATCCGCAGCGTCTTGCGGGGCTTGCCGCCGGCCGAAGGGAGCGAACCGCCCTCCTCGACGATGCCGTTGTCGATCAGGCGCCGCACGATCACCGAGACCGTTTGAGCCGTCAGGCCCGTCTGCTGGGCGATCTCGACGCGGCTGATCCCTTCTGAAGCCTGGATGGAACTGAGCACGACGTTAACGTTGTACGTGCCCATCTTGGGAAGGTTCGTGCCGCTGAACATCTGGCGGGTCTCTCAGTGCTCGCTTTCCAAGTTTTCGGCCCAGCTATGGAGAGGGTCAGGAGGACTTCTCCCTGACGTGCACCCGGACCTGGGCAAACCTATAGTAGCCCGCCGGAGCTAAATCAGCTTGATGGACTAAGGCAGTGGCTCTTGGCGGCAGCAGCACGCTGGCGCCGGCGGCTGGGTACGGTAGCCGATGGGCATATTGCCCCTCTGAACTGGTCTTTTCCTCGGACGTCGCCACTGCGAGGAGTGGGGTTTTCCCGCCTAGTCGGTGTCGAGGGGTGCCTTGACTCGCTAATTCAGCTTGACTTAGTATCGCCCGACCGAGGGCAAGGGGCTCTACGGCTCGAGTTGAGCCAAAGGAGGAAGGTTATGCACCGAAAAATCATCATGTCCGGGGTCGCGTTGGCCGCGACCACGGCGGGGTTGCTGACTGGGCTGTCCCAGCCGGTGTACGCGTCCGGGGGCACGATCAAGGTCGCCTGGGAGCAGTACGGCGCCAACGTCGCGATCACGACGCTCATGAAGACCGCCGCCAGCGAGTTCGCTAAGCAGTACCCGGGTTGGACGGTCAACCTCAACCCGATTGTCGCCCCCGAGAACCCGTACTACACCAAGCTCGACTTGGAGAGCTCGTCCGCGTCGACGGCTCCCGACGTCCTGTACGAGGACACCTTCCTCGTCAACAGCGACGTGGCAGCCGGCTACCTGCAGCCGATGGACAAGTACCTCCCGAGCTGGTCGCAGTGGAAGCTCTACTCAGCGGCAGCTCAAGCGGCCGCCAAGGGCTCCAACGGGCACATTTACGGCGTGTCCATGGGGACAGACACACGCGGGCTGTGGTACAACAAGCAGCTGCTTTCCAAGGCCGGCGTCACGGTCCCTTGGAAGCCCAAGACCTGGGCCAACGTCGTCGCTGCCGCCCAAGCCGTCAAGTCGAAGGATCCCGGCGTAACGCCGATCAACATCTATTCGGGCACCGGTACCGGTGAAGCAAGCACCATGCAGGGCTTCGAGATGTTCCTCTACGGCACAAACAACTGGCTGTACGACTTCAAGACCGACAAATGGGAAATGGCGGGTGCAGGCTGGCAGTCCGTGCTCACCATTTGGAAGCAGTTCTTCAGCCAAGGCCTGGCTGAGACGCCACAAGCCGCCTCCAACCCCAACAACGGCACTGTCGTGACACAGGAGCTCCTCCCGCAGGGCAAGCTCGCCATCGACCTCGACGGGAGCTGGGTCTCAGGGTCCAACTGGATCAAGGGCGGTTCCGCGCCTTGGCCTCAGTGGAACTCGGTCATGGGTATCGCCCCCATGCCCACCGAGAACGGCCAGGGGCCGGGGGACGTGAGCATGTCGGGCGGATGGTTGCTGTCCATCGGGTCGCACAGCAAGGCTCCCCAGATGGCGTTCGACTTCATAAAGATCGCCCTTGACCACCAAAACCTGCTGACCTATGACATCAACGCCGGCCAGACCGCTGACCGGTCGGACATCTCGGGTGACTCTGCCTACACGGCGGCTAACCCGTCGTCCGCTATCTTCTCCAGCTTCGTGCCGTTCACCCACTTCCGTCCCGCGTTCGCCAACTATCCCAAGCTCTCCGACGAGATCCAGCTGATAACCGGCCAGATCATGACTGGCCAGATCACTCCTGCAGCTGGGGTCGCCGCGTACAACAAGTACCTTGTGAGCGTGGTCGGCAAGTCAAATACTGAGCCGGCTCCGATGTAGGCTCAGGCCACGGCGCACCGAAGGCGCCAGCTTTGAATTAACCGTACAAGTAAGCAACACGGCCGCTAAGCCCTCCCTAACCGGAGGGCTTGGCTGGCTCTGGGAAGGGGATTGGGGTTGGCGCTCATCGCAGTTAACCGCCGCCGGCGTGGGCTGCCGGCCCTTAAGTGGGTTGGGCCGCTCAGCCCGGCTCTGGCGATCCTCCTGCTGTTTTTTGCCGGCCCGATCCTGTGGGCCGTCTACATCGCTTTCACCAACAAGGCGCTCACCGGTAACGGTGCGGCGCACCCGAAGTGGGTAGGCCTGTCCAACTTCACCCACATGTTCTCGGACCCGCTCTTCATCCATTCGCTGCTCTTGACACTCATATTCGTGGTGGGCTCCGCGGTGATAGGGCAAAACACTCTCGGGTTCCTGATCGCCCTGCTCGAACGGGGGCGCAACACGACCGTCACGGCCACGCTCAATACGTTCATAATCGCCGCCTGGGTCATGCCTGAGACCGTCGCCGCATTTTGCTGGTACGCGTACCTTTACCAGGGCGGGACCCTTGACAGTTGGTTGCACCACGTGGGCCTCAGCCAGGACTGGCTCTATACGACGCCTATGTTCGCCGTCGTGATCGCCAACGTTTGGCGTGGGACGGCGTTTTCGATGCTCGTATACAACGCGGGCCTTTCGGACCTACCGCCCGAGCTGCTCGAAGCTGCCAAGGTGGACGGGGCCGGTCAAGTCTCACTCCTCCGGCGGGTCATCCTGCCGTTGATGCGCCGCTCGATCGTCACCAACCTCATGCTCATCACGTTGCAGACCTTGGCCAGTTTCACATTGATATTCGTGATGACTGCCGGCGGCCCGGGGGAGGCGAGCCAGACAACTCCTCTCTACATCTACCAGCAGGCTCTCGAGCTTTACGACATCAGTTACGGGTCTGCCATGTGCATTGTGCTGTTGCTGGTGGGAGCGCTCTTCTCGGTCATCTACATGAAGGCCATCAGGGTCGAAGAAGCGGTCTCGGCATGAGCACAACCGTCGCCGTCGGGGACAGGGCTCGGAGCGCTCCCTCTCCTGGCAGGGTGACGAGTGCCGTAGCTCCCGGGCGCTTTCGCATCACGTCGCCGCGCGCGACGATGTCAAAGATCGCCGTCTACGGGGTCCTCGCCCTTATAGCCGCATTTTTCATAGCGCCCCTGTTGTGGCTCGTACTTGCTTCTTTCGAGCCTAACGCCGCGGTTGGCGTCAGTGTCCCCCTACGCCTGTCGTTCAGCAACTTCGGCAAGGTCCTCAACTGGAGCACCACGTTCCTCCCGATGATCAACTCCGCCATCCTCTCGGGAGGCACGGCAGTGCTAACCGTTGCCGTATCGCTCTTTGCTGCCTATCCTTTATCGCGCTACCACATGCGTTTCAAGAAGCCGTTCCTCTACACGCTTGTTTTCTCGACCGGGTTGCCGATAACGGCCATTCTCGTGCCGATCTACGGGATGTTCGCACGGTTCGACCTGGTGGACAACATGCTCGCGGTGATCTTCTTCATGACGGCGACGTCGCTCCCGTTCGGGATCTGGCTCATGAAGGGTTTCATGGACGGCGTCCCGATCGATCTCGAGCAAGCGGCGTGGGTGGACGGCGCTTCCTGGATCGCATCGCTAAGGCGGGTCGTGGCGCCTTTGATGCTCCCCGGGATCACTGTTATCACGATCTTCACGTTTGTCACCCAATGGGGCAACTTCTTCGTGCCCTTCATCCTCCTGTCGAGCACCGACAAGCTGCCTGCTTCGGTGGCCATCTACCAGTTCTTCTCGCAGTACGGTTCGATCGAGTACGGCCAGCTCGCAGCGTTTTCGGTCCTTTACACTTTGCCGGCCGTCGGGCTGTGGGTCGTGCTCGGCCAGTTCCTGCGGGGCCAGTTCTCCTTTGGTGGTGCGGTCAAGGGATGACAGTTGCCGACGTTGGCCCCCCAGGCAGCGCGGCGGACCTGTGCCTCGCCCTCGATGTCGGGGGCACCAAGCTCATAGCCGCTCTGGTCGACCGCCATGGCGTGCTCCGCATGAGCGCCGAGAGCCGTACTCCCGAAAATTCCAACCCTGAGGCCATCTTCTTCGAGGTAACCAAGCTCTTGGACGGCCTGCTGGCAAGCGAAGCGCCGAGCCCCCTTGCCTTGGGCGTCGGCAGCCCCGGCCCTATCGAGCGAGGTTCCGAAGTCAGCCCCCTCAACATCCCGGCCTGGCGCGGGTTCCCCTTGCGGGCACGCCTCGAGGACCGTTATGGCTTGCCTACTTTCCTCGAGCTCGATACCAAAGCCCTGGCTCTTGCCGAGGGT
>Ga0335074_10005021_pt1 | contig 18290 bp, 16 predicted proteins | sample Lox_Sample_23_FD_206715 | JGI IMG/M metagenome (GOLD analysis project Ga0335074, IMG submission 206715) | Soil microbial communities from Loxahatchee National Wildlife Refuge, Florida, United States - Lox_Sample_2.3 | ecosystem: Environmental > Terrestrial > Soil > Wetlands | place: USA... | reverse complement strand
TGCTCGTACCTTCGAGAACTGGATCCGACAAAGCCTCCTCTAGTGCGTTTTGTACTAGGGTATGTATAATCCTCGTAGCTCGATCTATCTGGGCCACAAGTACGAGGCCTGAACTGATAGTAGCTTGGCTCGTCATAGACTCGTCTGTGAGAAGGGTACTCACTATAACTGGAGGCATTGCGCTCACGCAAGTAAGATCTAGACTCGTGGCGGCTGGGTCTGCGACGTTCACGCTCCCGCTCATTGCGGCGGTGCTCCTCCCTTTGCCTCAAAGGATCATCGTTGTAGTTACTCATTTTGCTGTGAGGTTTTCGTAAAAGGTATGGGTATGTGAAGGAGAGTTGATTAATTATATCAAGTTTGAAGAGGAGGAAGAGAAGAAATGTGTTACTTGAGGTACATTTATACCAAGTTGAACAAAGATTGCTCTGGAAATTATTCACATGGTTAAATTAAAGGTTCTTTATCCCAATTAGACACTTCAAAGGAGTTTATGCAACAATGGAGCTAAGGGAACAACAGATTAGATGAAGTCTTTGTCCACCTTTTTCTTTGCACCATTTATCTAGCTTGGCGGGACTGGAAGCTACAAAGCCAGCTCCTCCAGTCTACTAGGTAGTGCGTTTATTACATTGCCATGGTTCCATTGAACAATGAATCTCACAAAGTGTGGTTCGATAACAGTAGAGCATCTTTCACATACCGGTTCTATAAATGATTAAAGTATTCTCAACTTCAACTCTTCATCCCTCATCAACCTCAAAATAGCAAGTCAGATTCAACAAAATCACCTCGAAAACCACTACTATCTGCTAGGCTATCCAAAATAAGTAGCATATCAAATTCTAAAGACCATGCATATACCAGAACCGATTTCCTAACCCAAATGGATGCACCTATGACTACACCTACTACAAGTGCGCCCACATCGTCTCAAGCCAAGAATGGTGTCAATACGACTAGGCTAGTCTAGCGCTTGTTACAAATTAACGTAATGTACGCAGTGTTAAAGAACGAATGTGACCTTGAATTTTCAACTACATAGGACTAATTATAGGTGTATATATGGACGTTCATAGGAAATATAGAATCAGTAGAAGCTCTTGTAGTGGTCACATGATGCTGGTTATGTGACTTCCTTCGATGTAGTAGGTGCGATTGATTCTTAGAAGAGAAGTCGAGAAATCAAGACTATATAATATACAAATCAGAGTGGAAAAGGGGTATCTGTCATATGGGAACATGAATCGCTCTAGCTTAGGATTCTACTTCTACTTACTAATGACTCCCACTGTGCCTGTGATACCCGTAGATACCCTCTATTATCATTAGCTAGCTATTATCTACAATACTAGCATTATCCTAATATTCCAGAGACTAGACTCAATTTAATCCAATGAATCTCAAATTGGTCCTAATCTTCCATGCGAAAGTATCTCGAGTCTAGTTGGAGCCTGATAAACAAGGCTTCCAGATGCAATACAAACCTACCAAAAGCTCGGCTTAGTGCGGGTCTAACGACGGAGAAAAGTATTGGGCTGAAATGATTTAGCAGGCAAGGTACGTGGAGATGAACGATAAACGCTGGTAATCAAATACTACAAATTTCATCTCGCGCACAAAAAGCTGTTGAAGTTTCATGCCGACCAAGCCTACATCATACTTTGTATCGTACTAAACATCAGTACTGCCTCGAATTTGCAGGGTTGGCGCTTACTTGACAATCTCCTCAACACCACACAAATCTACAACCCACCAGAGCCCCGCGCATCTGCTATTTGAAGGGACTTGAATGTTAGTCAGATGAGATGATCGCTAATGCGCAGGATGCTATGGGAATTCGAAATTAGATTTGGGGAGAGAGGCTGCATAGTTGGCTGCTTTTCTCTACGTTCATTGAGTGCCTTACACGGCAAGCGTGAGACTAACCTTCAGCTGAACAGCGCGCAAAGAATCTGGTCTCATGATCCTATTAAAGAATAAATCGACACTCTGAATATTTCTTCTACACCTCCAGCATTCACCATACAACCTCTATATCTCCGTACCTTGTTCTGAGGCCGTCCAAGTGGAAACTGGACTGGAGTTGCTCACCCTGGAGCCTGTGCAACCATGTTGGATCCTGGAACAGCCTTGGCTATTGTAGGGCTCGTCCTTGATGTGACAAAGGATCTCTATGAATACTACACCATATGGAAGGGACGTGATGAGGATATCGCTGAGGCGCGCGTCGGTCTGCTGTGGCTAAATCAGCTATTTTGCGCCATAAGGTTCACTCTCATGGACACCAAATTAGCCCCAGACCACGAGGCAATGATATGCCAATCAATCAAATCTTGTCAAGGTGTCATCAATAAATTAGAGAAAAGACTGGATAAATCTAAGAAGGAAGGAACTCCCATTACTCTACTGCAGAAGGTGGGAGACCAAGCTCGTCGGACGCTGTATCCGTTTCAAAGAGGTACAGTCGTACGTCTAGCCGAAAACATAGAGGATTGCAAGCAGCGTCTAAATCTAGTGATATCTCTAGTCAACATGTAAGTTTGAAGCGGGCCATTCAAGCATTCCAAGAGCACACTCATCAATCTGTAGGGACACCACAACAAAAGGTCTCCAGGAGCTCCGAGATCTTGATCGAAAAGTTACCTCTGCCGCAGCAGCTGTTGATGCTATCCACAAATTAGTGATTGAAGACTATATGGGTACGCGGATCTGGAAATCCACTTGGTCAGGTCTAAAACTGACATCCTCACAGAAGAAGACAAACAGAAGATTCTTAACTGGTTGCGACCAGTTGATCAATCAGACCTACAAGCTGCAGCAATAAAGAGACATGAGCCTGGCACAGGAGAGTGGTTTCTGAGTGGGACAGACTTCGATTGCTGGAAGCAGCAACCAGGGTCCTCGTTGTGGATATCTGGAAGTGGTATGGCATGATTCGTGAGTATTGAAAATCACTTGCTGATGGTTCACAGTTGGATGTGGAAAGACTGTCCTCTTCTCATCGATTGTGAAGCGTCTTCAGGACGCCTCGCTTTTGCAACCCGCGCAACATTCTCTGGCATATTTCTACTGCTTGTACCGGAAAGGCGCACATCACACTCTTGCGGCAATCTTACAGAGTTTCATTGCCCAACTCTGTCCACGAACTCGAGTGCCTGCAGCCCTGAGAGAATTGTACGAATTACATAACAAAAAGTTTCCACCAGGAGTACCGTCCGACTCTGAGCTTAAAGCAACATTACTAGCCATCATACAAAATTCAACGTCACCCAACGATCCCCTCATAAGCGTTCAAAATTCTATTTTCTCATAGATGCCCTAGATGAATGGCCAATCGGATCCGAGAGAGACGAGCTCCTCTCCTATCTCGTTGAATTGGCCTCCTGTAGTATTCCACATCTGCACATCCTAGTGACAAGCAGAGACGTGTCTGATATTAGGGACATGCTTGTCGAGTTACGTTCCTGGGCAATTTTATCTATCAATATGGACAGAGTCTCAGCCGATATGGAGTTATATGTCACCAATGAGATTCAGAAGCACCCAAAGCTATCTCAGAAATCCCCCGAAATTAAAGGCCAGATCATGCGGCACCTAGTAGCTGAAGGTAATGGAATGTAGGTTATCTTGCAGAAGTGGCAACACTAGTACGCTAACTCTGGATAGGTTTCGATGGGCAGCCTTACAATTAGAAGCTATCAAAAAACTCCGTCCCATGAACCCGCAAGCAATCACCAAGACGCTTCATTCTTTGCCAAAGGACTTGGACGACACTTATGAAAGCATACTAAGCAAAATCACCGCCGAGGAGACTTTGACGGCTTTGCGGTGGATTGCTTTTGCAACTCGTCCGCTGCTCATCGAAGAACTTATTGATGCATGCGCGATTAAGTATTCAGAATCATCAAATATCGACCAGCAATTCGATCGTCAGAACAAGTTCACGCCATCAGATATTCTGGACCTACTTCCAGGGCTTGTTGCCGTCGATCCTCCACTGCAAGAATTTGAGTCCTTCTTGCCTGGTGTACACATCGTTACGTTTGCACATTTCTCTGTACAGGAATACCTGCTCGGGGAGCGAATAAAATCAGGCCTTGCAAAAATGTACAGTCTCGAACCTCAACTCTCAAATCATGCCCTCGCTAGAGATTGTTTGGCGTACCTCCGCTGCTGCAACTCATTCTCCCTTCGGACTGCAACGTACCCTCTGAGAGGATATGCTTGGGACTATTGGGCGTGGCATGCACAGTTTGAGACTAGTAAGCCACATGACCAGATCGGAACTGATGCTCAGGCGTTCTTCAAATTTATTGCCTACCAGAAATCAGCAAATGGCGAGGCTTCTTTCGATCATCTGTTATCACTGTTATCGGATGTCGCTGCGTGGCACGCAATGCCCGAATCAGCGAAACTTGAGCTTCGTGACTGTCTGAGTATCCCATTCTTCTACAACGAGTTCGATATAAGTACTTGGCTGGGCTCGTCTAATTCCAACTCATCACCACGTCAATATGAGTACCAGCCTCTACGATTAGACAGACAAGAAATCCGTCTTGTTGAATTGTTTCCATCGCCAAAACCCTTCACTGAAATCAGGTGCAAGATGCTCACAGTCTCCTTAGTCGACAAGCCTCAATTCGATGCACTGTCGTACGTGTGGGGGGACCCACTCCGAGTTGGATACATCCGAATGGATGGACTTTTGCTACAAATCCCAACCAATCTCATTGATGTTCTTCGCAACTTCCGTGGCAAGGGTAACAAGGATAAACGTGTCCTGTTCGCAGATGCAATATGCTTTGATCGACACGTCTTTGCTGAGGAACAATTAGCCGTCGAAGACCTGCACATTATGATGTCTCCAAGAATGAGCTCGGAGAGGGAAGCAAGATTCCAGTTGACTCCTCGAATCTTTAAGGCAGCACAACAGGTAGCCATTGGTCTTGGTGAAAGAGATGATGCAGATGCCAAAGCAATTGAATTCGTGAGAGAGATCGCCTCCAAACCTATCGAGAAAAGCAAGGATGGACAAGAAACCAAAGGGCCACCCACAGCATCGTATGATGCAGAACTAGGGCCGTCCATTCTCCGGCTATTCCAACGAAAGTGGTGGTTACGTTCATGGCCTATCCAAGAACTGATACTACCATTGAGGGCCACTCTCTACTACGGTGACATAGCCGTCACGTTTGAGACATTTCAGAAGTTCTTCCAGATGGAAAATGAGTTACAAAAATACCTGGACGCTGGTTCGTACGATGCGCTGGCCACGAGCAAAGCTTGGATAGGAGCCAAACGAGTCTCCATGATCAGGTCCGAGTATGCACAAGGACGAATTCCTCCGCTCCCGGAATTGCTATGGGCAACTCAATTGCATGAAGCGCGTCGAGCCCGAGACAAGATATACGCACTCCTTGGTCTGCTTTCATTGGAGCAAGAAGAATCCGAACGCCTAGTAATCCGATACTCTTCGGAAATTGATCTTTTCACTCAGGTTGCCACTTACATCTTGGCCCGAAACACAACCGTCGATATCTTGTCCTACGCTTCGTGCCATCCTTTCCAGAATTCGAAGCCAAAGGATTACTGTCCTTCTTGGGTGCCTAATTTTGCTATTGCCCAAACTATACCGCCATTGATTTGTGGTAGTTTTGGTCCTCACGATCATGAAGATCTTTACAACGCGGGCAAGCAGCATGGGCCTCCTGAAGTGGAGGTGTCAAAAGACTCCAAAAGTCTTCAGGTTAAAGGCTTCCGAATTGATGCAATTGAAGCTCTCTACAACACATTTGCAGACGAAACCAATACGAATGTGTTAGACCGTTATACCAGTCTTGTGCAGGTACGATCGAGCATGAAGCGTCCATCTGGTCAATCAAGTCTCGAAGCATATTGGCGCTCAATCCATTGGACCAGTGGGAGGGTCGCCGTTTAACTAGGGATATACAAGCTCTCGTTAAGAACCGCCTAGTCACAGTGGAAGGAGCCACAGAGCTTGCTCAAACCAACGAGCTGTTCGACTTGCAATATTGCAGAGGTAGACGCCTTTTCCTGACACGTCTCGGATATCTTGGACTCGGTCCAGCAAATCTCAAGATAGGAGATCTCGTTACGGTCTTACCTGGTGGCAAAGTCCCGTATATTCTCCGGCAACACGGAGACAATTATACTCTAATTGGAGAAGGGTTCGTTCGTCTACCTCATCATCTGACATATTACTGATTTTATATAGCTATGTCCACGGAATAATGGATGGTGAGGCTATGGAGGCGTTCCAGAACAAAGAATATAGGTTGAATAAGTTCTGCTTAGTCTAGAAGCTCACCACGCCACCGGGTCATATCCATAAATTTATATGCTCTAGGCGTGTCTTAATTACGACTAGAACCCCCAAAATTCCCACAATAGCATATTGTTTACTCAACGATCATTATTGTCTTAGAATTTTGATGGAGTTTGGGTGACAGGGGAGGGAGAGCACAGGCCAGATCCAAAAAGGGAAAGTTCTAAGAAATCATATCGGCGATATGAGATACTCCAAACAAGCAATGATGCGCGAAGGCGTCAGAGAAGGAAAATTCGCGTTAAAGATAGACGTGTTAGGTAAGCAAAGTTAAATAGAGTATGTGGTTTTAAAAGAATGTCAAGGTTTGAATGTGTGGCGGGTGCTGTTGGTCGGGACTTATGACGAAGATCTAGATTTAGTTCAATTTCCCTCTGAAGCGGAAAGAGTGCTTTTGGATCCTGAGGCTGAACAGGAGTTAAGATGGTGGAGAGCAAGTCCAACGGGGAGATGGCAGTCTTCATACCGGGGTGCCATGCGATGGTCCTTACAGTGTGCCAACGAGTATCGATCATTATAATGAACTAGCTGTTGATCTATGGGCATAAGACAGATAACTATTGGACTATATTCTGCTATGATATATAGGTTCTAGAAGGGACTGCCGGTTCTGGACAATCGGTTGTGCAGCTACTTATGTAGACAATTGTGTCCAATTTTCATCTACGTGGCTCCGCTCATTCATTTTAACTGGATTGACCTCTCAAAAATGACAGAACGCTCCCCATCGCAATACCAGCAAGTTAAATCTATCAAGAGATAAAATTCGACACATCCTTCTTCAGCCTTCTCTTAACCAATTCACACCTCCCGAGTGCAAAATTGTGCGTGCCAGGCTCTCAGAAAGCCTTCAGTATGAAGTAGTATCATATGCCTGGGGATCTGAAAGTGCCAAAAACAGAGTATTAATCGACGAAAGTGGCTTCCTAATTGTCCGGGATAATCTCTTCCATGCCTTGACACACCTTTGGACGAAAGAACCACGATTGCTTTGAATTGACGCTATATGCATTAACCAAGAGGATAGAAGTGAGCGGAATCACCAAGTTGCGCAGAGGGACCGTATTTTCGCACAGGCAAAAACTGTTTTGAGATGGGTAGGCGAACCTACTAAATATTGGTCCAGAGCAGCGAATCTGTTAGACTCCGTCTATAGTTCGAACAGAAGGACAGACAGCAAGAAAGGAGGTTACGATATACCGCAAGACGAACTTGACTGGACGGAGCTAGCGGAAGTATGCTGCCAGTCATACTAGAGGAGATTATGGGTCATTCAAGAAGTAGCCTTTGCCGAAAGCAATACTATCAACTGGGGTACGAGTTCTGTCCCATAGTTGAGTTTCTCCTACGCAGCTTTAAAGGAGAACAAGTTCGTAGGCTCTTCACCAGGGATCATACAAGCGACTTCCTCGATTATATCCAGCGACAGCCAGCGCTTTGTGCAACATTTCTCTAGGGAGAAGGTCAAAGAGTTAGGAGGGATTTTGTCTCCGGAGCCTCTTTCAGATCTCATCTTTACACATCAAGCGGCAGAATGCAGCGCTTCGCGGGATCGCGTTTACGGCTGGCTCAGCCTAGCAAACGAATGTTGCCGGAAGGAAATAATTGTCGATTACAGGTTTGCGAAGATGTTCTCAAACACCAATTCCTTTGACCTCATTGGCCGAAAAGGGCCCAGCAGACACATCCAAAGTTCTCCACGGCCTTGTACATGACCCACATAGAGAGGAAAGCAGGGGTTTTAAATTTGGGTCGGTGCTTTCTAAGTTCTTCAGCTAAAGCACCAATTCCCCCTCCCACTACTTCCTTAGTTAAAAATGCATTTTAGCGTTGAGTAGCTGGTAACACCTGTTAACAGCAACTACCCAAGCTGAGCACCACAGACTCAGGACATTCCAGATTCCTCTGAAAACTGCAGCTCGGAGGCCTCGGATTCAATCGGGCGACAACCCATCGATAACTAAACAGATTATTTTAAAATGTTCTATTGTAGACATTCCTAGTGAATTTGTATGCTGTTCATTTCTCTTTCCCGTCCAATTCCGTGAAGTCGAACGTATACAGTAGATAGGCTGGTGGTAAAGCTGGTCTCGGCTCACTTCTCATAGCGTAATAACCTTTGTTTCTAAGAAGCTTGTTAAGGTTGTTTTATACATTGTTACTGTAAGGGGATGAGAGGCGTACCGTCGAAGTGCACGCCAGTCTGAGAGAGCAATTGGGAGTCGAAACGCTATAGGGCCAGTGCTGTATTTTGGTGCCTAAGGAAGGATTGCGATCACTGTAGGCAACACCCTGGGGTTGCTAGCAGGGTCATTAACTGAGTCAGTGATCGAGTCACTGTAATTGACTCACTATAGGCTGTTGAAGCCTGCTGTTAGGCAACTCCTAGGGCAACTGAGCACTAAAAATACGGCGTACTTATCGCTGTAAATAGGGTAATTGGATCAACTTCTTCACTGAGGCTTTGAAGACTATATCACTACATTGCTGCCTAAGTTTATGCCTAAAACTGCCCTAGCCTAGACCAACAGCCAACAGCAGACAGGATGTCACATGACAGTACGTCATGTAAGCTTTCAGGAATCACTCCAGACCAACCGTAATCTCCGAACCCTTATTCCTACCCCTGTATAGTACCCTACTCCTAGATAGCTATTCTACAGACCCAATTCAATTCAATTGCTCCCAAATTATACATCAATAAAATAAAGGCTTACCAGCACGTATGAATCGAATCCGTAATCAAACCAAGAAAGGACGGTGTCAAATGAACTCTTAAAAGTATTATACAAAGTTTATTCTCCTCTTCATGCCCCGTTAATGCCTCCGATTGATATAGAAATTGCCATAACACTCCTTTCCCAAGTCCGAACGGGGAAACACTGATCCGTATCGCATGATTTCTTTCTTAGGTTCGGGCTAGGCATTCTGCCGCACCACAATATATGCAAAACAAGTGGGACATTGAAGAAAGAAGCTACTCCTGTCGTGGCAATTCTGAGAGGATGTAGGAGTCGCAAATACCAAGATCCGACGTCCTGGTTCTAAATTATCTGGCTAAATATGCCTCTATCACTAGCTTCGGGAGTAACCCTACTGTACTAATATTTACGTCTAAATCCGGAAGTGGCTTAAGCTATACTACTAGCGTGTGTTACACTAATTTTAGGGCAGAGGTTGGTCTGAAGGTAATAACCCAGCAAAATGCAAAACAAACCCAATTGTCGAAGTTAAAGTTTGCACGATTATAACCCAATCAACCAGTTCTTGACGTAAAAGTGTTACAAAGGAAAGGAGCATTGCTGCTATCCATAGAATTCTAAACCCCCAATTTATAAGCTTTCCTAAAGCTGTCCATCGTTTGATAATTGCAACAGTACCAAGAGCTAGGCCTATAAGCGAGGCGGAGGGAGCTGCAAGTGCGAACCAAAAGTGCCTACGATATCTTTAATATATATAGAATAATAAGCATAGGATTAATGACTCACCAGTACACTACCATATCTCTTTTCAGCGCCTCTCTAATGCTAAGTGTAACTAGTACTATAGCAATGACATTGAAAAGGAGACTCGTAATACCCCAGATCATTAAGTAGTCGGGCATTATTCCGTAAGAAAACAAATGGGGATGTAACCGCGCATGACGAGACCTCTACAAGAAGGAATTAGTCTCAATCCGTGCTCGTGCTGAGCTCTTGATGCTTGAACTGCCGAGAAGTCCTTACCTCAGCTTCAAAGGATTCCGGGTCATCATCAGTTTCCAGCAACCCATCCGTCTCGTCAACTTGTTGAACATCATCTGGAGCCCATGCTCTGGCAGTTGGTAGGCGGGAAGAAGGCTCTTGCTGTGAAGGCCCCCCGAATTCCCTGACCGAAGCGGAGCCGCGCGAGGATAGGGGTGCTTGGCTGCCTTCTGACTCTTGAAATGCGCGACTGTCCCGCGACTCGGGAGATAAGTCACTATCTTTTCTCGTCTGCTGTAGATAGAGTCGTCCAAGCGCACCATCACAGGAGGTCTCTGGATCCTCCAATAATGTCTGATTAAGAGGTTGAATGCTTAAAATTGTTGGTTTGTAGAGCTTTTGTTCTTTAGAGAAATGCCAGTAGTAGACAGTGTATACAGTCAGACACAGGCTAAGTATATCAGGACAAAGCAGAGGTCCAAAGTTGAACCAGAATACCCTGATGTCGCTTGCGCGAATAGTAGCCCATGCAATGAGACTAGCAGTTAAGCCTGCTTGGAGAATTTGCCAGATCATCCATACGGCTGGATGGGAAGGGACCGGGAACAGATCCACCGCGATTAGTACCAAGCCAATAAATCCGTCCGACATCATACGCAAAAAGGGTAGAAATATAAGCCATAATGTCCACGATGAACCCCATGCGGAGGCGTCGAGTAGCTCAGAATAGATCACTAGATGGCTCATACCACAGATTCCATCGCCGATAAGCTGAACAAGTTTCACGATCATCCAATACCACTTCCATTTTCGATATATCTTGCTCTGAGGAGAAGATAATTCTTGATCCGACATGTAGGAAAAAGAACCGCTGCATATAATCGCCTAGGAAGGAGCGCGATGAGAATTTGACAAAGTCGATGAAGAAGGGATGAAGAGGCTGCACATGGTTGATCGAAAATTAGGCCCACCATGTTCTGTCGGCGACTAAATGAGAGCTATAAATAGGTGTGCAAGGTTAATAGCAGGGATTTGGTGTCCTACCTATTCAAGGTATGGTGTGCACTAAACTGGAAATCTTAATAGTGAGAATAATATATTCAGTTTTATATAACAAGACAATTTCAGGATCTCATGAAAGTTGGTTTCATCGCTAATTACATATATAAGAGCCAAATTTCTCAATTGTAGCGGAATGCGACCATGTCGGTCTTAAACTTTGTGGTTCGAATCCGAGTCCTTGATGTCGCATGATTGCCATATCGCTCAAGTGACCAACCCATACCTAAGTAGACTCAACACAAATTGATTTCTTATTCCTTTTGGCAAATCGATGCTTAGTATACGTTCTATTATTTGCCCGAGTTTAAAGAAGTTTAGAGCACTTCTAGTTGTTAAAATACTGAGTTCGATATATTGGGCATATTGGAGAATACCTGTATCGATAGTTAGATTTTCGTCTCGGTGTACCCTGTCTATAATAGGCAGGGCTTAAATTCCCTGCGATTATGTGTGGCTTAGCATTGATGTAAGCCGAGAGACTGACACGTCCCCATCCTCTTCCCCTGATGGTCGTGTCGACACATGAGAATGGCTTTTCATCAACATTCAAGAGCCAATTCATCAATCTCCGAGTATTGCTGAGCTACAATTGAGGCTTTGGATCATGAACTTGTGTTCTTCCTGTCAGGCCTTTGACATCCATAGCTTTGCCAAAGATGCAGATCATACTCGCGGTTACAGATACAAGGAAGTGGTGGCAGCTGCTAAAGAAGGCTGCAGATTCTGTTTCCTTCTCTATCAAAGCACTTTAGAAGACAAGCCACAAGAAACGGATTGGCTACATCTGCAGATGTCCGAGGACTACACTGTTAGGGACCGTAAGCACGCAAAGGAGGAAGGCTTACGCTACAACAAGCTTCGAATCTCCACTGGAAGACGATATAGATGGGTCCGGAAGGAATATGGGAGTCCACACTATCAGGAAACTATTTGTCGGCATGAATTCCGGGTGTTAGCAGATTCAGGTAAGCTTGGGCCTTTGAAGGAGAGAATGATCAGTTCTGAGACACCAATCCTTACGTCTAATCAACATCACAGATAGCGAAGCAGCGAAGAACAATGATGTGATCGGACGATATCTCGGCGAGGACCCAAATTCTAAAGAGCATTTTTCTACAATCCGGACATGGCTCAATGCATGTCTTGGCCATTCCAAATGCAGCCAGACGCTATCAGGAAGCACAAGATTTGATGCGAGGAACGTGCCTTTACCGACAAGGTGCATAGAGATCACCGAAGAGGGGCTTCGTCTTCGGATGACTAGAGGCGGAATGGGTGCTTACGTGACGTTAAGTCATCGGTGGGACGACGAGACCGAGTCGTCGAGTACGACGGCAGAAAATTACGAGGCAAGAATATCCCAAATATCCTACGAAACCCTACCTAAAATATTTTGCGATGCAATTGATATAGCTAAGCGACTCGGCATACGTTATGTTTGGATAGATTCTATCTGCATAATACAGAAGGACCAGAGGGATTGGGAAGTAGAAGCAGTCCATATGGCAGAATACTACCAGCAATCGCTGTTTACCATTGCAGTGACAGGCGCAGCTCAGGGAGGCCGTATTAAGGGCTGCCTAAGCCCCCGTAAATCAGACTCGATTAGTTATTTAGTTCGACTACCTTACCGCAACATCCACGGCCAACAACGGGGATATTTCTATGTCCACAAACGTGAGACTCTGCCTGACGAGCAATACCGATCATTAGTTCACGAGAGCTCCCTCATGAGACGAGGTTGGGTTTTCCAAGAGTGGGTTCTAAGCAGAAGAATCATTCACCTCACGCAAGATCAACTCTTTTTTGAATGTGCTACCGGAATCGCCATGAATGAATGCCAGGAAATACTTACACTAAATATTGGCTTCAATCGTTCCGAACGTAATTTGGCTCTCAAAACCCTCTTACACAGTGATACTCCCTTCATTGGTGACCTCTGGTGTAGTATCATTGAGACTTATTCGAGACTGGACCTCACCAAACCCGAAAGTGACCGAATCCTGGCGATAGCCGGCATCGCGAAAGAATATCGAGAGACGTTGATATTGAAGACAGACGAGCATCATAACCTTATAAGTAGACATCTTCCAGAGTATACATCAGGATTGTGGCTTCGGGATATCCACCATGGCTTGCTCTGGGAACAGGTAGATGATTCGCATGGAATATTGTGCAACTGCGGAACTCCAACATGGTCATGGGCCTCGCTGCTCGCTCCAGTGAAATGGTCGTCTCGAACCCCGAGGACCCGAAACGAATGCGTAATTATTAGTCTCGTCTCGTCGGATGGAACCCATCACCCTGTTGAGGAAGCGGAGACTGACTCTTTAGAAACCGCAGACCATTCGACAGGAATATTGCAAATAATCCATTCTCCAAACATAGTGACTGATCAATTCGACGTTACAAACACCTTCACACGCCTTCACGTTCGCGGCCGGCTTATGCTTCTACTAATTAAAAATCATGTCAAGGAAGATGAAGAGACTTTGAGCCAAATAGCTAAGATGACCGGCCATGAACCCGATTTCGGCAGAGACTGTTGGAGGGCTATATGCGACCCTGAGACTCCAATGATACTTAGTGGCTGGGGCTCATTCGAGCAGCCAGGAATTTGTCGTCAGCTTTCCGAATACGAGGAAGTCATGGCCTATGCCTTGCTGGTCTCCACTAGAGCTGTCTCCGAAGGTATCAGGTTCGGTTATCTGAGCTGGCATCACGACGTCCTGAATGTACTCTTTCTGAATCTGCGATGGGGCAGCGATTGCCAGTATCAACGAGTAGGAGTCGGCAGGATCTTTGACAAAGACTTGGCGAGGAAATTCATGGAGGCTGAAGAGGAAGATATTTATCTCGTCTGATAATTATGACTAAACGTAAGTAAATGAAGTGTATGAAAAGGCAGAAGAGAGAAAGATAACATCTGAGGGATGATGCCCCTGAAAGCGTAGTACGATTTATCAGGCAAATATAGTGGCCAGTCATATACTGGTATGCCCATTTCCTACTAATCATGCTATATTTTACTAGCTTGATTAATGTAATATCAACTTGGACTAAATAGAATATACTAATTTAGTAGAAGTATTAGTGCATAAATAGTAAATTCATTGTCATATCGAGTTAATACCCTAAACATAAAACTTAATATATAATAGATGTGTCTTCTTACGTATATTATAACACGTGAATGGAAGGTAGCTTTAGAAGTGCCGTAATAAAGGTTTTATCGTCACGAATAAGTTGAGTAAGAATGAATTTGTCGATGACCATTCTATCGATAATACTGTATTTCTCGGTGGGAAAGTGTGTGCTTCATAACCATGCGCTATTCTGCAGGATGGTGGACTTTGGCCCCCGATCTGAATAGGTTCCGATGGCGCGGCTTGCAATTTCTTAAGGGCTTAAAACTTCGATCCTCTGATTGTTTGAAAGTACGGGAGCTTGTTAAGCTATTTATACTTGAATTTCGACGGGACTGAGGGTAATTTAATATTCCTGATTATATTTAGCGTGTCACAATGACATGGGCTGTCATTCAAGGCGTTTTGCCTTTCTGACTAATATCTTTGCCATAGTGTGGCTATGTACTTTGATTTTGCTGGGTGAATTTTGTTCCTATGTGCGATAAGCTCAAATATTCATAGAGCATTCATACATAGTCCACGTCGCCGTTGCTTCATTCATTTGGCTTTGGGTCAGAAAAGATTCGGTCCACCCTAGCCGATCTTTTATTCGAAGAAACTTCCTAATTCTTTAATGCAAGTTTCCATTGGAATTTTATGGTTCGTTGGTTTGAATATATTATAGATTTTCTAAAGTTGTATGCCCTCGTCCTTCTGAAGGTGCCATCCAAGTTGCGCATTTCGCTGACAAATTTTTACCTTTACGCCTCTGAACGTTGTTCCTCGCAACCCCCTCCCCTATTTCTCTTCGAAGGTAGAATACTACATCAATCCCAAGGAAGACCCCAAACTCCTTACAAATGAAACTGTCTGTCGGAAGATTTTAATCATTCGCTGGCTCACGCAACCTAAATCGCCTGTACCGTGTAACCTCTGTTCCAATCTATTTCCCGAAATGAGAATCTTAACCGATCCATCGACGAGCACAGACTGTCGTATGGCATTGCAGGAACCCGTGATAACTCCAGTTAAGTTCTTTAGGAATAACCAATATTCAGCTGTGCAGTAACAACATATTTTGCGCAACGCAACACTTCATTCACGCGTACAGAGGTATATAAATTCCAATTTCTCCCGCACTATGAAACCTTCCTTTAGCCTTGTAACAATTGAAAATATCTACAACTAAGTCCCCTAACATCAAAAATCGAATCCTTTCCAACGACATCAAACAATCAGGCACAATCGCCTCCTTGTAGTGAAGTGGATGGTGTATTGTTGTCTTTCTTGGGAAACGGAGAGACAAATCTGTAATCAAGTCCTTTGCCTCTAAGAATATCCTTGACAAGAGGCAATCCTGGGCACGTCTTTGATGAAGATCAGACATTTACCAAGAGGCACTGTGATTTGTCTGGATGCATTCTTACGCCGGGATTGGTGCAGTCAGATACCAGAGTCCTATGCGTCAGGCAGGGCTAATCTTACCTGATGATGATTCTGATTGCCTTTGACAATGAAAAACTGGTATTGGAGTAGAATGTTGACGTAGAGGTAACGGAATAGCTAAAAATCATGCCATCTTCACAGGTACCACGGCGACTTCGCGCATTTGTGCGGAAAGCTTCAGCTTCTGATGTTTAAGGATATAGTTCGTACTGTGCATTTATGTCATGCGGTTATTTTGGTTGGTCACGAATTTGTGTATGAGAGAAGAGAGATGAGATGAGAGAGTTTGGGTGGGGAGAATATAGAAAGGTAGAAATGTTTTGTGGTTTCGGGGATCTTGTTTTCTTACTTTTGTATACTATAGTATCTAGATATTTAGTAGAAATTTTTCAAAGAAACGAGGCTTGCTCGTAACATTTAGTGACGAATTAACAGCGCTGAAAATTAGCTAAAGACAGAACTGACCCTGAAGCCTGGAGCGGGCAAGTCGGATTAAGGCTAGGTGACACCATACCGATGATTTACACGACGAACGTTGCGCGATCGAGGGGCCTTTTTGCCCACAAGGCAAACCAGGACGGGCGAATCGAACCAGACACTACAAGGCATGCTCTAATCAATTAATCATAAGAATTACTGTCCCTTATTCCTAAGTAGACTCTTGGACTGGATCGCTATCTCTCCGCCCTCATTGGCCGCTGCGCCCATTAAACCTGAATCCGGGCTTCTTATGCCCGATACCTCCGCTAGCGCGCTAGGCTCGTAGCTAGCGGGGCGTTTTTCCCACCTAAAATGCCGTAGCCCAATGATCTTGAAGATTTGATGGGCCAGAGCTCGGTCGGGATCATCTGTGGGATATACAAAGGATAGTTTTGACCTCTAACATGGAAGCTTCTTCATAGCAAAAATTGTTGTTACAAGGAAATGACTCTAAATAAAGCATATTTACTCTCACCTTTGCCCTAAATGAGGTTATTATACGAGACCTATACATGAGAACACACAAAAGTTTCCATGAAAGATTTACTAAATTGTCACTAGCTAATCGACTCATTACAAAGGACATCCCTCCTCTTGCCCCCGCCGCTATGCATCCTTCGAAAGCCATTGCGCTCCTCGTTAATTATCATACGCCGGTCATAACCTCCCATCTCAGCCATTAGTATCATGAAACTCCAATCCGTATCCCAGATAATGTAAATCAACGATATTCCCGGACATCCCGGGTATCCCGCACCGTGATGGATTCTTTGTAGCCCCGTGGTCGTCGGGGCGGTGCATCATAGATAATATCCCGCTCAATAATTCTCTCCTCGTCATAGGCTGGCTCAATTTCTCTTCTGCGCTCTATCTCCCGCACCTCCCGATTCTTCAAACGATCGCGTTCTATTGCTATCTCACGAATACGACTCTGGCGCGCTTTGCGGATGTCTTCTGAAAGGAAAACCAGTTCTTGAATATCCTCCTGAGGTAAAGTTAGCTAGCTTTACTAATATATGTTCAGCAGTGAATCCTCACATATTTCAGGTACTGGAAAATGTAATAGAAATACTCCGTCTCCTCGTAGTCATAACCAATTTCCTCAATTGCCTCCCTGATGATAAGATCTTTGGTGATTTCCGTCCACATGTCGCCATACTTGTTCTTCGGTGGCAGCGCAATGCGCCTGTCAGTAACTTCTTCACGCACATAGTCGCGCTCTCGGTCATAAACAGCTAGTGAGTCCCTCTCGGGGATAAATTTAGACCTCCTTACACCATTATATCTTTGCCAGGTGATTTCTTGGCTAGCTCCACCAACACCATCCATTCGGACGCGTTGAGTTCCGGGCGGGACATCAACGATTTCCCACTTTCTAGTAGCACCATTGTATGCCTCGCCTATATAGGCTCTCTCTTCCGTCTTGCGGGCATAGTAGTCTTCCTCAGACTCGTAGGGGACTATGGCATCACGACGTGCTGATACGGAGCGGCGGCGGCTGCTATTATGACTTTCTCGGACATGAAGGCGTTCACGGTCACGCTCAACAAGGACATCGTCATCGTAGAACTCGCGAGGAGGTCGCTCTCGAACTTCTTCACGGCCGCTACGTTTAGTGCTGCGCAATTAGTAACAATCAAGCCTTGTCACATCAGAGTCACTCACGATGTATGTATATCAATTTCTGTCTCTCCCCTGCTCTTATAGACATCGATATCGGTTTCGGTCGTCTCTCTAGGGCGTGATCTTACAGGAGGAGGTGGCGTAGGGGCTGGCTGGTAATCGAAGCCTGTATGTGACGTCAGCGTTGCTTCACAACAATAGTTCCATATAGCATGCCATGATCTATGTGCCGATGATGTGTAATAACCTCCTGATGTATCGGCGGCGCACGTATGATTGGTGGTTCTGGAGGTGGTGAAGCTGATGACTCCGATGATACTGATCTTTCCCTCTCCCGCTCTATTGTTCGCGTACGTATCCTTTCTCTCTCTCGTACGGGTGAGGGCGATCGCTCCCGTTCCCGTTCGACAATGCGAGTGGTCGTGCGAGTCCTTTCTATTGATGGCTCACGATCTCGAGAGCGCTCTCTGTCTCTTTCGACAACACGAGTTCGGATCCTCTCTTGAGGTGGGGAGAAGG
>Ga0335074_10005019_pt1 | contig 18291 bp, 17 predicted proteins | sample Lox_Sample_23_FD_206715 | JGI IMG/M metagenome (GOLD analysis project Ga0335074, IMG submission 206715) | Soil microbial communities from Loxahatchee National Wildlife Refuge, Florida, United States - Lox_Sample_2.3 | ecosystem: Environmental > Terrestrial > Soil > Wetlands | place: USA... | reverse complement strand
CGGCGAGCAGCGCGGGCACGTCTGGCCGCTCGCCGAGGAACCGCACGTCTGCTCCGACTTCACGTGCGAGCCGCGTGAGATCCGCCTCCAGCGGCCCGGCTCCCGCGATCACCACGAGCGGGACCGACTCCCGCCCCAGCCATTTCGCGGTCGCAGCGGCCCTGACCAGCACATCAAACCGTTTCTGCGGAGCCAGCCTCCCGACCCCCAGCACGACAGGGCGGCCGTCGCTGTCCAGAGCGGCGCGGCCGCCCGGGCCGCCCGGGCCGGCCGGCCCGGCCGGGCCGGCCGCGGGCGCCAAGGCAGCCGGAGCCGGCACCACCGCCCGCTCCACCTTCTTGGCCCCAAGCCTGCCCATCCGGTCGGCCAGGTCGGGCGACACGCACAAGACCAGGTCGGCCCGCCTGGCCACGATGCGCTCGAGCAAGCCGTATACCGCCGCGAGGCGGCCGCCGCCAGGCGGTGCGTTGTGAACGGTCACCACAAGCGCCGCCCGGCCGCACGCGAAGCTCGCTAGCGCTCCGGCCCGCAGCCCGTGTGCATGCACCACCTGGGCACCGAACCGGCGGAGCAGCCGGCGCAGGCGCAGCACCGTCATGACGTCGGCGACCGGCCTCGGCCGGTCAGAGATCGCCGCCGGCTCGAAAGGCAAGTCGCTGAACAACTCACTAGTGGCGGCGGGCCCGGCGACGAGAACCGAGCCGCCGGCAGCGGCGACGCCGCGCGCCAGCATCGCGGCGTGCCGCCCAGTACCACCCGCCGTCTTGCCGAGCAGGTAAGTCACCCGCCAGCCGCTGGCGGCGCCCGCCTCGCTCACGACGCCACCCGCCGCCGCACTCGGGCCAGCACGCTCCGCAGATCTCCCCCGTCAAGCACGGCCACGACCCCGCAGAACACAGCCAGCACGCACACCCCGACAGCGGCGGCCAGGCCGGCGTTCAGCACGTGGCCGGAGACCGGCAGAGCCGCGCTCAGCCCCAGGCCCGCCGCCGCGCCGGCCACCCCGCCGGCCAGGCCCGCGCCGAGAGCCCTCCAGTTCCCGTGCAGCGCGGCGGCTCCCCGCGCCCGCCCGACCGCGACAAGCAACGCGAGCGCGGACGCGCTCATCCCGATCGTGTTCGCCAGCGCGAGCACCGGCACCACCGCCCGTGCGGGCACCAGCGGGACCGTGATGACGTCCACCACGATCACGAGCAGCCAGCCAGCCACCATCGCGACCGCCGCCCCGACATTGCGGCCATCGGCGAACAGCACGCGGGACAGGCACGCGGTCAGCCCATAGCCGACCAGGCCGGGCGCGAACGCGACAAGCGCCAGCGCGAACTGCCCGCTCACCGACTGATCGAGGTGCGGGAACGCCCGGGCCGCAGGCACCGCGACTCCAGCCAGCAACGCCGCCCCCAGCGAGGACGCCAGTACCGTAGCACGAGTCGCCGACGCTGCCGCCTGGTCGAACTCCGCGCCCTTCCTGACCGCCAGCACGGGAAACGCGCTGATCGCGATCGGGATCGCGAGCACCCCGTAAACCGATACGAAAGCTTGCCAGCCGTAGCTGTACAACGCCACAGCCGAGCCGTGACTGCGGCCGTGCTCATTGGCCAGCCTGGTGACGAACAGCACGGAAGCATCCTGCGCGATCAGCGCGGCCACGCCGGCCCCGGCGAGGCTCCGAGCCCGCCTGGCCACCCCGTCGGGCAGTCGCAACATCGGCCGCAGGCGCAACCGCAGTCGCCACACGGGCCACACGGCGGTCAGCGCGAGCGCGGCCACCCCCAGCGTCGTTCCTGCCGACAACGTGTACTCGGCCGCCGGCGGCAGCCCCGTGACATCGGTGGTGAAAGCACCGCCGAGCGGGACAAAGATCGCGTAGGCCGCGATCACCACGACGCTTGACACGATCGGCGCAAGGGCAGGCGCGGTGAACCGCCGGTGTGACTGCAGGATCCCGTACAGCACGACCGCGACCCCGTACAGCACGATCTGCGGCGCGAACACGACAAGCATCCGCCCGGCGATCGCCACCAACTGCGCCCGCGCGCAGCCAGACTCAGGATTCGCGGGCATCAGCGCGGAGATCACCGGACCCGAGGCCAGCGCCACCGCGAGGCTGACCGGCGTCAGGATCACTACGGTCCAGGTCAGCAGGGCGGAAGAGATCGCCCGCACGTCCCGCGAGGCGTCGGACCCGCCCGCGCCGATGGCACGATCCGCCGGACCCGCGAGCACGGGCACCACTATCGCGGTCAGCGCGCCGCCGAGCACGATGTCGTAGATCACGTTCGGCACCTGGTTGGCCGTGACGTAGGCGGCAGCCAGGCAGGACGTCTTGACCGTTCCGGCGAAAACTAGCGTCCGGCCGAAGCCGAGTATCCTCGCTACGACCGTGAGCCCGCCGATCAGCAGCGCGGCCCGGCCGATTCCCAGCCGGGCTGCTGAAGTCTCCTGCTCAGTCTCGGTCGGCTCCACTGTGCCAACCCGCTTGGTCATTGGCCGGCGAGGCTGTCCCTGAGCGGCTCGCCGCCCTCCGGCCCGACACCAGAAGCGTCAGGAGCACCGGGGGCGCCTGGCGCGGGAACCGGTCGCCGACCGAGCATGTCCGCCCAGTTGAGCACCGGGCTGCGCGCGATTACCTTGGTGAAGCTGACCTTTTCGCTCGCCAGCGTGAGCCCGGCTACCCCGGCAAGCACGGCCAGCCTGGCCGGGCGCGACAGCGACCTGGCGGCGGCCGCGCCGAGCATCGCGCCGAGCGCGTTCGCCCCGGCGTCGCCGAGCATGGCCCGCTCTCCAAGATCCTCGGGCAGCAGCGCGACGGCCGCCCCGGCCGGTGCCGCCACCGCCGCCCGCCCGTCAGGTCCGCCGGCGATCGCCAGTGCCGTGACGCCGATCAGGCTGACCTTGATCGCCCGGCCTGGCCGAAGGTCAAAGAGATTGAGCAAGTTGGCGGCCCCGGCGACAAGCGCCGCGTTTATGGCCACGTCAGCGGCCCGGCCGCCGAAGCTGCGCCCGCGCGAGCCGGCCAGCAGGCTGGCAAGCAGGCCAGCCGCGCCGATCCCGGCTATCTTAACCGCGCCCGTCGTCACCTCACCGCCCGCGAGCGCTCCGAGATGCCCGCGTAGTCCGCGCCGGTCACCTGACCCGGCAAGGTCGTCGTAGCAGCCGAAGGCAGCAGCGCCGGCCCCGGCGGCCGCGATCGCCATCTTCTCCCTGCAATCCATGCCCGGCAGCACCAGCGTCGCGGCGACGGCGGCCGCGGCGGCCGCCGGTCCTTCAAGCAGCGTGACCGGCTCGCCTCGGTGATTAGTCCTTGTCCAGGCTTTCCCGCCACCCGGCGGACGGCCGGCCAGCGCGGCGAACCCCAGCCGCGCGTACACCCCGGCCAGCATGAACCGCTCAACAGCACGACTCTTCATGACTTTCCCTTGCCCGCCTTGCTTTGCGGCGAATGAGAAGGACTAGCCGACACACTAGGCGTCGGCGACGTGCTTGGCGCCGGACTTGGCGCCGCGTCGGGACCGACACCGTAAGACCTGGGGATGGCGTGCGGCTCGAGCGCCTCGCGAAGCGCCTGTATCACGATGATCTGCCCGATTTCCGTGTCGGCGTTGTCGACGGTAATCACGGCCTCGCCGGCCCCGCCGCCGGTCACTGCCTCGATGGCGCTGCCGTTGCCCGATCCGTTGAGCGACCCGGCGAGCAGCGCCCCCTCGCCGGACTGCCCGAAATCGCGGGTCAGGCTGACCAGCGTGAGGTTCTCAGGGCTGACGCTGCTCGCGTTGGCCGGGGTCGTGCCGGGGATGACCACGACCGCGAGGTCGGCCTGGCCGGTCAGCGCCGCCCCGCCAGACGGATTGCTGACCTGAAGGAATCCCTGGTCACCGAATTCGTTGAGTACCGACTTGACCTCCTGAGCGGTGGCTGTCCGCAGGTCGTTCCTGTCCATGATCGTCGCCGCGATGACCTTCGCGGCGGCCTGCTGCCCGGCAAGTTGCGTGCCGGCCTGGCCCGTCGAGGGAACGCCAGGAGGCGCGACCTGCCCCGCGGTCGTGATCAGCGTGGACTGAGTCTTGGCGTCGGTGTCGAAGAACTGCGGTGCCAGGCTCACCGTCCCGGTGAGGGTCGCGCCCGACGCCAGCAGCGCGCTGGTGATGCCGGACACCGCGCTTCCGTCGGCACCGGGAGCGGTGACCAGGACCACCTTCTCGCCTTGCAGCAAGTGCGGAAGCAAGATTCCCGCCGCGGCCACGCCGAACTGGCCGTCAGCGGCAACCTGGGCCTTGAGCTTGCTGATCTCGGCGTTGAGCTGATCGTTCTGTTTCAGTGCACGCTCGGATTCGGTGTGGAGCGTGTTCGCGACCTTGGGCTGCAGCGCCACGGCCCCGAGTACGATCCCGATCGCCAGTGCCAGGAACACCGCGACGATAGAAACCAGGTGATACCGGAAATCGATCACTTGAACAATCCTGTTAGCCAGTGCCAGAAAGGACTGAGCCGCAGGCCAACGAGGGTAAGGATGATGTGGCCCACCGGCAGGAACCACAGCGCGACGGCGATCGTCGTGATCGCGGCGAGCACCAGCATCACCAGCCAGGAGTTCGTGATCCTGCTCTTATAGAGCCGGCTCACTCCCTTCGGCTCGACGATCTTGTCGCCGACCCGCATCCTGGTCAGGATCGCGCTGGCCATTCCCGGCCGTCCTTTGTCGAGGAACTCTACCAGCGTGTACCGCATGCCCACGGCGACGATGAGCCTGGCTCCGACCTCATCGGCCAGCAGCAGCGCGACGTCCTCGCTCGTCCCTGTCGCCGGGCAGAGCACCGACTTGAGCCCGAGGGCCTCGACCCTGGCCAGGCCGGGCGCGCGCCCGTCGGGATACGCGTGCACGACGATCTCGGCACCGCAGGTCAGCGCCCGGTCAGAGATCGAGTCCATGTCCCCGACGATGAGATCTGGCCGGTAACCGGCGTCAAGCAGCGCATCCGCACCGCCGTCGACCGCGACCATGACCGGCTTGAATTCCCTGATGTAAGCCCGCAGCGTGAGCAGGTCCTCGTGGTGCCTGTACCCCCTGGCCACGACAAGCGCGTGCTTGCCCGCGAGCTTGGTGCGCAGCGGCGGCACCCTGATCCCGTCGATCAGTTGCTCGAAGTCGCGGCCGATGTACTCGATCGTGTTGGCCATGAACGCCCTGATCTGATCGGCGAGGCCGTCCTTGGCCCTCGCCATGGCGCTGGCGACCGATTCGGCGGTCTGCACGGTGCCCTTGGCCACGATGGTCTCGCCCGCGTAGATCGTGTCGTTGTCCAGCCGGACGAACTGGCCCTCTGACAGCTTGTCGAAGACCTCGGGACCCGCGTCGTCGATCAGCGGTACCCCGGCGTCTACCAGGAGCTGCGGCCCGAGGTTCGGGTACCGGCCGGTGATGCTCTGCGCCACGTTCACGACCGCGGCCACACGACACCTGATCATCGATTCGGCACTGACCCGGTCAAGGTCAGCGTGATCTATGATCGCGATATCGCCCGGCTGCAGCCGCCTGGTCAGGTTCTTCGTGCGCCGGTCAAGCCGGACGGGCGCGATCACGCCTGGCAGCTCGGCAGCCCCGTTCCTGCGCCCGCCGAGCACCAGCCCGCGCAGCGCCGACCACCGCCGGCTCCATTCGGTCACGACGGGCCAGCACCTCCGCCAGCTCGCTCGACGGCCGCCGCCGCGAGCAGTTCGGTAGCGTGCGCCCGGCCGAACTCTGAGTCCTCGAGCCCGGCCAGCATGCGGGACAGCTCCTTGATCCGCCCTTCGTCGTCCAGCCTGGTAATGCCGCTCGCCACCACGGAACCATCGTCGGCCTTTTCCACGACCAGGTGCGTGTCGGCGAAGGCAGCGACTTGCGGCAAGTGGGTCACGACGATGACCTGTGCGAGCTTTGCCAGCCTGGCGAGCCTGCGGCCGATCTCGACCGCCGCGCGACCGCCCACTCCGGCGTCAACCTCGTCAAAGACGAACGTAGGTACCGGGTCGGCGCCGGCGAACACCACCTCGATCCCGAGCATGACACGCGACAGCTCTCCTCCAGAAGCCCCCTTGTGCAACGGCAGCGCAGGCGCGCCCTGGTGCGCGGCAAGCCTGATCTCCACGTCATCGGCGCCGTGCGGGCCGTACTCGCGCAGCGGGCTCACCACCGCGCTCAGGCGGGCGTGCGGCATGGCGAGCGCCGCCAGTTCGGCGGTGACCGCCTTCTCGAACGTTCCCGCGGCCTCCTGCCGCATCGCGGTGAGCTGACTGCCGAGCTCCCTGACCCGTCCGGCCAGGTCAGCTTCCTGCGCCTCCAGGCTAGCAATCTTGTCGTCGTCACCATCAAGCTCGGCCAGCCGCACCGCCGATGCCTTGGCCCAGTCGAGCACTCCCGCCAGTCCGGCGTCGCCGCCGTACAGCCGCATGAGCCTGGTCAGCTCGGCCCTGCGCTCCTGCACGACCGCGAGTCGTCCCGGATCGGCCTCAATCGAGTCCGCGTAAGACGCCAGTTCGGCCGCGACGTCAGACACCAGGTAGGTGGCCTCGGTCAGCCGTCCCGCCAGCCCGCCGAGCGCCGGATCGTGCGGTGCGGCCGCCTCGAGCGCCTGACGCGCGGAGCCAAGCAGCATCAGCACGTCGGCCGAGTCGTACGAGGCGGCCGACGGGTCGGACTGGAGCGCCTCGTGCGCGGTCGTCGCCGCGCTGTGCAGCGTGTCGGCGTTGGTCAGCCGCTCGGCCTCGGCTGCCAGGTCAAGATCCTCCCCCGCGAGCGGCTGTAGCCTTTCCACCTCGGCGAGGCCGAACCGCAGGTTCTCCGCCTCGGCCGTGCGCTCGCGCGCCAGGGAGGTAAGCTCCTCAAGCTCGGAACGCACCTTCAGGTGACTTTGATAGAGGCGCTGGTAGTCACCGAGAAGCCTGGCGAACTTCGGTCCGGCGAACCGGTCGAGCGCCGCCCGCTGCCTGCCCGGCTTCAGAAGCTGCTGCTGATCGGACTGACCATGAACGGCCACAAGATCATCCGCCAAATAGTTCAGCAGCGACACTGGCACGGAGCGGCCTCCGGCGTAGGCACGGGAGCGGCCTTCTGCCGAGACTGAACGCAGGAGAACGAGCGTGGCCCCGTCGTCATCAAGATCGCCGCCTGAGTTATTGACCTGGTTAGCGACCTCGCCGTCCGGGTCGATCCGCAGCCGCCCTTCCACGCTGGCCCGGTCGGCGCCAGGCCGGACGCGAGAGGGATCTGCCTTGCCGCCGAACAGCAACCCGAGACCAGACACGACCATGGTCTTACCCGCGCCGGTCTCCCCGGTGACCACGTTGAACCCCGGAGAAAGCTCGAGCACCGCGTCCTCGATGACCCCAAGGGCGCTGATTCTTACTTCCTCAAGCATCGCCAGTGTGCTCCTCATCTCCGGCACTGTCACCAAGGCCCGCCCGGCCACGCCAGCCGGCGACCGGCAGTTCGAACTTGGCGACCAGGCGGTCAGTGAACGCCGCGCCGATGTTCGAGCCGGCCGGCAGCCTTGCCAGCAGCACAGGGTGCTGACCGCGCCTGACCTCGACCCTCGCACCCGGCGGCAAGTCAACCGAGCGGCGGCCATCGCACCACAAGACGGCACCGGACACCGAGCCCTGAGCACCAGTGGCGCCAATGACCTCCGCGGCAAGCACTGATTCCGGTGATACCACCATAGGCCCTGCGAAAAGGGCATGGGCGCTGATCGGAACGAGGAGCAGTGCCTCGACGTCCGGCCAGACGACAGGACCTCCGGCCGAGAACGCGTAGGCGGTCGAGCCTGTCGGCGTCGCGAACACGATGCCGTCGCCGCCCCAGCGGGACAGCGGCCGTCCGTCGACCTCGGTGACGAGGTCAACCATCCGCTCGCGCGCCGCCTTCTCTACGGTCGCCTCGTTCAGCGCCCACTCCGTCCTGACCACAGAGCCGTCGTGCCTGACCGTCACCTCCACGGTCATGCGGGGCCCGACCAGGTACTCGCCTGCGAGAAGATGGTCGATCGCGGCGGGCAGGTGATCGGGCTCGGTCTCGGCGAGGAAGCCAACGTGACCGAGGTTGACGCCGAACAGCGGCGTCCGCACGGTCCTGGTCAGCTCGGCCGCCCGCAGCAGCGTGCCATCGCCGCCGATGACCAGCGCGAGTTCGGCGTCCTTCGCGGCGGCCGGGGAAACGGCGTGGACCTCGGCGTCGGCGAGCCCGAGGTCGTCCGCCTCGTGCTCGAGCACCCGAACCCGCACCCCGGCGCCGCCAAGCCAGCCGGCGATCCTCCGTGCCGTGCGGACCCCGGCTGGGCGCCCGGTGTGCACGACAAGCAGCATGGTCCTGTCACTCATGCCGGCCGCCCCCGAACAGCATCAACGGGCCACCGATGTCGTCCGCCCCCGGTGTCCAACAGCATCGATGGCTTCCCGATGTCACTGGCACAGCATCAGATAGCCATCGTTGTCCCCGTGCCCGGCTCGCCAACGACAACGACGGGCCACCGATGCGCTCCGCTTCGGCGAGATATGCCGATTGCCGGGAATGTTCGGTGAAGCCGACCAGGGGGCCGGCACTCCGCTCGCTCACTGGGGACCTGCCTTGATCGCCGCGGCGAGGTCGTCCTCACGAAGCGGCGGGGCGCCGCGCTTCAGCCAGAGGAAGTACTCGACGTTGCCGGCCGGGCCTGGCAGCGGGCTCGCGGTCACGCCGCGGACGCCGAGTCCCAGCTCCTCCGCCGCCTCCGCCACGGCCCGCACGGCGCCTGCCCGCAGGGCAGGATCGCGCACGACTCCCCCGGCGCCGACCTTGCCCTTCCCGACCTCGAACTGGGGCTTGACCATCAGCAGGAAGTCGGCGTCCGGCGCGGCGCAGGCCGTCAGAGCAGGCAGCACCTGGGTCAGCGAGATGAAAGACAAGTCCGCCGTGACAAGTTCGGCCGGGGGTGCGACCTGCCCTGGCTCAAGGTTCCTGACGTTGACCCGGTCGAGCACCGTAACCCTCGGATCAGCGCGCAGGCTCCACGCGAGCTGCCCGTATCCGACATCAGCGGCGACCACGTGCCAGGCGCCGGCCCGCAGCAGCACGTCGGTGAAGCCGCCGGTCGAGGCGCCCGCGTCCAGGCAGCGCCGGCCGGCGACCGGCAAATCAGGAAAGGCCGCGAGCGCGCCAGCGAGCTTGTGCCCGCCGCGGGAAACATAGTCAGGTTCCGCGGTCGCGTCCTTGATCGTGATCGGGACTTCCTGCCCGACCTGGGTAGCGGCCTTGGTCGCGAGCTGCCCGGACACCGCGACCTGCCCGGCGGCGATCAGCTCGGCCGCCTGCGCCCGCGACCTGACCAGGCCGCGCCTCACCAGCTCGGCGTCAAGCCGAGCCCGGCGAGCCGGCGTCGCTCGTGCCATTGTCACCGCCCGGATTAGTCCGCACCTGAACGCAATTCTCCAAGTACTTCCACGAGCTGGCTGTGGACACGCTCAAACACGGCTGGATGTTCACTTACCTGAAGATCGCCGAGCTCGCCGAGCTGCCGCAGCGTGTCATCGACCCGCTGATCGCCGGTCGATACGGCGGCCAGGGGATCTGCTTCGTCTTCCATGCTCAGAACGCTACCGTGTGGTCGCTAAAGGATTGTGCAAGCGAGATGATGAGAGGCGAGGTGACGATGGCGACCGCCGATGAGTGCCGTAAGGCCTTTGATTCCCTGCTGGCCAGATTGTCCGATGTTGACGAGCAGACCAGGCGCGAGATTCCGCGCCGGACGCTTAGCTGCCACATTACTGACCTTGGAGTGACGTTCCTGAGCACCATAGGACCCGATGGCGCAGAACCGCTGGCCGAGGCACCACCTGACGCGCCGCGCGCGCAGGTGCGGTTCTCGGCCAGGAGCGATGACGTGATGGCGATCTCGGCCAGGCCGCAGAGCTTCGCCCGGCTATGGCTGACCAGGCGGGTCAGGGTAGACGCCAGCTTCGGTGACATAGCGATCTTGCGTAAGTTCTTGTGACAATGAACGCTCTTTTTGACCGGCCACGGGCGGAGATCGCGCCGGGTGCGGTGCACCTGCCAGGATGGCTGCCGCAGGCCAGGCAGGCGGAACTGGTCGCGGCGTGCCTGGAATGGGCGAAGCCGCCGGCCGGGAGCAGGCATACGGTACTGCCGGCCGGAGGCGTCATGTCGGTGCGGACCGTCTGCCTGGGCTGGCACTGGATTCCCTACAAGTACGTCCGCACCGCCGACGACGGCACGCCGGTCAAGGAGTTCCCGAGGTGGCTGGCCGAGCTGGGAAGGGCAGCGCTGGCCGACGCCTACGGCGACCCGGCCTGCTACCGGCCAGACGTGGCCTTGGTCAACTTCTACGACGCGGACGCGAAGATGGGCATGCACCAGGACAGGGACGAGCGGAGCACCGCACCGGTCATCTCGCTGAGCCTGGGCGCGAGCTGCGTGTTCAGGTTCGGCAACACCGCGAACCGCGCCAGGCCCTGGCACGATGTCGAGCTCGAATCCGGCGATCTCTTCGTGTTCGGCAGGGAATCCCGCCTCGCCTATCACGGCGTCGTCAGGACCCTGCCGGGCACGGACCGCCCTGACATCGGACTGCCGTCAGGGCGGATCAACATCACGCTGCGCGAGTCAGGGCTCTAGCCATGCCGGAAGGCGACGTTGTCTGGCGGACGGCGCGGCAGCTTCAGGCCGCGCTAGCCGGGCGCGTCCTGACGCGCAGCGACTTCCGCGTTCCCGGGTACGCCACCACCGACCTGACCGGGAGGACGGTCACCGAGACCGTGTCGCGCGGCAAGCACCTGCTGACCAGGACGGAAGGCAACGTCACCGTTCATACGCACCTGCGGATGGACGGATCGTGGCGGATCTCGCGGGCCGGAGGTTACCCGCCGAGGGATCACCGGATACGGCTGGTGCTGGCCAACGACGAATGGCAGGCCGCCGGGTTCCGGCTCGGCGTGGTCGAAGTGCTGCGGACCGACCGCGAGGAGCGGGCGGTCGGGCATCTCGGACCCGATCTGCTCGGACCGGACTGGGACGCGGACGAGGCCGTGCGCCGGCTGATGGCCAAGCCTGACCGGCCGATCGCCGAGGCGCTGCTCGATCAGTCCAGCCTGGCAGGCATCGGGAACCTCTACAAGGCCGAGGTCTTGTTCCTGCGCGGGGTAAACCCGCGGCGCCAGGTCGGCGACTCGGGCGATCTAGGCGCGATCGTCGAACTGGCCAGGCAGCTTCTCGAAGCGAACAAAGATCGAGTGGGTCAGGTGACCACGGGCAATCCGGCCCGTGGCCAGGAGACCTGGGTGTACGGGAGGGCAGGACGGCCCTGCCGCCGCTGCTCGGGCAAGATCCTTTCGGAAGGTTACAGCGGTTATGGCACTGCCACGGGCGAGCGCATCACCTTCTGGTGTCCCTCCTGCCAGCCTTGAGCGTTTCGTCCTCGCCAATACCACCGCAGGCGTCGTGCCCTTCGTTCCTGAGGTGCGGCTTTACCTGGGCGATGACGCGATCGCTATCTGGGAACGTACCGAGGCGGCGGCAGGGGATAAAGACAGGCAGCCGCCGTTCTGGGCGTTCCCCTGGGCCGGCGGGCAGGCACTGGCCAGGTACGTGCTCGACCACAGGGAGATCGTGGCCGGCCGGGCGGTGCTTGACCTCGGCTCGGGTTCAGGCCTGACCGCGGTCGCCGCCGCGGTCGCCGGCGCCAGCAGGGTGCTCGCCAGCGAGGTCGACGAGTTCGCGATCGCCGCGATCGGGCTGAACGCCGCACTCAACGGCGTGGGGGCCGAGACGACCGGTGACGTGCTCGACGGCGAGGCCGCCGGATTCGACGTCGTGCTGGCGGCCGACATCTGGTATCAGCGGGACCTGGCCGCGCGGGCGCTCGGCTTGCTGCGGCGGGTCGCCGTACGGGGCGGAACGGTGCTGGCTGGTGATCTTGGCCGGGCCTTCCTGCCTCGCGAGGAACTGCGTGAACTGGCCGCTTACGAAGTCCCTGTGGCGGCCGACCTGGAAAGCGCTCCGACCAGGCGAGCCGCGGTGCTGACATTGCGATGACTCATCTTCGGCCAGGACTCAGGAATACGGCGCCGGCCGCGTCATAAGAGCATGACTGCGAAGACAGCAGAGCAGGCCTCCGCTGACCGTTTCGTCAGCGGCCTGTACGAGGCGCATGCACTTGAACTCGTGCGGCTGGCGTTGCTGCTGCTCGGGGACCAGCATTCGGCAGAAGACGTCGTGCAGGACGCCTTTCTCGGCCTGCACAAGGGCCTTGACCGGCTGCGTGACCAGGACAAGGCCCTGCCCTACCTGCGCGCTTGCGTGGTGAACGGGTGCCGGACCTTGCAGCGGAACCGGCGCCGGGCCGCGAACCACGCGGCGGACTGCCCGCCAGCGTGGTCAGCCGAGGCGGCCGCGATCGCGAGCGAGGACCGGCGGGCCGTGCTGGCCGCGGTGGCCTCGCTGCCAGGGCGGGCCAGGGAAGTGCTCGCCTTCCGCTACTTCCTTGACCTGCCGGACGGCGAGATCGCCGCCGCCCTTGGTATCAGCCGGTCAACCGTGTCATCAACGGCCTCGCGCGCTCTCGCCGCGCTGGCGCGCAAGCTAGAGGAGCAGCAATGAACAACAACATCGAAGACCGGCTGCGGTCCGCGTACCGCAGCGCGACCGACACCGTCCGCCCTGGCAGCCTGCGCGGGCTCGACGAGCAGGGCGCCGTCATCTCCTACCCCCTCAGGCACCCGGCCGGGCGTGCGCGGCGGAACTGGCTGGCCGCGCTGACCGCGTCGGCGGCGGTGGCGGCGGTCATCGTCGCGCTCGCTGTCGTCGTGCCAGCTTCCCTGCGGGCCGACCGCGGTGCCGGCGGGCAGGTAGCAGTCGCCAGCGGCAACCCGGCGACCCACTTCCTCGTTGCCCTCAGCGGCAAGACCAGGAAGTACCTCACCGTCCACAGCGTCGCGACCGGAGCCGATCTGCGGTCCGTCGTCGCCGTGACCGCTCACGAGACCTTCACGGCGGTGGCCACCGGCAATGGCCGGACCTACGTCGCTGCCCTGTCGAAGGACGGCTCATGCGGAAGCTGGCTGTACCAGTTCAGGCTCAGCAAGAAGGGCAAGTTCACCGACTTCCGCAAGCTATGGACCGGCCACGTCAATGAGGTTGCAGGGCAACTGGCGATCAGCGAGAACGGCAGGAAACTGGCGTTCGCGGCGACCAGGTGCGTCGCTTCAGCAGGCACCTCTTCGGCCGTGCTCGGCGCGGTCAACCTGGTCAGCGGAACAGCAAAACTCTGGTCGCTGACCGGCCTTGCCCGGTCTGCCTCCGAACTGACCTCGCTTTCTCTCACCTCCACAGGGAGCGTTCTCGCCTACAGCACTGACCACGGCCTTTATACGCTGCCGACGAAGTCAGAGCCGGGAACCGCGCTCCAGCGCAGCCATAAGGTCATCTCGGCCGGCAAGTTCGGCTCGGCATCCACGATCGGCTCGGCCACGATCACTCCGGACGGCCGCGTCATTTACTTCGGCATCAACGCGGGCGGTACGACGAAGGGCCTGTGGACCTTGCGGTCGGTATCCCTTCTGACCGCGAAGCTCGGCGTGCTCGCCACGCTCCCCGGCTACACCACCGACGTCGCCGTCAACCCGACAGCGACCAAGGCGCTCGCCTTCGTGTCCACCGGGCGGATCCAGGACGCCATCACGAGGCCGAGCGACTTGCCCACCCCAACCCCAACCCCGACACCATCGGCGACGATCTACCCGTCAACCGTGGTCAGGTTCGACTTCCCCAAGGGCATCGTCACCATCCAGCCAGGCACGCCATGGAAGACGTCACTCAACCGCTACGTGTGGTAACGCCAGACGGAAAGTCTGGTGGCATCCATGCCACCAGACTTTCCGTCCGCACGCCGTCAGGCCCCGAAGGTCAGGCGTCGCGGCGGACGAACAGGATCAGGCCTCCGATGATCGACGCTGCGGCATAGGCGCAGAAGACGCCGAAGCCGACCCAGGGCGAGAACGGATGCACCCCGACCAGCCCGTTCTGCCAGATATGAGAGCCGGCGAAGAACGGTATCCACTTGTCGAAGTCGGTCTGCCCGAACCAGCCGCTCGGCGGGCTCGGCAGGAAGCCGGCCAGGATCATGACCACGAACAGCAGCCCGATGCTGGTCGAGATCGAGCCGGCCGTGTGCCGCAGCATCGCTCCGATGCCGAAGGCCAGCAAGCCGCACACGGCGAGGAACAGCCCGCCGCCGATCACCGTGCGCAAGACATCGTGGTGCCCGAGCGTGGTGTTGATGTCTTGGGAGGACAAGATGAGCTGACCGAGGAAGAACGCGATGAAGCTGGTCAGCAGGCCGGTTACCAGGGCGACGAAGCCGAAGACGATGGCCTTGGCCGCGTAGAACGTGCCGCGCCTTGGCATGACCGCCAGCGATGTCCTGATCATCCCCGTGGAGTACTCGGACGTTATGGTCAGCGAGCCGAGCACGACGATGACGAGCTGACCGATCAGCAGCCCGAACAGGCTGAGCGAAGCGGCCATCGACCTGATGTTCGCCTCCCGCGCCGCCAGCGCCCCTGGCGGTGCGGGCTGACCGCCTATCGTCACGCCGTGCTTGAGCGCCAGAATCCTTTCCGTGGCACCCCAGGAGAACAGGGCACCGAGGCCGACGCACACGACCAGCATCGCGATCAGCGTCCAGTACGTGGACCTGACCGACCAGATCTTGGTGAACTCCGATCGCACCGTGCCGATGAACCCGGCCCGGCCGCGCGGATGGTGCACGACGGCACCGCCGACCAGTTGCTCGTGAGCCGCTACTGACGTCATCGCTAGTTCACCTTCCCCGAGGCCAGCACATCAGGCCCGCCAGGCATGCCGGCCTGGAATTCCACGCTGCCCGCCGTCAGCTCCATGAACGCCTGCTCAAGCGAGGCGTGCGTGAGCGCGAGCTCATGCAGCCTGACGTTGTGCTCGAAGGCCAGGTCGCCGACCTCTGCCGGGGTCAGCCCGAGCACGACCAGCTTGCCGTCCGCGTCGTCGCGTACGGTGGCTCCGGCCGCCGTGACGGCGGCGGTCAGCTCCGACCGCTGAGGCGTGCTGACCTTGACCGATTGCTGGCTGTTGGCGGCGATGAACTCTGAGATCGTGCTCTGCGCGATCAGCTTGCCCCGGCCGATCACGATCAGGTCATCGGCGGTGTATTCCATTTCTGACATCAGGTGGCTCGAGACGAAGACGGTACGGCCTTCCGCGGCCAGTGCCTTCATCAAGTTCCTTATCCACAAAATTCCCTCGGGGTCCAGCCCGTTGACCGGCTCATCAAACATGAGGATGCTCGGGTCGCCGAGCAGTGCCGCCGCGATGCCGAGACGCTGTCCCATGCCGAGCGAGAAGCCCTTGGTGCGCTTGCGGGCCACGTCGTGCAGGCCAACCAGGTCAAGCACCTCATGAACGCGGCGCTTGGGCAGGTTATTGGTCTGGGCAAGGCACAGCAGGTGGTTGTAGGCGCTTCGCCCGCCGTGAACGGCCTTCGCGTCAAGGAGCGCGCCGACCTCTCGCATCGGCCAGGCGAGCTGGCTCAGGTTCTTGCCGTTCACCTTGACGGTGCCGCCCGTCGGCCGGTCAAGGCCGAGGATCAAGCGCATCGTAGTTGTCTTGCCAGCGCCATTCGGGCCGAGAAAGCCGGTTATCTTGCCCGGCTCGACCTCGAACGACAAGTTGTCCACAGCGACCGTTTCGCCGTATTTCTTGGTGAGGCCTCGTGCCTCAATCATGAGATTGTCCTTTCCTGCCGACTGCAGGCCAGCCTGATCAGTGTGGCCTTCAGCCTGCCTCATCCGCGTCGGCCAGAGGGGCGATCCGCATCAGACCTGAGGCTGATTTTATTTCAGCGCACGGCAAGGTCAGAACGAGGTTTCCAGTACCTTCAGGGCCGGACCAGCGATTTCCGCGTTGACCTGCCCTGCGGACCAGGCCAGCGCGCACAGGGCGCGAAGTCCGTCGACCGGATCTCCGTAGCCGGCCAGTTCGATCGGGTCACCGGGCGAGGGCCGGCTCGCGGTCCAGCCGCCCCAGCTCCGCTCTGACGTGCTGCCTGGCAGTTCGCTGATGACTGGCTGGTCTTGCAGCAGGCCGGACAGGTCCCCTGAGATATACGTCGGCCTCTGCGAGGGCGGCGCGAGCACGGTCTCGCGAGGCGTGCTCACGCCCGTGAGCACGAGCAGGCTGTCGGCACCGCCGCGGAACGCGCCCTCGATGTCGGTGTCCAGGCGGTCGCCGACGACCAGCGGGCGTTTCGCTCCTGTCCGCTCGACGGCCTCCCTGTGCAGCGGCGGCTCTGGCTTGCCCGCCACCTCAGGCGCTACGCCGGTAGCGGAGACGATCACCTGGATCATCGAGCCGTTGCCTGGCTGAAGTCCGCGCGGCGAAGGAATCGTCAGGTCCGCGTTGGAGGCCACGAACAGGGCGCCGTTGCGTACGGCGATCGCGGCCTCGGCGAGCTGGCCGTATCCGATTTCCGGGTTGAACCCCTGCACCACGGCGGCAGGCTTGTCGGCGGCGACAGAGACCGGACGAAGGCCACGGGCACGCAGCGCCATCCGCAGACCCGTCGCCCCGGCCACAAGCACCGCGGAGCCTGGCGGCACCTTGCTGGCGATGAGCGTCGCCGCCGCCTGCGCCGAGGTCACCACGTCATCGGCGGTAGCGGGCACGCCCAGCCTCGTCAGGTGCGCGGCGACGGCTGACGGCGTGCGCGAGGCATTGTTCGTCACGAACGCCAGTCGCATCCCCGCGGCCCGCGCGGCGGCGAGGGCAGGCACAGCTCCTGGTACGGCGCCATGGCCTGTGTAAACAACACCATCGAGGTCAAGGAGAGCGACGTCGTAGCCGGTGCTTATTGGCGGCCTATTGGTCTTGCGGTCACTGGCCATCGGCGAGATTCCTGGCCCTGAGCGTCGCCCGCACGCTGCGCAGGGCCTCGGTGTAGTGGCGCAGGTCCGGGCGCATCGCGGCAGCCAGAGCGAGATGCTCGGCCGCAGCGCTGTGGTCACCGCTGCGAGACAAGGCAAGCCCGAGACCGAATTGCGCGTAGTCGTCCGTGGGGCTGGCGTCCACGATCCGCCGGAAGCTGCCGGCCGCGGCCTCGTAGTGCTTGGTACCGAACTGCGCGCGGCCGAGCGCCTCGAGGATGCTGCGCGACTCTGGCTCGGCAGCCGACGCCCGCTGAAGTAGCTGCGCCGCAGCGGCCGCGCTGCCCTTGTCGAGCAGATCAAGGCCGCGGCGGTACAAATCGTACGTATCGTCAGGCGGACCGCAGTCGGTCGCCGGAGGGCCAGCCTGACGGACTGCCTGTTCTTTGCCAGGCATTCCTGCCTGGCGGGAATCCTTGCCGCCTGTTGATCCTTCTGACATATGTGCAGATCCCTCCGTCATACTCAACGTCGGATGACCAGCCGGTCGCTGGCCTGGAACTGGCGCCGTTCCGAGGCATCCGATACGCGCCTGATCGCGTGAGCGGGCTCGCCCATGTCACCTCTCCACCGTACGACGTCATCTTCCGTGACAGCGAGGACCAGCTCATGGCGGCTGACCCGCACAACGTTGTCCGCCTTATCCTCCCCCGTCCGGTACCTGGCCGGCCAGGAGAGGAGTACGGTGACGCGGCCGCGCTGCTCGGGAAGTGGCTGGCCGAGGGGATCTTGGCCGCCGACCCGGCCCCGGCGCTTTACGTATACGAGCAGGCCGCGGGGGTTTCCGTGCTTCAGCGCGGCCTGATCGGCCGCCTCAGGCTAGTAGAGCCTGAGGCCGGGATCGTGCTGCCGCACGAGGACGTCTCGCCAGGACCCGTACAGGGGCGGCTGCGGCTCATGGAAGCCACCCAGGCCAACCTCGAGCCGATCTTCCTGCTGTACGAGGGAGCCAGAGAGGCGGGTGAACCTGGCTTCCGCGGCGCGGCTAGCCGGATCGCAGGCGCGGTCGCCGCGACCGCACCGCTGGCGGAAACGGTGACCCCTGACGGGCTGCGGCACCGGCTGTGGGCGATCACCGACCACGCTGACCTCGCCGCCATCGCCGCCGACCTGGCGCCCCGCCAGGCACTGATCGCCGACGGACATCACAGGTATGCGGCCTACCTCCAGTTGCGTGCCCGCCGGCACGCCGCCGGGCACGGGCAAGGCCCGTGGGATTACGGCCTGGCGATGCTCGTCGACTCCGGCCTCTATCCGCCGCGAATCGGGGCAATTCACCGGGTGATACCCGGCCTTGACGTGCAGCAG
>Ga0335074_10005018_pt1 | contig 18293 bp, 16 predicted proteins | sample Lox_Sample_23_FD_206715 | JGI IMG/M metagenome (GOLD analysis project Ga0335074, IMG submission 206715) | Soil microbial communities from Loxahatchee National Wildlife Refuge, Florida, United States - Lox_Sample_2.3 | ecosystem: Environmental > Terrestrial > Soil > Wetlands | place: USA... | reverse complement strand
CACCGACTCCGGCGACGCCGCCTCCACCAGCAGGAATCTGGCCGGCCAGCGCGCGGGTGACGAGGGCTGGGATCGCGCGGACCTCGTTTCTGGCGGTGTGATGACGATGAACGCCTACCTGAATCCGCCGGACTTCTCGGGGGCGGGCGTGGTGAACACGGCGGCCTGGCGCGGCGCGCAACTGCCGTCGGCGAACGCGCATGCGACGGCGGCCGGGATCGCCCGCATCTACGCGGCGCTCGCGGCTGGCGGTGCCATCGACGGCGTGCGCGTTGTCGACGCCGGAGCGCTGGCCGCTGCTGTTCAGGAGCAGGTCTACGGAGATGACCTGGTGCTGCGGCGGCCGTCCCGGTTCGGGCTGGGCTTTCAGCTGACGCACCCGGAGCGGCGGTTCGGCAGCGGGGAGCGCTGCTTCGGCCATTTCGGCGCGGGCGGATCCGTCGGATTCTGTGACCCGGACGCCGGGCTGGCGTTCGGCTACGTGACCAACCAGATGGGCCCGCGCTGGCGCAACCCGCGCAACACCGCACTCATGGACGCGTGTTACGCCAGCCTCTGAGCGGCCTGGCGGACTCGGACATCGGCGGCGGGCTACCAGCCGCGGGCGCGCCACTCGGGTACGTGCGGGCGCTCGGTGCCGAGCGTGGTGTCGCCGCCGTGGCCGGGATACACCCAGGTGCCGTCGGGCAGCACTGCGAAGACCCGCTCCTCCAGATCAGTGAGCAGGCTGCCGAAGCGCTCCGGGTCGCGATCGGTGTTACCGGGGCCGCCGGGGAACAGCGAGTCACCGGTGAACAAGTGCGGGCTGCCGGACAGTTCGCCGTTGCCGTCGTAGAGCAGCGCGATGCTGCCCGGCGTGTGGCCGCGCAGGTGGATCACTGACAGCGTGGCGGTGCCGACGTGCACCGTGTCGCCGTGCTGGACCGGCCGGGTGACCGGAATCGGCAGGCCGGGGGCGTCCTCCGGATGCGCGACTGTGGCCGCGCCGGTGGCCTGCTGTACCTCGCGCAGTGCCGCGTGGTGGTCGAAGTGCTGATGTGTGGTGATGATCGTGGCCAGTGGCATGTCGCCGATCAGCCCGAGCAGCGTCCCGGCGTCGTTCGCCGCGTCGATGAGAGCAATCTCGCCGGTCTGCGTGTCGCGCAGCAGGTAGGCGTTGTTGTCCATCGGGCCGACCGCCACCTTGGTGATGGTGAGCCCGGGCAGTTCCCTGGTATCCGCGGCACCGCCGACGGCTACGTTCCCGGTGTAGCTCATGCTCTCCTCATCTCACGTCGATCCCACATCACTACCACGGCCCCGCGCCGGCCGAGATGGCGGGAGCGCGCAACCCGGAGTGGGCCACCGGGCAATTACAGACGGAAGGAGGGTCGGTGACGATCGATACGCAGGCCAGCGACGCGGACCTGATCGCCCGGTCGCTGGCGGAACCCGACCTGTTCACGGCAGTGTTCGACCGGCACTCTGCCGAGGTCCTGCGGTATGTGTACGCACGGCTCGGTCCGGAGCTCGCCGAGGACGTGACCGCCGAGACGTTCCTTGCTGCATTCCAGGGACGCGCCAGGTACGACGGCACCTGGCCTGACGCCCGCCCCTGGCTGTACGGCATCGCGGTGCGGCAGATCCGGAGGCACCGGCGGGTCGAGGCGAGGCGGATGCGCCTGCTGCACTCAGCGCTCGCCGACGTGCCGGCCGAGGATCACAGCGACCGGGTGGCGGAGCAGGTGGCGGCCGAACGGCTCGGGCCAAGGCTGGCCGTGGTCGTGGCAGCGCTGCCGCACCAGGACCGGGAACTGCTGCTGCTGGTTGCGTGGGCCGAGCTGAGCTACGCGGAGGCGGCGGCGGCCCTCGGGACGACGACCGGCGCGGTAAAGGCCCGGCTACACCGCCTCAGAGTGCGGATGCGCCAGGAACTTGGCGGCGAGAATCCGATGAGCCAGGAGAAGGACGATGACTGAAATCGACATGCTCCGCCAGGTCCGCCCCGTGCCGGCGCCAGCCGAGCTGGAGGCGATACAGAGAGCGGCACGGGGGCGGTTCGTGGCGGGGACACGATCACGGCGCGGACGTCAGCGGTGGCGGCTGCCGGCGCTGGCTGGCGGTCTTACTGCCGCGGCGGCGGCCACTGCGGCGATTGCGCTGGTTCTCAGCAGCGGTCCGGCGGCAGTGCCCGGCCAGCAGGCAACGGCCGGGCACGCCGGGTCAGTCGTCACCGCGGCCTGGACCGTACGCCAGAGTTCCGACGGAACGGTGACCATCTACCTGCGGCAGTACGCCAACCCCGGCGCGCTGCAGCAGACGCTCCGGGCCGACGGCATCAACGCCATCGTCCGCCCGGTCCCGGTGACCTTCCAGACGATTCCGCTTCCCCGGCCCGCGACCTTGGCGGGCCCCAAGAAGCGGCCGTTGCGCATACCGCGTCCGGTCTGCATGTACGCCGGTACTAACAACGCGCCGCCGGCAGTGCAGCAGGCCGTCGTGATCATCGGCAGGCAAGCCCTGCCGGCGCGCTTCATCATCCACCCGGCCGCGATGCCGCCGGGATCGGCCCTGTTCCTGGCGTTCATGAGCGGCGTGCCGCGGTCGTTCAAAAACGACAATACGGGCGTTATGGCCCTGATACCGGTCGTGCTGAACAACGACACGCTGCCTGCGTGCGTGCCAGTCCGCAAGGCGTCGTCCCCCGTCACGCCCAAGCCGGGGGCCTCCTTCACGCCCACGGCGTCGTAGGCGAAGCTCTCAAGCGTGCTCTTCCAAGCCAGCGGCGGGAATCTGATCGACCTGGTGCGGTGTTGTAGCAAGGTCGCCGGGGCAGAGGCGAGCGGTCGCGAGTAAGCCCCCTGTTTTGTCAGACCCCCCGGTTACCATGACTTGGCGGTGCTGCGTTTGCGTGGCTGTCCGTCCATACCGGGAGAACTGGGTCCAAAGTGGCAGATCGCCTTGTCGTCCGTGGTGCGCGCGAGCACAACCTGAAGGATGTCTCGCTCGACTTGCCGCGCGATGCCATGATCGTGTTCACCGGGTTGTCCGGGTCCGGGAAGTCGAGCCTTGCTTTCGACACCATCTTTGCCGAGGGCCAGCGGCGGTACGTGGAGTCGCTGTCGGCGTACGCGCGGCAGTTCCTCGGCCAGATGGACAAGCCAGATGTCGACTTCATCGACGGGCTGTCGCCCGCAGTTTCCATTGACCAGAAGGCGGCCGGCCGGAACCCGCGCTCCACCGTGGGCACGATCACCGAGGTCTACGACTACCTGCGGCTGCTGTTCGCCCGCGTGGGCAAGCCGCACTGCCCGGTCTGCGGACGCCCGATCGCGCGCCAGACACCGCAGCAGATCGTGGACCGGGTGCTCGAGCTTCCGGAGGGCACCAGGTTCCAGGTCCTGGCACCGGTGATCCGCGGGCGCAAGGGCGAGTACACCGAGATGCTGCGCGACCTGCAGACCAAGGGCTACTCGCGGGCGCGAGTCGACGGCACGATCATCCGGCTGGACACGGCGGTATCCGGTGAGCTGCCGACACTGAAGAAGTACGAGAAGCACACCATCGAGGTCGTGGTCGACCGGCTGGACGTCAAGGAGTCCGCCCGCCGGCGGCTGACCGACTCGGTCGAGACGGCCCTCGGGCTGGCGAGTGGCGTCGTCGTCCTCGACTTCGTCGACCTGCCTGAAGACGACCCGAACCGTGAGCGGATGTTCTCCGAGCACCTGGCGTGCATGTACGACGATCTGTCGTTCGACGAGATGGAGCCGCGGTCGTTCTCGTTCAACTCGCCGTGGGGCGCCTGCCCCGACTGCACCGGCCTGGGCACGAAGATGGAGGTCGACCCGGAGCTCGTCGTCTCGGATCCGGAGCGGACGCTCGCAGACGGCGCTGTCTCGGTCTGGAGCGCCGGGCACGTCAGTGACTATTTCGTACGGCTGATCGACGCGCTCGGCGACGCACTCGGATTCAAGAGCAGCACGACGTGGGAGCGGCTGCCGGCCAAGGCGCAGAAGGCACTGCTGTACGGCTACGACAAGCAGGTGCACGTCCGGTACAAGAACCGGTTCGGCCGGGAGCGCTCGTACTACACGAACTTCGAGGGTGCCATCCCCTACATCGAGCGGCGGCACTCCGAGGCGGACAGTGACTACAGCCGGGAGCGGTTCGCCGAGTACATGCGCGAGGTGCCGTGCCCGTCCTGCCACGGTGCCCGGCTCAAGCCGGTCTCGCTGGCCGTGATGGTCGACGAGCGATCGATTGCCGATTACTGTGCGCTGCCCATCGGCGAGCTTGCCAAGCTGCTGCTGACCCTGGAGCTTTCGGACCGCGACATGCAGATCGCCGGCCGCATCCTCAAGGAGGTCAACGCACGGCTCGGGTTCCTCCTCGACGTCGGCCTCGACTACCTGACGCTCGACCGGGCATCCGCCACGCTGGCCGGGGGCGAGGCCCAGCGGATCAGGCTCGCCACGCAGATCGGCTCCGGGCTGGTCGGTGTCCTCTACGTGCTGGACGAGCCGTCCATCGGACTCCACCAGCGGGACAACCACCGCTTGCTGGAGACTCTGCTCCGGCTCCGCGACCTGGGCAACACGCTGATCGTCGTCGAGCACGACGAGGACACCATCCGGGCGGCTGACTGGATCGTGGACATTGGCCCCCGGGCAGGAGAGCACGGCGGAAACGTGGTCGTGTCCGGCCCGCTTCAGGATCTGCTTGACAGTCAGGAGTCAGTCACCGGCGCGTACCTGACGGGCCGCGAGAGCATCGCGGTTCCGGCCCTGCGGCGCAAGCGCACCAAAGGCCGCGAGGTCGTGGTCAAGGGAGCCGCGGCGCACAACCTCAAGGGCATCGATGTCGCGTTCCCGCTTGGCTTGTTCGTCGCGGTGACCGGGGTGTCCGGCTCGGGCAAGTCGACGCTCGTGAACGACATCCTGTACAACTCGCTGGCGCGCGAGCTGCACGGCACCCGGGTCGTGCCGGGCAAGCACGCCAGAGTGACCGGGATGCAGAACCTGGACAAGGTCGTGCACGTCGACCAGGGCCCGATCGGGCGCACGCCGCGGTCGAACCCGGCCACCTATACGGGTGTGTTCGACAGCGTCCGCAAGCTGTTCGCGCAGACGACCGAGGCCAAGGTGCGCGGCTACCAGCCGGGCAGGTTCTCCTTCAACGTCAAGGGTGGCCGGTGCGAGGCTTGTTCCGGCGACGGCACTATCAAGATCGAGATGCAGTTCCTGCCAGACGTCTACGTGCCGTGCGAGGTCTGCCATGGCGCCCGGTACAACACCGACACTCTCCAGGTGCACTACAAGGGCAAGACCATCGCCGATGTGCTGGAGATGCCGATCGAGGAGGCGGCCGAGTTCTTCGAGCCGGTCCCGTCGATTCACCGCCACCTCAAGACGCTGGTCGACGTCGGCCTCGGGTACGTGCGGCTCGGCCAGCCGGCGCCGACCTTGTCCGGTGGCGAGGCCCAGCGGGTGAAGCTGGCCTCCGAGCTGCAGCGCCGGTCCACCGGCCGGACGATCTACGTGCTCGACGAGCCGACGACGGGTCTGCACTTCGACGACATCCGCAAGCTACTCGGCGTGCTCGGACGGCTCGTCGACGCTGGCAACACCGTCATCGTGATCGAGCACAACCTCGACGTCATCAAGACGGCGGACTGGATCATCGACCTTGGTCCCGACGGCGGTTCGCGCGGCGGGTACGTGGTCGCGACCGGCACGCCCGAGGACATCGCGAAGGTCGAGGAGAGCTACACCGGCCAGTTCCTGGCCAAGATGCTCGGCGGCTGAGGTAGCTGACCCGGCGAGCTTTCGCCGCGATCGATGACCGAGCTGTGATCTGGCCATGCCTACCATCGTGCGGGTGAGACGGACGATCGGCGGGGCGCTCGGTATCGCGATTCTGGCGCTTGCCGCGGCCGGGTGCTCCGGACAGCCAGCGGCGCCCGCGTCTGCCGGACACGGCCGGCCGCTGCCGGCATCTTCCCTCCCGCCACCCGTCCATCCGGTTGCGCATCCGGCGGGAGTAGTCACCCGCACGCAGCCGCGCTGCTCGACGGCAACGCAGGTGGCGCCGCGGCTGCCGCCCGTGACGATCAGCATGTCCGGGACCCCGCTGAACCCGTTTGACGTCGTGGTGGCGCCCGGTAACCGGTGGGCGTTCGTCTCGCTGACCGGAGCTAACGCCATCGAGGTGCTCCGCGTTGAGTCTTCCGGCGGAGTCTCGCCGGTCCGCCGGATATCACTGCCGGTCGGGCCGCTCGGCGAGACGCTCACCCCGAACGGCCGCTACCTGCTGGCTGCCGACGGCGCCGGCGGTGCCGAAGTCGTCAGCGTCGCCGCGGCCGAGAGCGGGGTGCGCCACCCGGTCCTCGGTGACCTGACCAGCTACGAGGGCCTCGGCGCGATCTCGGTGACCGTTTCGCCAGACGGCCGGTTCGCGTTCGTCGTGCTCGAGGACTCCGCTGAGATCGCCGTTTTCAATCTCGGCCGGGCTATCGCCGCCCATCTGGCACCAGGTGTCGGCTACCTCGGTGCCGTGTCGGTCGGGCCGACGCCAACTGAGGTGGCGTTCTCCCCGGACGGGCGCTGGCTGTACGCGACGAGCGAAGGCACGGCCCTGAACGTGCCCGGCACGCTCGAGCTGATCAGCGCTGCCCGAGCCGAGTCCGAGCCGTCGGACGTCGTCGTCCGCTCCGTTCGGGCTGGCTGCAATCCAGTGCGTGTGCTGGTCGCCCCGGACGGCGTGCTCTGGGTAACCGCACGAGCAAGTGACGCGGTGCTGGCCTTCTCGGCAGTCCGGCTTCAGGCGGGCACGAAGGGCCCGCTGCTCGCAGTCGTGCGTGTGGGCAGCGCCCCGGTCGACCTTGCGCTTGCAGGCAGTCGGCTCGTGGTAACCGACTCAGACAGGTTCGACGTACCGGGCGGTGCTGCCAGCCTCGCCGTGATCGATGCCACGGCTGCCCTGGCGGGCCGGCCTGCGCTGCTCGGCTATCTTCCGGCGGGCGGCTTCCCGCGCCAGATCACGGCCGAGCCGCAGGGGCCCGACCTGCTGGTCACGAACTACTCCTCCAGCCAGCTGGAGACGGTCCGGGTCGCGGACCTCCCGTAGGCCGCCCGGTACGCTGCCGGAATGGCGAGCAGCAGGAAGGCAGCATCTACGGCAGCCGCGCCCGCGGCTGTCCGCAGTGGCTCGGTCGAGATCCCGACTGGCGCCGGACCCGCGCGGGTGGCGGTGGACTGGCCGGAGGCGGCCACGTTTCTGGTCCTGATGACACACGGGGCAGGCGGGGGCGTCGACACCCGCGATGTGCTGGCGGTCAGGGACGCGGCGCTGGCCAGGGGCGGCCTGGTCGCCCGGGTGCTGCAGCCCTACCGGGTCCGCGGTGCTCGCGCGCCTGGTGCGCCGGGACCGCAGGACGCCGCCTGGCTCGAGGTCGTCGCCGCGCTACGGGCGGAGCAGCGAGGTCTGCCGCTGGTGCAGGGCGGGCGGAGTAACGGCGCGCGAGTGGCGTGCCGCACTGCCGAGCAGGCCGGAGCCGTAGGGGTCATTGCGCTGGCATTCCCGCTGCATCCGCCGGGACGGCCGGAGCAGAGCCGGGCCGACGAGCTGCGCCATGCGGGAACGCGGGTGCTTGTCGTCAACGGCGAGCGTGACCCGTTCGGCATTCCGGCTGCCCGGGACGCGGAGCGCGTTGTGGTCCTGCCGGGGGAGACGCACTCCCTGAGCAAGAACCCGGCCGCTGTGGGTGGCGCGGTCGGTATGTGGCTCGACGAGCTCTTCGGAGGCAGCTAGCGGCGGAGTCAGCTGGGGCGACGGCAGGAGTGCCGTCGGGGTCAGGCGGCTGAGCTGCGGGAGCTTCCTGCGGTCGCGTCAGTGGTGACGGCGCAGGGTGTCAGGTCGGTGGGGCGGTGGGGGGCGATAGCGGCGCCGCCGGGAAGGAGCTCCCCGGTGTCTTCGAAAATGACGATGCCATTACAAAGCAGGCTCCAGCCCTGCTCCGGGTGAGCGACGACGGTGCGGGCCGCCTCGCGGTCCGGCCCACTAGGGTCCGGACACCGTGGCGTGTGCGGGCACATAAGCGTGCCTCCTGAGTTCCGAGTGTTGTGTTGATCACACCCTACTGTGCCAGCGCAGTACCTAAACACGTCATGGCCCGTTGTGACTGTTTTCCACGCCGCACTTTGTAGGTTTCATGTAGTCAGCTTTACGCAGGCCACCATTGCCCGCACGGCTGACTGCATAGTGTGACGGGCCAGCACGAACTAACTACAGGTAAAACGCCGGGATCAGGCCGGGTACTTCCCGCCCGCCAGAGATACTCGCGGCTGCCGGGCGGAAAGCGATGCGCGCCCACCCAGGCAGCCCCTGCTGGCTCAGGTGGGCCGTGCTGGCTTCAGGCGGGCCCTGCGGCTCAGGGCGGCCTATGCCCCCTCAGGCGTGGCCGGTAGCCGGCAATTCCGCGATCTCCACGCCCAGTGCCTGAGTCTCGGGCCGGGCCGGGAAGCCAGTCAGGCGGTGGGTCTCGCGCATCGTGAGCAGCCGCTCGGCCTCGCTGGTCCAGCGGTGCACAGCCGGGGTGGCCTTCGCCTTGCGGTGGTAGATCCGGTCGTCGTAGCCACGCGGGCCGATCTCGGCGCGCTGGGCCGCGTAGGCAGCCCTGGTCACGTCGGTCAGCGCCAGGTCTAGGTCCTGGGCCAGCGGATACTGCACGCTGACTGCGGCGCGAGTGGCCTCCGCGTGGCGGAACTCCCGCTCAGCAGCCTGAGCGCGAGCGAGAAGCTCGTCGAAACTGGCGGCCAGCGCCACGTCTGCGAGGTAGTTGGCTTCGGCAGCTGCGCTGACCTTGACGCGACCCGTTTTCACGCGGATTAGTTTAGCGATACCAGGCCACAGCGCACGCGCCGGCCGAGCGCTCAGGATACGGGCGCCCGGAATGGGGAGGCGCGGAATGCGTACGACAGAGCAGGGGCGCTCGGCGGGCGAAGCAGTGGGTATCCGGCCACCGCCCGGCCGGGGGCAGGATGAGGGCGTGGCCAGCGGCGCTCTGCATCAGGTCGCCAGGCACCACTCGCCAACGGCCGGAATGCAATTGGGCTTCCGTCCGCCGGGTATTTCGAGGGCAACTAGTGCAGCGATCGCGACTACAAAGCCGGCGATCGTTATCGACCGGATACTCACTGCGTTATCGCCGCGTTATCCCCGCTTTACATGGGCGAGGCGGCCAGCAGCCCGATAACGATTCCCGCACATTTTCCGGAGCGCGGCGAGTTCAGCGGATCGATCACGCTGGCAGAGGCGGCATGCGACGGCCGAGGGCAGCCCCTGGCGGCCGAAGCGGGCATCTTACGTGTTGTGACGTCAGCGCCGACTGGACATCTGTCGCCCGGAGCGGCCGCGATGTCAGGCCAGGCTCTCCTGCCAGCTGGTGTGGAGGGAGGAGTACTCGCCCGCTGTCTCGAGCAGTTCGTCGGGCGAGCCGTCCTCGGTAATCCGGCCGTGATCGAGCACGAGAACGCGGTCCGCGATCGCCACCGTGGACAGCCGGTGCGCGATGATCATGGCGGTCCGGCCGGACAGGATCGTCAGCAGCGCTTCCTGCACGAGCCGCTCGCTCGGGATGTCCAGCAGCGAGGTCGCCTCGTCCAGCACGAGCACGGCCGGCGCGGCCAGGAACGCCCGGGCGAACGAGATGAGCTGCCGCTGCCCGGCGGACAGGCGGCCGCCGCTCTTGCCGACCTGCTCGTCGTAACCCTGCGGCAGCTCGGCGATGAACTGGTGTGCCCCGATGGCCGTCGCGGCCGCGACGATCTCGGTCCGGGTCGCGCCCGGCTTGCCCAGCTCGATGTTGTCCGCGATCGACCCGGTGAACAGGAAGTTCTCCTGCGTGATCAACACGACCTCGTGCCGCAGCGCTTTGTCGGAGAGCTGGCGGACGTCGACGCCGTCGAGCCGGATACTTCCCTCCAGCGGGTCGTACATCCGGGCTAGCAGCCGGGCGATGGTCGTCTTGCCCGCCCCAGTCGCCCCCACAAGCGCCACCGTCTGGCCCGCCGGAATGGTGAGGTTGAGGTCAGGCAGGACTGTCGACTTCCGGTAGCCGAAGGTGACTGAGTCGAAGCGAACCTCGCGGCCGGTGGCATCCGGGCTTGCCGAGGCGGGCAGCTGAACCGGATGCTCCGGCTCGGGCACGGCCGGGTCCTCGTCAAGCACGCCCGAGATCTTCTCCAGCGCTGCGCCTGCCGACTGGAACGCGCTGTAGAACTGGGACAAGTCGATCAGCGGGTCGAAGAAGCGCTGCAGGTACAGCAGGAAGGTGACCAGCACGCCGACCTGCATCTGATGGTCGATGACCCGGAAGCCGCCGTACAGCAGCACAGCGCCGATGGCGACGTTGCCGACCAGCGTGACACCAGGGAAGTAGATGGCCAGCAGGCGCTGCGAGCGCAGGTTGGCTGCGGCGTTGGCCTCGTTGAGCTCGTCGAAGATCTCCTCATTGCGGCCCTCGCGCCGGAATGCCTGCACCGCCCGGATGCCGCCGAACGTCTCGACGAACTGGACGATGACATGGGCGATCCTGGTCCGGGTCTGCCGGTAGGCGATCGCTGACTCGCGCCGGAACCAGATGGACAGCCAGATGAGCGGCGGGAATCCGGCCATGACCACGAGCGCGAGCCGCCAGTCGAGCAGCAGCATGCCGCCGCCGACGAGCAGGAGCGACAGCACCGCCGATACCAGCGAGGCCAGGCTCTCGTCGAACATGTCCGAGATCGAGTCCATGTCGGAGACCTGGCGGGAGATCACCCGCCCGGAGGTGTAGGACTCGTGGAACGAAATCGGCAGCGCCTGGAAATGGGCGAACAGCCGGCGGCGCAGCTCGAGCACCACATGGCCGCCGAGCCGCCCGATCCCGGCGATGTACGACCGCGTGGTCACCGCCTGCACGGCGACCGACACGGCGAAGGCGATGATGACGAAGGAAATCGGCCCGGCGTCGTGGGTCCGGGTGAGCTGCGGGATGTCGTCGATGCCGACGCCGATGAGCCAGGGTCCGACCAGCGCAGCCAGCTGAGCTGCCACAATCAGCAGGAAGATCGTGACGACAAGCCGCCGGTAGGGCCCGAGCAGGTCGGCGAGCAGCCGCCGGGACCGGCGTCGCAGCAGCGTGCCGAGCTTGCCGCTGATCTCGTCTTCCTGCTCGGAGGCGACGCCCCGCCAGGCCTCAGCCGGTGCCGCGGTCATCGCCGTGCTCCTGCCGTGACGCCCGGTGCAGCGCGGCCGTCGTCGTCGGTATCGCCGAGCGGGTCGGCGCTCATCAGCGCGCGGTAGGCCGGCTCGGTGGCGAGCAGCTCCGAGTGCGTGCCGACGGCCGCGATGACGCCGCCGCGCAGCAGCGCCACGCGGTCGGCGAGCAGAACGGTGGACGGCCGGTGCGCGACGACCAGCGCGGTCGAGGTCGTCAGCACCTGGGCGAGCGCCGCCGTGACCTTGGCCTCGGTGTGCACGTCCAGCGCGGACAGCGGGTCGTCCAGCAGCAGCACCTGAGGCTTGGCCAGGATGGCCCGGGCAAGGGCAACGCGCTGGCGCTGCCCGCCGGACAGGGCCATGCCCTGCTCGCCGATCCGGGTATCAAGACCCCACGGCAGGTCGGCGACGAACTCCGCCTGCGCGGCGTCGAGTGCGGCGAGCACGTCCTCTTCGGCGGCACCCTGGACGCCGAAGGCGACGTTCTCCCGCACGCTCGCCGAGAACAGCGTCGGGTCCTCGAACGCGCAGCCGACCCGGCTGCGCAGCTCTGCCAGCGGCAGCTCGCGGACATCGGTGCCGTCCAGCGTGATGCGGCCGCCGGTGACGTCGGCCAGGCGCGGCACCAGGTACAGCAGAGTGGTCTTGCCGGATCCGGTTGCGCCGACCAGCGCCACGGTCTCGCCCGGCGTGAGCTCCAGGCTGACACCGCGCAGCACCGGCGAGGCAGCCTCCGGATACACGAAGGAAACGTGGTCGAATACCAGCCTGCCTGCGCTGCGCCGGACGGCCGGAAGTGCGCGGGCGCCCTGGGCGCCGGCTGTCGTCAGTTCGGCTGCGGCCGTGGTGGCGGCGGCTGCGGACCGGGCAGCAACCTCCCTGTCGGCCGCGCGGCCGGTCTTCCAGCGGCCAGCCGTCAGGCCAGGGCGGCCGGCGGCGCCTCGGACGTTGTCACTGGGGTCGGCGATCGTCGGCTCGGTATCGAAGATCTCGTAGATCCGCTGGGCGGCCGTCGCCGCCTCCTGGCCGGTGGCGATGATGAATCCCATGGCCTCGACCGGCCAGACCAGCAGCAGCGTGAGCGTGACGAAGGCGACGAGGCCGCCGAGGCTGAGCTCGTGGCGGCTGACCGCCAGCGCGCCGAGCAAGAGCAGCAGGCCGATGACGGCGTTCGGCACGACGTCGAGTCCCGCCCAGAAAGTGCCGCGTAGCCGGGCCTTGTCGACCTGAGTGCGGTAGACGAGGCGGGCCTGCGCGAAGTGCCGCGCGCCGGCCTCGTCGCGGCGCCCGAGCGATTTCAGAACCCGGATGCCGGTGGCCGCTTCCTCCACGTAGGTCGCCAGGTCACCCTGCTGGTCCTGAGAGAGCCGGGACAGCACCCGATAGCGCTTCTCAAACCGCAGGCAGAGCGCGGCGACAGGGGTGAACAGCACCGCGGTAAGCAGCCCGAGCCACCAGTTCATCCGGATCAGGAGGAAGACGATCAGCAGGAAGGTCCAGATGTTGGTGATGAAGAACACCACGCCGAACCCCGCGAACCGCCGGATCGTCGACAGGTCGTTGATCGCCCGGGAGAGGAGCTGGCCGGACTGCCAGGACTCGTGGAAGGCGGGCTCGAGCCGCTGCAGGTGATGGTAGAGATCGTCGCGGATGGTCTTCTCGACGCCGACCACGGCGCTCGATACCGTCCAGCGGCGGAAGAAGTTCAGACCCGCCTGGATCGTGCCGAGGCCTATAGCGGCCAGGCTCAGCGGCAGCAGCTCCGACCGCACGCCCTGCACCACGACGCGGTCGATGACCGACTTGGTGATGAGGGGGATGGCGATTTCCGAGCTCACCGCCAGGACGGCGGCTGAGATCATCAGGAACAGGACGAGGTAGTACGGCCGCATGTACTCACGCATGCGCCACAGTGCCTGCGCGGGCGTCTGAACCTGAGCAGGCTTCAGCACAACCTCAGCCTGCCGATCCTGGGCATGCGGCGGCTGAGTTGCTGGCTTCGGGGGCACTGTTCCTACGCTAACTGGGAGCTGGCTGTGCTGTCACCAGAGTTTTCCTCCGGGCGGAAGCGTCGTTGGTCACATTCGGCGCACCGCGAGCCAGGTCGGGCCGGTCAGCCGGTTTGGCTGCCGTACGCCTCCGGGACATGTGCCGGCTCCGGCGCGGCCGGCCATCTGTCGCGATCTGCCGGATAGTACGCAGGGTGGCGGAGAGACGGGTATCTCTGGCACTCTGGCGAGACGACGGCGCGCGTTTGCGCCGGAGTTGGCTTGGAGGGGGCCAGTGGAGCGCACCGGAACCCGGGGAATAGCTGCGCCGCTGCGAGAGCCTGTTCCGGTTTTACGAGCCTACGAGGCAGGGGTCGCGGCGGTCTGCGAACTCGCTGCCGCGTTTGACGACCTGACGTGGGGGAGGCAGACGCCGTGCCCCGAGTGGCGCGCAGCAGAGCTCGCCGGGCATCTACGGTGTGTCGCCGACGACTTCCACGAGTACCTGGATGACGCGCCGGTGAGCCGTTACGCCCGGCTGATGGCCGCCGGTGTCCATCCGGACACGCTGGCGCGCAAGCTTGCCCGGCAGAACGCCGCGGAATTGGCCGCCCTGCTGGAGGCGCCGCCGGCCGAGCACATCGCCGCGTTCGCGGCGACCGCTCGCAGCTACGCCGGCCGCCTGAGCGCTGTCTGGGACCTGCCGCACCACCAGTACCGGGATACGGTGGTGACCGTCGGGGGGATGGCCGGAGCTGCCTGCGCGGAGTGGCACCTGCACGCGTGGGATCTGGCGCGAGCGCTCGGCAGTGACTACCGGCCCGCTGACCCGGCCGCCGTCCTGGCCGGCTGGTGCGCCGGGATGCCGCACCGCCCGGTGCCTGCCACGTCGCTGGGCGCCAGGGCAGTGCGTCATCATGATCCCTGGCATTCTGTGCTCGCGGCATCCGGACGGCTGCGGACGGGTCGCGCCGACCGCGCCATCCGGTCGGCGCGGGCGGTGTGGCCGTCGCGACGGCGCCACGCGCGAAGGGACTGACTGCTTGAAGCTGAACGTGGAGGCGGTGCGGGCCTGCTACCCCGTGCTGGCCGATGGTTACGCCTACCTGGACGGAGCGGCCGGCACGCAGGTCCCGTCGAGCGTGATCAGCGCCATGAGCCGAGCGCAGGCGACGGGCCTCGGCAACGTCGGCGGCGTCTTCCCGGCAAGCCGCCGGTCGGACGCGATCGTGGCGGCCTGCCGGCTGGCCGTCGCGGCCCTGACCGGCGGCGACCCGGATGGCGTCGTGCTCGGGCCGAACATGACGACACTCACGTACCGGATGGCCGGGGCACTGGCGAAGACCTGGAAGCCGGGCGACGAGATCGTGGTGTCCCGGCTCGACCACGACGCCAACGTCCGGCCCTGGTTGCAGGCAGCCGAGCGGGCGGGCGCCACAGTGCGCTGGGCTTCGGTCGACCCGGCAACTGGCGAGCTCCCGGCCGGGCAGTACCGCGACCTCATCTCCCCGCGCACGCGTCTCGTGGCAGTGAGCGCGGCCAGCAACATCATCGGGACCCGCCCGGACGTCGCCGCGATTACCTCGATGGCCCGCGATGCCGGTGCGCTCAGCTATGTCGACGGGGTGCACGCCACACCGCACGTTCCCGTCGATGTTCATGTTCTCGGCGCGGACTTCTACGCGACGAGCGCGTATAAGTGGTCAGGCCCCCACGTTGGCGCCGTCGTCGCCGATCCGGGAGTGCTGTCCGGGCTGCGGCCGGACAAGCTGAGGCCGTCGCCGGACGAGGTGCCCGAGCGGTTCGAGCTTGGCACGGCTGCGTTCGCGAGCCTGGCTGGCGTCACCGCCGCGGTGCTGCACCTGGCCTCGCTGACCGAGCTTACCGAGGAGGCCGGGACGAGCGGCGGGCCGGACGCTGACGTGGCTGAGGTGGATGCTGCCAGCCTGCGCGGACGCGTGCTCGCGTCGATGACGGCTGTGCACCAGTACGAGCAGGAGCTGTTCGGCGTCCTGCTTGCCGGGCTGGACAGCATGGCGCACGTACACCTCTACGGCCGGGCGGCTCACCGGACGGCGACTGCTTACTTCACTGTCGACGGCCGGACTCCGCTGCAGGTGGCGGAGCACCTGTCGACCCGAAGGATCAATGTCTGGAACGGGCACAACTACGCGTGGGAGCTCGCCGGGGCGCTCGGCATCCGGGACTCCGGCAGCGCCGTCCGGGCCGGCCTCGTGCACTACAACAACGCGGCTGAGGTCGAGCGGCTGCTTACGGCCGTGGCCGAGCTCGCTGCCTGACGGACATTCCCGCGGCCCGGGAAGAGCGGGTAAGCCCCCCGGCATGGGGAAGGGATGACGTGTCCGTGACACAACGTTACGGCTTCGTGTCGTTTTGCCACCAAAACGGGGGGAGAGTCATGGGACTTCTCGATGACGTCACAGCCAAGCTCGGTGGTAAGGAAGGCCAGGAAGGCGGGCTCGCCTCGCTGCAGAAGCTCTTCGACTCCCACGGCGGGCTGCAGGGCATGACCTCGAAGCTCACCAGCAACGGCCTGGGCAAGCAGGTCCAGTCCTGGGTCGGGACTGGCGACAACCAGCCCGTTTCCGGGTCGCAGGTGCAGCGGGCCATGGACCCGAACGAGCTTCACCACATGGCCCAGAAGGCTGGCATGTCTGACCAGGAGGCCAGCGAGAAGGTGGCCCAGGCACTGCCGGAAATGGTGAACAAGGCGACGCCGGAAGGCCAGATCCCGGACAACGACCCGTTCGCCAAGGGGCTGGACGCGGTCAAGCGGATGTTCGCGAGGTAGCTGAGGTCAGGTGCGACTGGGCGGGGCGGCCGGGGCGCGCGCTTACTCGAAGGAGTAGCGGTACATGCGGGTGTCGCGCCGCTGGAAGCCCTCGCGCTCGTAGAGTCGGCCCGCGGCCTCGCGAGCCGGCCGGGTGGACAGGTCCACGGTCCGCGCGCCGTACTCTTTCGCCAGGCGGATCGCCTCGCGCGTGAGCAGCGCGCCGATGCCCTGACCGCGCGCGGCCTCGTCGGTCACCACGTCCTCGATCCAGGCGCGCCTGCCGGTCGGGATCCGGAACAGGACCAGAGAGAGCGACCCGGCGATCTGGCCGTCGCTGCGCGCCATCAGCACTGTGACCTCAGGTGATGCGACGAGGGCCTCGATGGCCGCGGCATCGAGCGGCTTGGCCGAGCGGGACAGCTGCGGGAGAAGGCGGCCGAACGCCTCGACAACCTCGTCGGTCACCTCGCTGAGTACTTCTACTCGGATAGTCACGCGGCGCACTTTACCCCGCGGCCCGGTGCCTCTCTGTGCAATCCCGGGCGCTCCGCAGGTCAGGAGATCCCGGCCGCGCGCAGTGCTGCTGCGGTTCCGGCCGCTACCACGATCACGACGAGAAACGGCGCGCGGAGCAGTAGCGCCGCGATCGCCGCGCCCATCCCGGCCAGCCGGGCCGGATCAAACTCGATGGCGTGACCGCTGGTCAGTGACTGGGATGCGGCCAGCGCCGCGAGCAGCGCGACGGGCACCAGCTCGGCGAACCGGCGCACGCGCGGATTGGCCAGGACCCGTTGCGGCACCGTGAGGCCGGCCAGCTTGAATGCGTAGCAGCCGGCCGTTGTCACCACCACCGCGATCCAGATGCCGGTCATGACACCCTGCCTTCGCGGCCGCGGCTGGGTGGTGCCGCTGGGGCGTGACCACCGGGCGAGGCGGACGCGCTGGGTCTCGCCGAACGTGCCGGTGCCGCCGAGTCGCCCGGGCTCTCGGACCGTGCGGAACCAACGGGGCTCGCGAGCGCTCCGGCCAGCGCCGCAGTGGCGGCCAGGATGACCGGCACGCCGACCGGAAGTACCGGGGTGAGGCCGAGGGCGATCCCGGCTCCCGCCAGCGCGACGAGTTGCTCCGTGCGGCCCGACTTGAGCCGCGGCCAGATCAGCGCCAGGAAGGCCGCCGGTCCCACTACGTCCAGCCCGAAGGCCTGCGGCGAGCCGATGCGGCCGGCGCCGAGCGCTCCGCCGAGGGTGGCCAGGTTCCACGTCAGGTACAGGCACACGAAGGTTGCGGTAAACGCGGTCCTGGCGGAGGCGGGATCGGGCTGCGCGAGCGTGACGGCGGTCGTCTCGTCGATGACGCCGAGCGCGGTCAGGAACCGGCGTGGTCCCCGGGGCCGGAGGACGTCCGAAAGCCGCAGGCCGTAGAGCGCGTTGCGGCTGCCGAGCAGGATGGCGCCGGCCGTGCCCGCCACCAGGCTGCCGCCGCCAGCGATGACGCCAGCCAGGGCGAACTGCGACGCCCCGGTGAACGCCAGCAGACTCAGCACGCAGGCCTGCCACGTGCTCAGGCCGGAGCTGACCGCAGCGGCGCCAAAGGCGAGGCCGGATACCCCGACGGCGAGGCCCAGAGCAACGCCGTCGCGCACGGGCCGCGGCGCTGCCGTCTGCGCTGCCGTCTGCGCTGCCCAGCCGGCTGCCGTCGCACCATCGGCCTGCGCCAGCGTCGCCGTCGTCGGGGCCTGGCTGGCTGTCCCGGCCGCCGGAGCCGGGATGGCGGCAGCCCGGTCATCCGCGCCGCCGTCGTCCCTGGCCGGCGGCATAGCTGAATCTGCGGTCTGCGCTGGCATACCAGCCAACCTACGAGCGGCAGCTCGACTTGGTCTTGAATGTTCTTGCCAGCCCGGCCACCGGCGTCATTGAGGCTCAGCGAGCCTTAGCCACAACGCGCGGATTTATCTCACCAACGGCGCGGTCCCCTTGGCGGGCTCAGCCGGCAGCCGGCAGCAGCCGCTCACGCTGGTAGGCCGCAGGCGGCACGCCGACCACGCGCTTGAAGTGGCGGGTCAGGTGCGCCTGATCGGCGAACCCGGTCAGAGCGGCAACCTCCGCCGCCGGGCGGCCGCCGTCGAGCAGCAGCCGGGCCTGCCGGACGCGCAGCTGGTTCAGGTAGGCATGCGGCGGGAGGCCGGTCGCGCCGCGGAACGCCCGCAGCAGCGCGAACTGGCTCAGGCCGGTCAGCTCCGCCAGCTCGGCCAGGCTCGGCGGATCAGTCATCCG